>JGI20225J20221_1001192_pt1 | contig 61699 bp, 43 predicted proteins | sample BioMet4_FD_20221 | JGI IMG/M metagenome (IMG submission 20221) | reverse complement strand
TTTCCCTTAATTCCATCGTTATTTTGGTCATGGCTTTCGTTGTCTTTTGGGCTTAGACGATTTGCTCATTCGGATTCGAAGACAAAACGCTCCCTTATTCGGGGAGCGCTTTTTTCGTAAGGGTTCATCGAGGCTATTTGTTCTTCATCCAGCGGATAAAGAGTCTTTTTCATGAACCTTCTTATCGGCTTTATGAATCAGCTTGCCTACGCTCGCCTTTTCGTCTTTTCCCAGCTCGGAGAGTGAGGTGGTCACGGCGAGGAAGAGATCACGGAATCGCTCGATGCTCTTCTCGTCATAAAGGCTGGCGGAGTAATCGAGGATAAGCGTTAAGCCTTCTTTGCCCTCGAGCATCTGGACATCGAGGGCGTTTTCGCTGGCGGCTTTGTTCTGCTCCACATCGACGGTTTCGACGTTGAGCTGTTCGAGATCGCCGCCATCGCGGATGTCTTGCTGATAGAGGAAGCAAACCGAATCGTCGGTCACCGCCTCGGCATTCACGAGGGTGTAAGCGTAGCAAGAACGGGCGATGCCATCGTTGATTTGCTTTTGCATCGAAGCGTAGAGGGCTTTGATGGCGTCCTTTTTCTTGAGCCGCAAGGCGAGGGGGAGGTCCTTGAGAAGCAAGCCGGTTTCGGCGAGCTTTTGGAGATCATCCCGTCCGTTATAGGTCCATGAGAATTGAACGTTGGGCTTTTTGTTATAAAGGGCGATCGCCAATAAGGTGGCTAAAGAGAAGAACGCGTTGCGGGAGACGCCATAGCGTTTTTCGACCGCTTCCATGTCTTTCTCATGCAAGGCTAAGGTGGCGCTGAGGTGGCCTAACTTATTCTCGCGGACGTCATGGTCGATCTTCGGCAAGCGCACGAAGTCATCGCCATCGTAGAGACCCTCGAAGTATTTCTTGGCTTCGAGATAGGCATCGGAGGCCATGATTTCTCCTTGGACGGAGAGGTCACGGTAATAGTAATCGTGCTCCATCGGCGTTCCGTAATAGGTTTTGACGATGTCACCGATGAGAACCTTGAAAGAGGCGCCATCGAAGACGGTGTGGTGGACATCGAAGAAGATGTAACCCGCGCTCGGGGTGACGTAAAGCCGGATGCGGTAGAGGCGTTTATCGATCATCTTAAAGGGACGCGAAAGCTCGTGTTTCTTCGCCTCAAGTTCTTCATCGGAGATCTTTTCGATTGCGATATCGATGAGATAATCGGGTCGATATTCTTGTCGGAGTTCGCCATCCTGATCGAAATAGATCCGAGTCAATAAGGACGGATGGTTCTTGATGGCGGCGGTGAGGGCCTCTTTCATCTTCTCCGGCTCAAAAGTCTCGACGACGATTCTGAAGCCGAATGGCAGCATCAACAGTGCGACCGCCGACGAATTCAAAGCTGCCATCAATGCGACCTTGCCGACCACTCGTCTCATCATCGATTTGACAGGCGTCGATTATATTTCTTCGGCTGGCCTTCGCATTCTCTTATGGGCGAATGGCCAATTCGCGCCGAAAGCAATGGTGGTGACCCACGTTTGGGCGGAAGTCCAAGACGTCTTCCAGATGACCGGTTTCTCCGGCATTCTGACGATTGAGTAAAAAACACTCTAAGAAGTCTTCGGAAAATCGAGGACTTTTTATTATCCCTAGCCAATCCCCTTTGGATTGCTTTTTCAGTTCGTTTGGCATCGATAGCAAAAGGCTGACTTCGCCTTCCAAAGGGATTGTTTCCATCCTTTTCCTTATTCTATATAAGAATGTCGAAACACAGTCTTTTTTCAAAGAGGAAATGTTTTATTATCCGATAAGATATCAGTTACAGTACTTGTCTGATGTAAGGCACAATCTTATAATTATTTCAATCTTATGCGGGGCAAATTCTTCCTGAATTGTCTTGTTGTTTGTGGCCTTATCGGCACGGGGCTTTCCCCAGCCTCGGCCTCGGAGAATCGTTTTTCTGCTCATTTGGCTGAAGACGGAAGTTTCACCGATCCTCTGGATACTTTCTTGAACGTTTCGCCTGATGATTATGGCGGAGAAGCTTTGCTCGTTAAAGGGCAACATCTTTCTTCTTTTTCCGGAGTTCTGCTTCAATCTTTGGGTCTTAGCCGCATCGAACCTCTTGGACCGAATGCCCTTTGGGGTAAGGCCTATCTTAACAGTGGGGTATCTTGCTCCGACGAAATTCAAAAGCTCCGCAAAAGCGGTCTCTTTGAATGCGTGGACTTTGATTATGAACAACAGGGGAGTGCGGAATCCGTGGGGTCGGCCAACCCTTTATTTGCCTCCCAGACCTATCTCGAACAAACTAAAATCCCTGAAGCCTGGGACTATCTCAGCAAAAATGGTGCCCAGCCGGGCGGCAGCTCTTCGGTGACGGTGGCCGTTATTGATACCGGTGTGGATATGAGCCACCCTGACTTGGTCAATAATCTTTGGACCAATAGTCGTGAAATCCCGGGAAACGGGATTGATGACGATGGCAATGGCTATATCGATGATGTCCATGGCTGGAACTTCGTTGCCGAGGATACGGCTGGGGCCCAAAACCCTAGCGATGACAATGGTCACGGGACTCATGTGGCTGGAATTATTTCTGCGGCCAACAACACCATCGGCGGAATCGGGATTGCTTTCAATACTAAAATCATGGTTTTAAAAGCCGGGAACAGTTCCGGTTATTTCTTGGATTCGGATGTCAGCGAGGCCATTCGTTATGCCTATATGAACGGCGCCGATGTCATCAATATGTCTTTCGGTGGAAGCACGGTTGCTTTGGCGGTTCAAGACGCCTTGAAGGAAGCCTATCCTTTTGCAACCCTAGTCGCCGCCGCTGGAAATAGCGGCCAAGGAAATGAAGCGGACCCAGTTTATCCTGCGGCTTTTCCTTACGTCTTAGGTGTCATGTCCGTTAATGCGAGCAACGCCCCAAGCATTTGGACAAATTACGATCAGATACCCGACAATAATCTTGAATATGAAATTTATGCGCCAGGCGAAGCGGTTCTTTCCACTGCCCCGAATGGCAAATACGCTTCCTTGAGCGGGACTTCGATGGCGGCGCCGATTGTTTCTGGCGTCGCAGCATTGCTTCGTTCTCTTCATCTTGATAAAGAGGCCTATCCGACTAAGCGGGTTATGGCCCAAATCGTCGAGACTTCCTCAACGCACGTTCTCAAAGGTTCTTCTCAAAATCTCTTTTTCACCGATGACAATCACTTGGTGGTCAATGCCTTGGACGCCCTTGGCGATATCCCGAAACCTTCGCTTTCGCTTTTCCATTATTCTAGTTGGGACGGGACTTCACTTTCTTTAAGCAACAACGGCAATGGAGTTCTTGAATCCGGTGAAACGATCGGCCTAGCGGTGGAGTTGGGCAATAAAGGCGGCTTAGCGAGTCAAATCCATGCCAGTATTGATGTGCAGCGATCTGGCAGCGCGGTCGATCCTTATTTAAGCGTGAGTGGGGCGAGCGTCGATTATCCCGATTTGGGAACTTATTCGCAAGAAGACAATGGCATGACCAGCGATAGCTCAGGCAATGTCACGGGTATTGCTCATCCTTTCCTGCTTACTGTTTCTAAGGATTGTCCGAACGATTATCTTTGTGAGGTCCATTTGACCTTGACCTGGAAGAACGGGCTTGATGGAGCGGATGAGACGGTTTATTCCACGACCGATTCTTTATCGGTGCGGATTCGCCATGGCAGCGTTCTCCCCGCACTCATTTCCACCGATACCACTCTTGAAGAAGGCCGGCTCTATATTTTGGCCAAAAATTTGGTGATTGAAAAAGGTGTCACCCTGACTTTGGCCCCGGGAACCCATCTCCAATATTTCTCAGATTCCACTTCTTATTATCAAGACGATACTTCGATTTATCGGTCCGCTTTTCCCCGAATCATCAACAACGGCAGTTTCGTTGCGGTGGGAACGGAAGAGAAGCCTATTGTGGTTGACGCTGCGGCGGCTTATTCGTTGTCTGTGGCGACAATTTTAGAAAATCGAAAAGGATCAACCAGCAAAATTATCTATTGCGATTGGACGAATTTTTCGGAAACAAGGAGCATTTATTCCGACCGAATTGCCATTGATGAGATTTCCCACTCCAAATTGACCTATTCTTATGATTTAAGCCTTTGTGAGTTCGATGCAGTCTTCTCGGCCACCATTTTCACGGATAACCTTATTCGAGGCATCGTGCCGCATTTGTCTTTATCGTTCGTTACGTGTGATCGGAACTGTTTTGCGATCTATTGCCATCGCGACGAAGGAGCTTCAGTTGCAGGTTATAGTTATGGGATTAACGTTAGCACGAGTTTTGAAGACAATGTTGTCTATGCCTGCGCGCCTCTTCCAACGACCGCTCCTAGCTATGGGTCCTCTGACACCAAATATTTGAGCCCTGTCTTCTGCTTTAATTATTACGATGATGGAAAAACATTCAGCAATACTCCAGGAATCATCGAAAACGGTTGTTCCCAATGCAATGTGGCACGAAATGCCTATTTGGGAACCCCAACTCAGCCCGAATTGATCGCTTGGTCTCACTGGCAGGCTCCTGGTCCCTTCTACACTGACTCTGGTAGCAAGGCTACTTCCTTTGCTTTAAAAGAGACCTATTGGCAAGAAACTTCGCCTGCGATCGTTTCGAGCGTTCTATCAGATTATTACGATGATGGCGGCAGTTTGCCTTTTGATACGACGACTTCGCCTTACGTTGAAGGCACCAGTGACCTTTCGGCTTTATGGCCTTTCGTGAAAAATGTTTCGTATGAAGACAGCCAGGGGAATGCCGTTACGGCCGCGAGTTCAGGGATTTTTAAGCTAATCATCGACTTTAACCGGGCCATGGACACGAGCGAATCTTTGTCGGTGGCTTTTGGCTCTTCGACGCCCTTTAACGACCACCTTGTCAGCGGCGCTTACGAAAGCGCGACCCGCTGGGTCGGCTCCTACGATGTCAAAACGACATTAGGCAACGGCACCCAATACCTGACGATCCGTGATGGCCAGACTTCGGATGGAAGCAAAGCGCTGCTCCCGGATTCAGGACGTTTCTCTTTCACCGTCGACATTACGAGTGCCATGGCAATGTCCTTGAGTGCGATCGATAGTGAACAAGGCAGCGTTAATCTTCACTGGGCTCAAGACGATTACGCCACTCTCATGGGTTACAACCTCTATCGTTCGGAAACCCAAAACGGGAATTACGTCCGAATCAACCCCACTTTAATTCCTTCGGGCACCAGTGATTATGTTGATAGCGAAGTGGAACCGGGCAAGACCTATTTCTATTCCTTCACTGTGGTTTTGACCGATTTCAGCGAGTCCAAACCTTCGGGTCGAACTTCCGTCACTTTGAAAGACATCGTGTCTCCTCGCTTGATTCACACTCCAGTAAACCAAGGCTATCTTGGTTATGACTTAGTCATCAGCTGCCTCGCTTGCGATAATATCGCCGTCACGTCGGCCACCCTTTATTACCGAGCGAAAGGCGCCAGCACTTATTCGTCTTTGCCAATGGTGGTAGTGAATTCAAAATATAGCGCCAAAATTCCTTCTTCCGCTTTGACCCTTGCCGGAATTGAATATTACATCGAGATCAGCGATGGCGTGAACTTCACGCGGAAGGGGAGCGCTGATGTTCCTTTTGCGATAACGATTTTGGACGGGAGCACACTTTCCGCCAAAGGCGACGTGAATGGTGATGGCGAAATCACGGCGGCGGACGTTCAATTAGTTTTACGTCATCTTTCAGGCGCCATTATTCTTAAGGACGAACAGTTCAAACGAGCGGATCTCAATAACGATGGCACTCTGAGTGCCGCGGAAGCCTTGACGATCCTTCAATACGTCAATGGGAAAATCTCCTCATTGGGGGCGGGGGCATAATCATGAAAAAGATCCTGATGTTCCTTCTGGCGGGCAGTCTTCTTTTCCCTTGCCTTTTTGCTTCTTCTACCGCTTTAAAACAGACCAAAGATTTTGCGGAAACGATCGCTTTGCATTCGGATTCCGAGGGGAATTTGACGGCTCCGCTTGATACTTTCGTCGACGTCGATAAAGAGTCCTCGCTTTCTCACGCCTCGGACCATCTTTTGGTCAAAACCTCGCCCGAAGAGACTTTTGAGTCGACTTTCTTGAACAAACTTCATCTGACTAGCCTGACCCCCTTATTTCCGGGCTCTTCGTGGCGGATCGCCAATTTTGCAGAAGGGATTTCGGCGGAAAACGAAATCACTCTGCTCCGGGGAAATCCTCTTTTTGAGGCCGTCGATTACGATTATGAAGAAACTTCTTCGAGTTTGGCTCCGTCCGTGAGCGATAATCCGCTGGTCGATCAACAGTCTTATTTGAAGCAAGCGAAGATTCCCGAGGCGTGGCAGTATATGGCCGATAATGGGGGAACCCCGGGCGGAGATTCTTCAACGGTGGTTGCCGTTATTGACACCGGTGTCGATTATACCCATCCCGATTTGGCCGATAACATGTGGATTAACACCAATGAAATCCCAGGGAACAATGTCGATGACGATGGCAATGGTTATGTCGATGATTACTATGGCTATAATTTCGTCGCTGATCCCTATTCAAGTTTAAGAAGCAACCCGATGGACGATCATGGCCACGGAACTTATGTGGCGGGCGTTATCGCGGCCGAAAACAATTCATTCGGGACTGTCGGCGTTGCTTATCGCTGCAAAATCATGGCGTTGAAAGCTGGCAACGCCAGCGGTAATTTCTTGGATTCCGACATTGTTGAAGCCGTAACTTATGCCAAAAACAACGGTGCCGATGTTATCAATATGTCTTTTGGCGGTAATGGCGCCTCTTTGGCTTTATTCGAAGCCTTGCAAGAAGCCTACTCGAAAGCGGTTCTCGTTGCAGGCGCCGGAAATGACGCCCGCCCTAATGAAGGCGAAAATTGCATGGATTTCTTCCCGGCATCTCTGACTTATGTCATCGGTGTCATGAGCGAAAATTCTGTCCATGCTGAAAGTTCCTTTACGAATTACGATTCGATTGCCGATGATTCTATTGAATATGATCTCTACGCTCCCGGGGAGAGTATCATGACGACCGCACCTCACGGTCGTTACGCTTACGCTTCTGGCACTTCGCTTTCGACGCCCATTGTCAGCGGGACGGTCGCCTTGCTTCGCTCACTCCATCCGGATAAAGATCAGTTCTCGAGCAAGTACTTGATGGCGCAAATCATCGAAACGTCCACCCAAGAAGTCAGCTGCATCCATCCGGATTATCCTCACAATGTCCCGCACGCGCTTGATGCGTATAACGCTTTTAGTCGGGTTCCGGATCCCTTGGTGTCCTTTTCGAGTTTCATGGCTTTTGATTCAAAAACCATCGATTCCGCCAATAATGGCGATGGCGTCATTAATAGCGGTGAGACTCTCGATTTAGGCGTTTCGCTTTATAACAAAGGCGGCCTCGCGAAAAACGTCACTTGCACCCTCGATGTGAAAAGAGAAGGGGATTTGGTGGATCCTTATTTCACTTTTTCAACGGCGAGTTTGGCCTATATGAATATCGGGACCTACTCGGTCGCCGATAATGGTTATCTCAAAGATTCGGCTGGCGCCATCACGGGAGTTGCTAATCCTTTTGTGGTCAAAGTCTCGTCTTTGTGCCCTGATGATTATGCATGCGATATCAATGTTCGCCTAAGCTGGGGGAATGGTCTTGATGCCTCCGACTCAAAGGTCTACGACAATTCGCTCACGCCTCGCCATTTCACCGTCACCGTTCATCATGGAATTCTCTTGCCCAATATTATCAGTAGCAATACTACGCTTTCGGGGGATGAGCTCTACATCATCCAAAATAAAACCATTATTGATTATGGCGTCACTTTGACTTTGGAGCCAGGCTGCAAAGTTCAATGGGGTCTGGACACCGCAAATTCGCTTCTCACCTCTGAGGATTATGAAAGCATCCAGCTCATCAATAATGGAACGTTAATTGCTTTAGGCACCAAAGAAAAGCCTATTTCCTTCTCTGATTCCCGTTTACTCTATTTTTCGAATTCGCATACTCTGTTTACCTTGAATTACGATTCGACCTCAAAGTTTGATTACTGTGATTTCGTCGATGTTTCTTTTGGCTACCATCATTATGGGAAAGTCCCTTTTATTCGGCATTCCCATTTTTCGACGACAGGCATCTATCATCAGAACCATGATGATTTCCAGATGTGCTATGCCGATGAGTTCACTGACAATCGGGTGGAAGGTGGTGGCCTCACGGGTAATTTCTTGGACTGCGAACGGAACGTTTTCGCCACTTCTTATTTGAATTATTCACAATATTACTCGACCATCTTTACGAATGATACCTTCAAAGACAATGTGATTTTCAGTGCCGTCGATAACGGGAACCTTTCCTTTTATGATATGAAACCGAAAATCCAATTCTCGTTCGGCGGCAAGTGCGATACCACGAGCACTTCTTTAGCAAGCGACCAATATAATTTTACTCCCTGCACGGTTTCGCATAACGCTTATTTGGGAAGTTTGGACCAGCCAGGCCTTTGGTATTGGTATAGGTTATTGGCTCCAGATCTTGATGAACTATCCCGGAACCAAAGCATTTACAACAAGACGGTTGCGGAAATCCCCACTTTGACATTAGACCAAATGTATTGGGGCAACGTCAGTGATGAATTAAAAGATCTTATCATCACCGATTACTCTGATAACGGGACTTCGCCTTTCGTGGATTACACCTCTTCGCCTTGGCGGAATGACAGCGATTTCTCGACCCTTTGGCCCTTCGTTAAGGATGTTACGCTGAAAGATAGTTCCGGAACAATCTTAAGCAAGGTCAGCGGTGGAGCGGTCACCATCGATATCACTTTTTCCCGCCCGATGGATGTTAAACAAGACCTCGAGGTTTCTTTTGGCTCCGTTTATCCTTATGAAGATCACGCCGTTTCCGGAAGCTACACCTCCTCGACCCTTTGGGAAGGCCGTTATTCTTTTGACCAGTTCCTTGAAGGCGGCGAACAGTATTTTTCCATTCGGAATGGAGCCGCGTCGGACGATAAGGATAAAGTCCTGCTTCCGGATTTGAAGCGTTTTGCTTTCTCCATCGACCGCACGAATGCTTTGTCGATGGATCTTACCGCTACGCCGGAAAAGGATGGTGGCATCCGTTTAAGCTGGAAGCAGAATGATTACGAAACCTTGATGGGTTATAACCTTTATCGGAGCACAAGCGAAAATGGGAACTATACTCGGATCAACTCCACGCTGGTGCCCCTCGGAACCAACGAATATGTTGATCAGGAAATCGTTCCTGGGCAGACCTATTATTACGTTTTCACTGTCGTTTTGAGCGATTTCAGCGAATCGGTTCCTTCTTCGCGGGCTTCTGCGGTTGGAAAAGACACTTCCGCGCCCAAATTGGTTCATACGGCGGTGGGCCAAACTTATTTGGGAAGTGATCTGGTCATCAACTGCCAGGCCAGCGACAACTTGAATATCGCTTCAGGGACGCTTTATTACCGAAGCATCGGCGAAACGGCTTTCCATTCGTTAGCAATGGCTCTCAGCGGTTCTAATCTCAGCGCCAAAATTCCTTCTAGTGCCATCACTTTGGCTGGACTGGAATATTACATCGTGGTCAGCGATGGCACGAACGAAACTTCCAAGGGAAGCGCTACGGATCCCTTCCAAGTTGTGGTGAAAGATGCCACGGGCATCGCCAAGAAAGGTGACGTGGATGGCGATGGACTAATCACCGCTCATGATGCCTTCTTGATCCTCCAGCACATTGCCGGGAAGATCGTTCTCAGCAATGAGGCTTTCCAGCGGGCTGATTTAAACGGGGACGGAGCCTTAAGCAAAGACGAAGCTTTGCGGATTCTTCAGTTCGTTAATGGCACAGTGACGACCTTGGATATGAGCGGAAATTAAGGGGGAGAAAACCATGATAAAACCATCAAAAAAATCTTTAATCTTCCTAGCGCTCGCATTTTGTTTGGGTTTGACTTCCTGCGGGGTTCAGGCTTTAAAAAACGATGATAGTTCGGCGGCGGAATCGAGCGTTTTATCCAATGTCCCTTTCGATGTTGCCAATGGCGAAGCTTCAGCCGAGAGCGTTTTGCACGATGAGGGGCATCTTTTAGTCAAACTTCCTTACGGGACTGTTCTTAGCTCAGATCGTTTATCTTCGATGAATATCGAAAGTCTGGAGCGGCTTTATGCGAATTCGGAGTGGTCTTTGGCTACTTTGAAAGATCAAAATGCTACGCAAACTTTGCATTATCTCCGCAAAACCGGCCTCTTTTCCTCCGTGGACTATAACTATTTCAATTCCAAAGATGGGACAGTGGAGGCGGTGGATGGCAATCCTTCCTATGGGGAAGAGAGTTATCTTTCGCAAATCAATGCTCCGGCGGCTTGGACGGCCTTGGCGAATCAGAATGTCGCTTCGGGTGGCTCGAGTTCCGTCACCATTGCTGTGATCGATACCGGCGTGGATTACACCCACGAGGATTTGTCGAACAATATTTGGATTAATAGCAAAGAAATCGCAGGAAATGGTATTGACGATGATAACAATGGTTATGTGGATGATGTTCGGGGCTGGAATTTCGTCGCCGATCCTTCGACGGCCTTAGCGTCCGACCCGATGGATGATAATGGCCACGGAACCCACGTGGCTGGCATCATTGCCGCCGAGAACAACACTGTGGGAATCGTCGGGGTAGCCTATCATTGCAAAGTCATGGCCCTTAAAGCCGGCAATAGCTCGGGGAATTTCTTGGACAGCAATGTGGCCAAAGCGATTGCTTATGCCGCCAATAATGGCGCCGATATTATCAATATGTCTTTTGGAGGCGTAGCTCTTTCTTTGGCTGTTAAAGACGCCCTCGAAGAAGCCAATTCTAAGGCGCTTTTGGTCGCCAGCGCTGGCAATGGTGGTTATATGACGGAAGCTTCATCCTCTTTTGATTGCAAAGTGGCTCCTTATTACCCCGCCGCTCTTCCTTTTGTCTTGGGCGTCATGAGCGTTGGCTCAGCAAACGCTCGCTCAGGTTTCAGCAATTTTGACAGCGTTCCGGGAAGTTCGGTTGAATATGAAATCTATGCCCCAGGCGAAAACGTTCTTTCTTGTTTGCCGGGCAATCAATACGCCAAAATGTCGGGAACTTCGATGGCGGCGCCGCTGGTCAGTGGCGCGGCTGCCTTACTTCGTTCCTTGCAAGGCGATAAAAATGCTTATCCTAATCGCTATTTGATGGCCCAACTCGTGGCGACTTCTTCCACCGATGTTTCAAATAGTACGCTTAAGGGCGAAGCCAAGATTTTGGACGCAGCGAGAGCCCTAACAATCAACGCGAAGCCCAATTTGAACGCCGAAACGTTCTATTATTTCGACGATGCTTCGATTTCCAGTTCCAACAACGGCAATGGCATGCTCGATGCCGGCGAGACGATTCAAATGGCGGTGGATTTAATCAACCGTGGCAGTGCGGCAAAATCCATCAGCGCGAGGTTGGGTTCTTCCGACCCCTATATTACGGTGACCTCTGGCAGCGTCGCTTACCCGGACATCGGCTCTTTCAACGAAGGTGCCAACGGCTTGATCAAAGACAAAAATGGGGTGGTCACGGGGACAAGCACTCCCTTTACTTTGGTGATATCCAATGAGTGCCCCAATGAGTACTATTGCACCCTTTATGTCTACGCTTCGTGGAAGAGCGCGGACGATAGCGATACGAAAACCTATTCTGGCGATGGAAAAATCACCGTCTTGATTCATCACGCAACGATTTTGCCCACCTTGATTTCAGCGGATACGACCCTCGATGGTAATACGCTCTATATTCTTCCGAAAAACATGATCGTTGCTGCAGGCGTCACCTTAACGCTGGCCCCAGGCTGCCACATTCAATGGTATGCCGACTCGGCTTCCTATTACCAAGAAGATGTCAGCGGTGCCAATTCGGTGTGCTTAATCAATAACGGCACAATCATTGCTAAGGGCACGGCCGAAAAGCCCTTGGTTTTTACCATGTCGGCCCTATTTGCCCTCAGCCAAAATCATAATTGTGTCTTTGTCGGTAATTCTTTTGATCTCAGCTACGCTATAGCAACAAACTTGACTGGATCTTTCTCGACCATTGATCATTGCTCCTTGAACTATGAATCTCTTCAAACTAGTAATGATACTTCCCTTTACGCGAATTCCATCATGTATTCGTCCATGGTCGGTGTCTCCAGCTTTTTCAAGGGGTCGGCTCAGAATTTCGAACATAACGTGGTTGCGATGTCGAAATGCGATGCCTTTATGCCACGCGACGCTTTTGGTATTCATAGCACCTGCATTGGCAATGTGTTTTACGCCACCCAGCGAGAAGCCCTCTATAACTACCAGCCTTCGTGGCTGTCTTGGTCGAAACCCCTTTCCTTTATTTTCTATCGTCATTACGACGCCAATGGAGCTGTGGTCTCTTATGTCAACGATGCTGGCGTAAGTCAAACGGGCTATGTCGTTGCGGGGCCCACGATTCAAGACAATGCCTTTTTGGGCGCTCCTTACGCGACAGCGAAAGAACAATGGATGACTTTGGAAACCAACGATATTGAAAAGGATAAACGCAATAGCGATGGTACTCTTTTCCAAAAAATGGTGATGGAACAAACCTATTTCAACCAAGTTCCCGAAGACGAAAAAGCCGTCATGGCCTATGACTATTGCGATACCGGGAAAACTTGTCTTCTCGATTACACTTCTTCGCCTTACGTGGAAGGAACAACGGATCTTAGCACCCTTTGGCCTTTCGTAAAATCGGTTCGCCTTTTTGACAAAGACGGGAATGCGATCACAACGGTGAGCGACAACTACGCCAAAGTCATCGTGGATTTCAACCGGCCGATGGATACCAGCAAAGCCCTCCAAGTCGGTTTTGGCTCGGTCTTGCCTTATGATGATTATCTGATTCCGGGATCCTACGTGACGAGCAGTGAGTGGGTTGGCGAGTATTCTTTTCCCGCCCGAATCGAAGGCGGCAATCAGTTCTTTAGAATTTGGGATGGGCAAAGTAGCGATGGATTGCCCTTATTGACCGAGGTTCAACGCTTCAGTTTCACTTTGGAGCGCAACTCGACCATCAGTGCCAGTTTCACGGCGACGCCATTGACGAGCGGAGCGATCCAATTGGATTGGGCCGCTTATGAACAAGAGACTTTGATGGCATACAGCGTTTGCCGGAGCGATGAGAAGGATGGCAATTACGTGACGCTCAATTCCAAAGCGATTCCGCTTGGAACCACGACTTATCTCGATCAAAATACCGTGGCGGGCAAAACCTATTGGTATTCTGTTAAAGGGCTGCTCACCGATCTCAGCGAAGTCACTCTTTATGGACGAATTTCTGCTGCTCCACTTGATTCGGTTGCTCCGACGATCAGCATCGATCCGGTAACAGTGGGCTATTTGAACCATGATCTTCGCATCAGCTGTTGGGCCAGTGATAATATCACCGTTAAATCTGTTACCCTTTTCTTCCGAAAAGTTGGGGAAAGCACTTACCAAACCCGTGCGATGCCGTGGGCGTTTAACGATTGCTATGGCTGCACGATTTTCGCGAATGAGTTCGACTTAAGCGGATTGGAATATTACGTCGAAGTCAATGACGGAATCAATACGGTCCGATCCGGTAGTGCCGATTCGCCTTATCAGATCACGATTAAGGATGATTCGGCCTTAGCGCGAAAAGGCGATGTTAATGGCGATGGGGTCATCACCGCAATCGATGCCCAGATGATCTTGCATCACTTGGATGGCAGCATCACCTTGAGCGATGAACAATTCCGCCGGGCCGATTTGAACGGGGACAACGTTTTGTCTTCTTATGAAGCTCTGATGATTCTTCAATACATCAATGGCAAAATCCAAACTTTGGATTTAACCTCGGGAGGTTGATGATGGGTTCCCTTATCTTAAGCACGCTCCTAAGCCTTTTCTCCTTGACGGGAATGGTTATTTCAAAGCCGATTGTTTCTCCGGCATCCGAAGCCTCGACCTCCTACGACGCCAAACTGGGCATTTATACTTCGGACAGCATCGCCAGAGGAACTGGGACGAATTATGCTTCTCTCTATTTTCAAAGCGATTCGGTTACTTTGTCCACGCTTTCTTTCGAAATTCTTTATGATCCCACGCTTTTTACGGTTCAAAGCACTTCGACCGAAGCCTGCCCTTCAGGGACTTTGGCCGATGTGAATTCTGACGCTGCCAATGGCTCGATGGCCGTCAGCTGCGTTTTCCCCAAGAATATCCAATCTTCTTTGACCGTTTTCGGCTTCTCCTATTCGGTGCCTGCATCCGTCACGGCGAGTCAGGGAACTTTCACTCTTCTTGTTAAAGAAGCCACCAAAGAAAGCATCGATGCCAGCGGAAATTTAACATTTGTCAATCTGGTCGTTCAGACTACGGGCGCTACGGTGAGTTTCACGGATAGTGGCGCGGTGGGCAGCGTTAACCTCATCGACTATATTGACAAAACGAAAGCCACGTATGGCGAGAAAATCAGCATTTCCCCTTTTTTCTATAACGCTAGGGCAATCAAAAGCGGCGCCCTCACTGTGACTTACGACAAGACGGTTTTCTCTTTTGTTTCCCTCACGCTTTCGAGTGATTTTACGAGCGAGGATTTAACCGATGTCAATACCGCTCAAGCGGGCTTTATTTATTTCAGTTTTGCGTTAATGAATGCCAGCAGCAATTTTTGTAATACCTTCTCTGTGGTTTTGACCCCACGGCAAAACGTCGCTGCGACCAGCGCCATCACCGCTCAAGCGGACAATTTGCGGGATGCCAATAATGGTCTTTATTCCTCGAACAAACCTAATGACCAGGTTCAAGTGGTTTATGACCCGCTATTAGCGACGAGCAAAGGCCTTTCGCTGACTCCGGTTTATGATGGAAAAACGCCGTTTGCCTACCAAGTCAAAGCCCATTTGGATGCGGGCGTGGGTCTTGGCGCGGGCGACTTTCAATTGAATTTCCCCGTCGCTGAGCTCACCTATTCCACCTACAAAACTCTCTACGCCCCGAGCGATAGCAGTTACTTCAACTTGTATGTGAATACGACTTCTTTGAGCCAAGGAATCTTGAAATTCGGTCTCATTTCCACCATTGATCTTTCCGATGCCTTGGACCTCGTGAGTTTTACCTTCGTGGTTAATACTCTCTACGTGAACACGGACGTGGCTTTGATTTTAAGCGGTTCGGGGACCACGGACTCTTTAGCCGCGAGCCTGAGCCTCGCTTATCAGGGCTCCACAACGACGCTGTTGCCCAATACCCACGTTTGGGGCGAGTGGACCATCACGAAAAACGTTACGTTCAAAACGGATGGAGAACGGCAAAGAGTTTGCGAAAAATGCGGCGCAATCGAAACGGAGGTCATTGATCACACCACGTATGATTTCAGCGCAATGATTGCCGAATTTGTCGCAGCGGTCAACGCTATCGATCCGACTTTGAATGACCTCTCAAAGGCCTTCACTCAAATTAAAGCGGCGCTTGTTTTGCGGACTCCGCTTGAGGGCTGTGAAGATGCCACCTTCGTTGCAGCAAGCACGGAGCTCGATTCCTATGTCAGCCTTTATAATGAGACCATAGGGAAAATCAATACTTCCGACCGTCTTCCCGTTTCTCCGCTGAATTCCGCGACGGAGGCCGTCATCATTTCGGTTGTTTCGTTCGCTGTTTTACTTACTTCTAGCATTCTCATTTGGGGGTTAAGGAGAAGACACGTATGAAAAAAGTCCAAGTATTTCCTTTAGCCGTGTTTGTTCTCTTAGCCTTAAGCGCTTGCGGAGGGAGAGAAATTATTTCCTCGGCAGGGGTGGAATCTTCAAGCAGCGTTGGTTTGCCCTCGAGCGAATCCTCTTCAAGCGAAACTTCGACCGACGTTTCTTCCTCAGACGCATCCTCTTCGTCGGATGTCGTTTCTTCTTCAAACGATTCCTCTTCGAGTGGCGCGTCTTCTTCGACTGACGCCTCTTCCTCGAGTTCCGCCACTAATTCATCATCGAGCAGCGATACAACCTCGTCCAGCAGCGGTGCGACCTCGTCCAGCAGTTCTTCTGTCGGTTCGTCTTCGAACTCTTCCTCGAGTTCCGTTTCAGACCCGTTGGCCGTTTTTAAGAATGCGATTTCTTCATCGAAGGCGACCAAAGTGGCTTCAGATGAAATCTATGCCTTGTCTTCCCGTTCGGTTCGCCTTCATTCTACGGCCACGTTGCTGGTGGAATGGGGGAGTCCTTTAAAAGCAAAATACGATTTCACGCGCGAAAAATTAAATGGGATTGAAGCTTCTTCGATGATCGGCGTCGATAGCGGGACGCTCTATGCGACCCCAGCCGATCAGAAAGTTTTGATCAGCGCTTTTGACTGGAATACGGGCATCGATGCCTACGCTTCGCTTTTGACCCTGAGTCTTACCCCAGATTATTTTGCTTCGACTTCAATTGAAGGAAACGTTTTGACGGTTGATCTTTTAACCGATAAAATCTCAGCGTTTATCGGCACGCAAACTTCCTTTTCCTCGCTTAAGGCGGTCTTGAGCTTATCCTCTGACTCCACCCACGTTAGTTCTTTGTCCTTTGCTGGGATTGCTGGTGAAGCCCAGGTGACTTTAACCTACGCCTATTTTTACGAGGCTATCAACATCATCATTCCTTGATTCTTTTTTACTTTGGTTCTTTTTTGCAAGACGTTGGTTTGCCGTGGTGTCTTCCCTCCCGCTGAAACGATTGTGGTTGAAGGTTATGTTCAAATGGCCTATAGGACGATTCTTAATCCTACGAAGAACCGATTGATTCTTTAATCAGAAAAGTCGGCGGCCTCCTGAGGCTCGCCGACTTTTTGCTTNGNTTANNNNAAGCGTNATNNGANNGNNNCTTCNGCCTTTTTCGCCTTCCATTCGGCGATGGTCTTGAGATACATTTCTTCCATCCGGTTCATCGAGGTTTGGAAATCAAACTGCTGGACGTAGGCAAGGTAGCGTTCCCGGTTGGCCTTTTTCTCTTCNGGGTGNCTGAGCCAATAGTCGATCGTCTGGGCGAGATCCTTTTTGCTGTTGTGGCGGAAGAGGTTCCGCTTATCCAAGGCGAAATAACGGACCGAACTCCGTTTCGAATCACTGAGGACTGGAGTGAGGCCGCACGCCATGGCTTCGAGGGCGCTTAAGGGCTCGATATCGATTAAACTCGGATGGACATAAAGATCAGCGTAGTTGAGAATCTGCACCATTTCCTCGCGGGAATGGAAACCCAAAATCGGGGCATTGCTTAAATGGGCGCCCCATTTCTTGAAGCGTTCTTCATCGGGTCCGGCTCCGGGCAAAATGAGTTGAATGTCTTTTTCGTAATGGCTGTAATGAAGGGCTTTAAAGAGGATTTTATGGTCCTTCTCTTTGCTGTAGCGGGCGGTGAAGACAAGGACTTTCTTGTCTTGGAGGCCGGCGGGCTTTTCGCAAAGCGTCGGATGGAAATCCTTTTGAATGCCGTTGGAGATGACGTAACCGTTGGATTTGAAGTGGTTTTTCGCCTCGAAAAGATCGCGGATGAATTCGCTGGGATAGTGGATGGCGTCCACCTTGGAGAAAAGCCACTTATAAAGCAAATGGTACCAAGAATCGTTGGCCCAGCTGACGTTCATGAGGCCGACGTGGTTGGTATAGTTTTCCGCCTGGGTATGAAGCGAAGCGGTGCAAGGGATGCCCATTTCGTGGGCAATATCGACGGAGCGAGCCGAAAGGAATCCACAGAAATTAAAGTGACAGATATCCGCGCCTTCAAGGGCTTTACGGATCGTGGCTTCGTCTTTTTTCGAAGCAGGACGAACCCCATTTTTCCTCACGTAGCCATTAAAAAGACCGAAATTGATCGCGGGGACGATGTAGTAACCATCTAAACCCCGTTTATCTTCATCGCAGCAGACCACCCTCACTTCATGGCCTTTGGCCTTCAAAGCGCGAATGACGTTCATCGTNGCAATGGTCGTGCCGTTATTTTCTTCGCCGAGCACGTCGCAAATAAAAGTGATGATCATAGTTTTCCCTTCGTTAGCATCGCCTGCCGGAGTCGTTGGAGATACGCGGATAAAGACGAAGCCTCGTTTGCGCTAAAACCTTCTAGGAATTCCGCGTTGATTTTTGCTTCGATCGCTTCGTAATGGCTCTTGAGAGCGTAAGAGCCTTTCGAGGCCGAAACGAGAATCGTGCGCCGATCCGTTTCGCTCCGTTTTCGTTCAATGAGCTTTTTCTCTTCCAACCGGTCCAGCATCGCCGTTAAGGTCGTGGGAGCCAAAGAGGTGGCAAGGGAAAGCTTATGGATACTTTGACATCCCTTTTCCCAGAGCACAACCAAAATTCGTCCTTGAGCTCCGTTAAAGGCCGCAAAACCCTCTTGGGTTAGTAGGGCGTTAAAGCGCCGATCTGAAAGCTGCTTGATTTGAACGATGAGATAGCCGATGTCCGTTTTCATAGATACAACTATATAGAAATATACTACATAGTTATAAAAAAGNAAAGATGCGGTGGAATCCGTGCTTTTACCTCTTCGATGAGAAGGGGAATCTTAACCCATTCGAAAAGAACTAACAAAAGGGCATTCAAATGCCTTACAATATTCTCAATGAATTTGACCAAAAGCAAAGACCAACTTCTTTATGAAGTTCTAAAAAGCCGGACCAACTTTTTAGCCTCTTACGTTCCAGTGGGAAACACTTTCTTAACGGAACCTTTCATCTTCCTCACCCCGAATTTCGAGACNTTAGGGCTTAAAGGCGTGGTGACCCCCAACGATTTGGTGCAATCGATCGACCGCAAAAGCGAGCTTTGCGAATACGAAGGCTATAAAGAATACCAAGAAGAAATCCGCCACCAGATTTTGCAAATGAGCGAATCCGTTTACTGCCATCAGGTGGTGCTTTTGCCTTTGAAGATCCGTGATGAGCGTCACACTTACGCCCTCAGTGTCTTTCGTTTGATCGAAGAGGACATCATTTGCTTCGTCTTTGAAGAATTCAATAACTCCGTTGTCAATCTCGAGCAGCTGTTCTTCTCCTCTTCAAAAGACGATTTAACCGAGCTCTTTAACCTCCACACGTTCTACGATCACACCAAAAAGAATTATCGCCCGCTTTATATCGGCTTGTTCGATCTCAATCATTTCAAAAGCGTCAATGACACCTATGGCCATTCCAAGGGTGATGAAGTCCTTGCCGAGATTGGCCGCCGGCTTATCGCCATTTCGGGGCCGGATGAAATCTATTATCATCGTTCCGGCGATGAGTTCATCTTCTTGTCCTTCGTGATGGATCACGATTATCAAGTCCGCTTGCTCAGCAAAATCGAAAACCAACTCGAAACCATCAATCTCGGGACCGATACGATTCAAGCCGCGTTTGGCTTGGTTCGCGTCGATCACCATAACCAGATTCCCGTCAATAGCACTTACGATGACCGCGATCAGCTTCTCTTGGCGGATGTGGCGATGTATAAAGCCAAATTGGCGGGTCAACGTTACCTGATTCTCGAGAATGACGAGGAGATCTCCGCCATCTTAGCGGAAGGGCCGATTGAGACCACGATTTCCCGTTTGGCCGGTGCCTTAAAACGCTAAAGTCGTTTTGACGAGAAAAAATAGCCCCGGCAAATGAAGTGTACCCCGAATTCTGGACCAAACCAGAAAGCGGGGTACTTTTCTTATGAAGTACACATTCGATCAGAAGCTGAAGTGGGTGAGGGACTNATAGACGACCAGTTCGATTGAAGTCGCTTTAAAGACGACGCTTGGGTCGGAAGCGGAGGTGATCTGAGCATTGATGGTAAGCACGCTGCCACCCGGGAAATCGGAAGGAATCGCTAAAGAAACGACCGGATAAGGATCGCTTTCAACGAATTTGAGCATCGAAACATCGACGCCAGCGCCGTCGATGGAATAGGTGGCGGGATAGGCTTTGCGGCTGACGGAGGTGAAATCGAAAGTGGGTTCCGCGTAAAGCGTGAACGAAATCGAATGGCCCACAACGACGCCGCAGGTCCGGGACTGTCCTGAGGTCGTGATGACAACGAGTTTGCTTAAGCCAGGAATGAGCGAGGAAGAATTGGAAGTCGAAGTTGAAGAAGAGTTGGTGCTGGAAGAGGTGTATTGATAAGGGGCTGAAGAAGAGGAACGGGCCTGTAAAGTGGGCACTAAAATCCCCGTAAGAAGTCCGCCGCCAAGGAAAAAGCCTAATAGGAAGAGCAATAAGGGTTTGCCTTTCCGCTGCCGTTTTTCTTCAATCGTTTTCCTTTCCTCGGGGTAGAGATCGCTATAAAAGAAAGCGTTGGGGGTCAGCTGATAAAAGGCCAAAAGCCTCTCGATGACTTCAAAGGAAGGCAGCGACTCGCCTTTCTCGTAATGGATGATGGTTCGCTTGGCAACGCCAAGGGCTTCGCCTTCATCCTTTTGCGAAAGGTGGTGGGCTAAGCGGGCGGCTAAAAGATTATCGGTGATGCGGTTGGCGTCAAAAGGCGGATTGAGCGGATTGGTGGGAGCGGGGGTTTCATTCCGGGTGAAAAGATCATCGAGCGTGAGATGAAAGAAATTGGCTAAAGCAGGCAAAATCATCAAGGTCAAAGAAGACTCGCCGGCTTCAAATTTGCTGATGGCTTGAGAAGTGTAGCCTAAAGCCTCAGCCAGTTTGCATTGACTGACTCCTTGGGCTTTCCGTAAGACCGCGATATTCTGGCCAAGAGGCATTTTGTCCATAATTAAAAAATATTTTAGTCTTTGCGGGGCTCGACTTGTACACCAATTTGTCACCAAAAGGTTCGGGGCTTCGGGAGGAAAAAAGAAAGGAAACCAATCGAGAGGGCTTTTGCGGGGATTTTACGTTTTTCAGGCTTGTCCTTCTTCCTTATTGCTCTTCCGGCGCGAAAGGAAGCGAAGCCAGATGAGGAATTGGCGAAGAGGCTAAAAGAGAGAAAATCGTTGAATTTCGATGGGATGGGCCCCATTTTGATCGAACATTTTTTTGCCTACTTGAATATCGCTCTTTCGCCACCTATGATAGGTTTTCCCCGAAGAGAAAGGGGCTTAGATATGGCTTTAAAAATCGTTTTAGATTCTTCCATTGGCTATACCAAGGAAGAAGTATTGCAAAAGGGTTACTATTTCATCCCGCTTCTGATTACGTTAGGCGACGTCACCTACACCGAAGGGGTCGACATTACCCCCGATCAGTTTTATGCTTTGCTCGCTCAAGGCTTGATGCCGCATACGGCTCAGCCGTCACCTGAACTCTACAAAGTTGCCTTTAATGATGCCAGCAAAGATGGCGATGAGGTGATTCTTTTATCCTTATCCAGTAAGATCTCGGGCGCTTATCAAGCGGCCAACATTGCCAAGAACGAATGCGATCATCCGGAAAAGATCCATATTCTTGATACCTTGTCCTTCTTTTGCGGGAGCCAGATCCTTTTGCACGAAGTCGAGGAACATCAGGATTTGCCGATCAATGACCTCGTGGATTATCTTGAGGATCTCAAGACGCGAATCCACGTTTTCGCCGGAATGGATTCCTTGACTTACGTCTATAAAGGCGGACGGCTTTCGAAGTTCCATTATGCTTTAGGCATCTTTCTCCATGCCAAACCGATTGGCACCCTCGATGAGGGATCGGTAGTTTTGGCAGGCAAGGCGATGGGCACGAAAAACGCGATGTCTTTCGTGGTGGACAAAGCTAAGGAATTTCCGATCGATTTCACCTATCCAGCCTATCTTTTCTATTCCTCAGATCGAAACATTCTTGAACGTTTCGAACAAGATTTTTTCTTCCCGGCTTTCCCCGAGGCAAAAACTTGGCCGACCGCGCAAATCAATCCCCTTATCGGCAGCCATATCGGCCCAATGGTCTATGGGCTTTTCTACGTGAGCAAGCCTCAGGAATCCTCACCGAAACCTTCCTTCTTTCAGAAGATTCACCAAGACATTCATTCCGTCTTTCACAAAAAAGACTAATCGCTCTTTTTGCTCTTTTGCCGACTCCGCGGGTCTGAAGCGAAGAAAGCGAAAGTGTTTTTTGTCATTTCATAAGGCCCTTTTGGTATAATCATCGCAGTTTATGGTGGAACTCCAGGACGTCAGCAAAACGTATCAAAACGGTTCCGGCGAGCCTTTAAAGGCTCTTTCTCATGTGAACCTCAGCTTCCCTGATAAAGGATTTTTTGCGATTTTAGGGCCCTCGGGGTGTGGCAAAACCACCTTGCTTAACCTCATTTCGCTTTTGGACAAGCCCAGTGAGGGTCACCTTTATTTTTCGGGCAAAGATCTAAACCGGTTGAACGAGAAAGAGGCTAATGCTTACCGGGCCAAAGAAATCGGTTTTGTTTTTCAAGAGTGCCCGCTTGTTCCCCATCTTTCGTTGTTGGATAACGTTTTGCTTCCCAGCCTTTTCCTTACCGAAGGCCGAAATGAGGAAACGAAGAAAAAGGCTTTGGATTTATTGAACCAACTGGGCTTAGGCGGTCGTTTAAAAGATGCCCCTTCGAATTTGTCGGGAGGAGAAAAGCAGCGTGTCGCCATCGCTCGAGCCCTTTTGAATGACCCCGCGGTGATTCTCGCCGATGAGCCGACGGGCTCTCTCGACAAGGCCTCGGCTCGGGAAGTCATGGGCCTGTTAAAAACATTAAGCCGGGACCGCCTTGTGATTTTGGTCTCGCACAATGAGACTTTGGTCGAAGAATACGTGGATGGCATGATCCATCTCGATGGCGGAGTGGTGGTGAGTCAAACGCTTCCCGCCCCTTCGGCAGCTGAGAATAAAGTTGCGCCAGCCTATCATTCCCGCACCAAAGCCGCCGCCTTGTTCCGCTTAGCGTTTTTGCACGTGAAGAATCGACCCTTAAAAAGTCTTTTGCTCGTTTTGGCTGGCAGCGTGGGTTTGATTGGGGCGGGGCTTGTCTACGGAATCGGAAGCGGCTTAGGCCATACGACGGGGGAAATGGAAAGCGAACTCCTCAGCGATTTCCCGGTGACGATCGTGCCGTATTATTACGGCGCCCAAAGCACGTTATTTTCCTCGACAGAGGGCTTTTTCCCCGATGACGATGTCGTGGTCCCTCGGGATGAAGACCAGATTCCTCACGTGAATTCCTTCACCAGTGAATATCTTAATTTCCTTCATTCGGCAGTCAAAGACGAACAGCTAACGGTCAATTATGCCACCCTCGCCTCCGTCCTTTATCAAAATAGCGAAGGGAGCATCAGCCTTTCCAGCGCGAAGAGCTCCTCGAGCCTGGATTCTTTTAAAGAAAGCTTCTTAGGTCAAGGGGCCGCTTACCATCCCTTGGGCGCCAGCGAGGATTTCATCTTATCCAAATACGATGTCATCAGCGGACACTATCCTCAAAACGACAACGAAGCGTTCCTGATGGTTGGCAAATCCAATGAGCTCCCGAGTAAAACGATTGCCGATCTCGGACTGAGTTTGGTGAACAAAAAGATTGCCTCTTCCACGATTTTGGGCCGCCATTACAAAATGGTATCGAACCAGGAGAGTTATGTGAGCAATTCGACGAGTGCCTCGGTGTCTGGCTATTTCTTAAAAAGCCGAACCCAGTTGGCAAAAGAAGGCAAGAGTTTAGGCGAGTTGTGCGACGATCTCGTCAAAGCCGCTTTCTATTATTCTCGGGGCGAAACCGGTGACAGTTTAATCGGCCAACGCTATCTTGGCTACGCTTCTGATTTCTTCCTCAACGTTCAAAGCACGCGGACTTTGCAGGGATATCAATTGAATCCGTCTTTAAAAGAAGCCTCCTTCTTTGCAGACGAGAGCAAAGGCAAAGCGGTGGAGATCGTCGGAATTTTGCGTCCAAAAAGGAAAACCTTCATTGATACCTTGGGAGGCGGGCTTTATTATTCGAAGAATTTAAACGCCGCTTTGATGGATGAGAATTCGGCTTCGCCAATCGCCGAGGAGATTTTCTCCCACCTCGTTTTGCCCGAAGCCCCCAGTAGCAGTTCTCCGTCTTATCCTTCTTTTTACTTGGATTTGGAAAAGCTCACCGAAGAAAAGACAAGCACGCTCCAAGCGGCAGGCGAGAAAATGCTTTCCTTCATTGAAACCGCCCAAAGCTATGGCAGCGAGAAGACCATTTCCAGCATCGAGATTTTCCCCCAGAGTTTTGCGGATAAAGACGCGATTCTCGCTTCGCTTGATGACTACAATGCCCGCCATCTTTCCGCCGCGGACAAAGTGGTTTATACCGACTTCGGCGGAGCCTTTAAAGGGACGGTGGATTCTTATCTTTCTTTGATTTATCTTGTCTTATGGATCTTTGGCGGCGTGTCTTTGATTGTCACGATCGTCTTGGTCGGCCTTTTGAGCCATAACGCCGTGATCTCCCGAAAAAAGGAGATTGGCTTGCTTCGCTCCTTGGGCGCTAGCCGGGGGGCGGTCATTATGCTCTTTTTAAGCGAAGCCTTTTTCTTAAGTCTTCTGGCGGGCGTCTTGGCTTTAGGGGTGACCTATCTGGGCTATTTCCTGGTCAATCTAAAAGTCGCGAGTNTGGGCTTTAGTCTTTATTTCCAGGCCGCGATGCCAGTCTATGGGGCGTTCTTGCTGCTCTTGCTTTCTTTGGCGATTTTTATGCTCGGGTCCCTTTTCCCAGCCTATCATTCGAGCCAANAGAAGCCCCAATTAGCGTTGCGAAGCGACTAACTCAATATAAAATCCCTGCAAAAACCGCTTATTTTTGGATAAAGTAAAATGAAAAGAAGGCATTTCTTTCCCATTCCAAAGCCTATTGTTTCGTTATAAAATAACAACAAGTCCCCGACTCCGATTGAACCCCTTTAAGGAGAGAATCTATGGAGAATGTCAGTTCCACTAGTAACGCGGAAGGCTGCGTTATTGCTTTAAAAGGCCATGTCGATTCCAATAACGCCGCCGAAGTTGAAGCAGCGATTCAAGTGGAGCGAACCGCCCACCCGGAAGGCAATTTGACGCTCGACGCCCAACTTTTGGACTATATTTCGAGCGCTGGTCTTCGCGTGATTCTTCGCCTCAGTAAAAATGAGCCTTCTTTGCGTCTCGTCAATGTCTCAAGCGCTGTTTATGAAGTCCTTGAGATGACCGGTTTCGCCGAGATGATTCCGGTTGAGAAGGCCTATCGCGTTCTTTCGGTTGAAGGCTGCGAAATGATCGGGCAGGGGAGCAATGGCAAAGTCTATCGTCTCGATCCTGACACGATCATCAAAGTCTATAACAATCCCGATGCTTTGCCNGACATCCGCCGCGAACGGGAACTCGCTCGAAAAGCTTTTGTTAAAGGCATTCCCACCGCGATTCCCTANGATGTCGTCAAAGTCGGGGCGGGTTATGGTTCGGTGTTTGAACTCTTGTCCGCCAAAAGTTTTTCAAAACTCCTCAAAGAGGATCCTTCAAGACAAGATGAATTGGCTCAGCTTTTCGTCGATCTTTTGAAGAAAATCCATTCGACCGAGGTTCAGCCTGGCGATTTGCCCTGTTTTAAAGATGGGGCCCTGGTTTGGGCCGATTTCCTCCAGAAATACCTTTCTCCTTCGGATGGAGCAAAATTGCTCCGTCTCATGAAAGAGGTTCCCGATGTTCACCGGATGATGCACGGCGATTATCACACCAAAAACGTCATGATGCAGGGGAAGGATGTCCTTCTCATCGATATGGACACTCTTTCTTATGGCCATCCGATCTTTGAAATCGCGGGGATGTATTTGTCCTTCGTGGGTTTTGGCGAACTCGATCCCGAAGGAGCCGGCGCTTTCCTCGGCATTCCCTATGAACAATCGTGCGCTTTCTTCGCCAAGAGCATGCAACTTTATCTTGGTACAACCGATTCCAAACTTATTCAAACAGTGGTCGATAAAGCTCGACTCATTGGCTATAGCCGTTTGGCGCGGCGAACGATTCGCCGGATTGGCTTCGAAGACGAAAAAGGCAAAGCGCTTATTGAGCACTGCTTAAAAAACATCAGCATTTTATTGGTNAAGACCGATAGCTTAGCTTTTTAATCTTTGAGAGGCTTTTTGCTGGGGATATCATTCCCGATAACGTTCCGCCATGAACTTGGCGAGTTTTTGATAAAGAAGATTCGGATTGATTGGTTTGGCGATATGGGCGTTCATCCCCCCGTCCAAGCACTTTTGGACGTCATCCGCAAAGGCATCCGCGGTCATGGCGATAATCGGGACATTCTTGGCGTCATTTCGCGGCAAGGAGCGGATGGCCTTCGTCGCCGCGTAGCCATCCATCACCGGCATGCGGATGTCCATCAATACCACATCGAAATGACCTTCCTCGGAGGCTCGGAAAGCCCCAAGTCCTTTTTCGCCATCNCCAGCAATCACCACTTCCATTCCTTTATCCAAGAGGAGTTTGCGGGCGATTTCCTGATTGAGGGNATTATCTTCGCAAAGAAGGATTCGTTTGCCTTTAAGGACGTCCAGCGGAATGTTTTTCTGCGTGCGGATTGCCTCTAGCCTCGCGGCGTATTCCTCTTTGCTGATCGTGGCGGAATGGAGCGTCACATCGAAGCGGGTCCCTTTGCCTTCGTGGGAGTCAACTTTGATGGTGCCGCCCATCGTCTCGACGAGTTTCTTCGTGATGGTAAGACCTAAGCCCGTGCCTTGTCTAGGCAAGGAGGGATCATTGGGGTGATCTTCTTGGGTGAAAGGTTCGAAGATGACCTTCAGGAACTTCTCACTCATGCCAATGCCGTTATCTTCGATGGCGAAATGAAGCGTGATCGTGTTATCTTTCTCCAAATGATCGTCGAAAGTGGCTTTGATCGTGCCATCGTTCGGAGTGAACTTGACCGCATTGGAAAGGAGATTAAACAAAATCTGGTTAACCCGAAGCTTGTCCAACAAGGGAATCCGCTCATTGATGGCAGTGCAGGTTTTGACGAATTTTTGGTTCTTTTCGTGAACAAGCGGGGTAATAACCGCATCAAGATAATCCAAGCAATCTTTGATCGGATAGGGCTCAAGGTGAAGGACGATCTTGCCGCTTTCGGCCTTGGACATATCCAAAATATCGTTGACGAGTCCGAGCAAGAATTTCGACGAGGTGTCAATCTTGTCGAGATATTCGCTCACTTGGGGAGACGTGCTTTCTTCTTTGGCCAAATAGGTCATGCCGATGATGCCGTTTAAAGGCGTGCGGATATCGTGGGACATCCGCGAAAGGAATTCGGATTTGGCCCGGTTGGCTTCTTCGGCTTCTTGCTTGGCAAGGGAGAGCGCTTGGTTTTGCTTTTGCCGTTTATGGGCGTAAATGAGCAAAAAGACGAATAAGGCCAACAAAAGAACGAAGAAAGCGATGGAGAAAGCCATCGGAACCGGGTAGCGGCGGATCAACCCCGTGACGGAGAAGGGCTCAACAAAGACCGAGTTCTCGCTGATGATGCTCTGCAATTTGGTCATCGAAAGCTTCTGAATCGCCTTCGAGAGAATCGAGACCAAAACGGAATTTGAATTCTTGGTGACGCCAAGGGCGATCGGCTGGCTGATTAACGGAGTCGGCTGATAGAAGTAAGAAGCGAAATCACTCATGCTTCGGTAGTAGTTCGCTTGGCAAGAATTAAGGAACACGCAATCGACTGTGCCGGCCTTTAAGGCGGCCATGCATTCGTTAAAGGTCGAAAACTGAACGCGGTTTAGACTGCTGAATTTTTTGGAGATCTCGTTTTCGAGATAACCGTTTTTGACGGTCGCGACTTTACTGGGGACAACGTTCGAGGATTTTCGGACCTCCATGACCCCGCCTTCCACGTAGGATTGAGTGGTGTAAAGATCGTGTTCATCAGACCAAAGATAACTATAAGACACGGCCATCGCCGCATCGGCATTATTGTTACCGATTTGGGCGTAAACATCCGCGGTCGAAGAAGACAAAAGGAATTGGAAATTGATTTTGGTGTCTTCGCCGATCGCTCGGACCACATCGGGGGTGATGCCCTCCGCTGTGCCGTCGCTATCGTATTCAAAAGGCGCCCAATTGGATTCGTAGAGAAAGTACACGGTTGGTTTCTTTTCAAGATAAGCGATTTCTTCGTTGGAATAAGCGCTGGGTTGGCCCAGGACGTTGCTGAAATAATAAAGATAAAGATCGTTGTTGAAGTTGGGGTTATAGGAGAAAAGCGTGGCCATCGCCTTATCGAGTTGACTGATGAGGGCATCGCCTTTGCGGGCGGCGAAATAAACGGGGGCGGGCGAGCATTTGCTGATGATTTGGTGGCCGGAAGGCACTTCAAAGAAGTTGGTTTGAGCCACGGCATCGACTTCGCCTTTATCGAGACCGACGAAACTATCGAAATTCGTGGCATAGGCCGTTTTCGTGAACGTGAAAGAATTCGCATCGGCGTAAGTTTGGAAGGAATCGATGATGGTGCTTCCCGCAAGGTAGCCCACCTTCATTCCGTTAAAAGCGGAAAAGTCGTCATAATGAAGGGAACTTCCTTCTTTGGCGTAAAGGTAGCACATCTCAGTACCCATCGATTCGGAAGAATAAGAGAGATATTGGCTCCGCTCCGCGGTGGGGGTGACATCGACGAGAAGATCGACTTCGTTATTCTGCAGCTTCGTAAAAATATCGGCCCAGTTAGAGACGACAAATTCGACGTTCCAGTTGGCGTATTCGCCAATGGCTTTGCAATACTCTTTGTAGAAGGGGAAGGAAACATCGCTATCGCTATAGGGGAGAGCAACGCGAACCGTGGTATTGCTCGTGGTTAAGAGTCCGTTATCCGCGGCCTTCGCGCTGATCGGTTCTTCATTCATCGAAGAGAAAGCGGAAGCCAAAACAAGAAGGCAAAGCCCGCCAAGTGTCCAACCCTTCCATTTCTTGCGCATCAAGTGGTCCCTTCTTTCTTCTGTGGTTAAAGAATCGTGGTATTGATTTAAAACGTCGTTAAAGGCAAAAGCGAAGATTGATTGTCTTTATCTTGACATCATGCGGAAAGAAAAACAATCCGCCGCGGCTCTTCTTTTACTTAAAAAGGCAAAGCTTTTCTCCTTTACTATATTTTTATTACAATCGTCGATGTCGGTCATTCTTTAGAATGAAAAGCGATAGATTAACAAAGAAAAATCAAAGAAAAAGTTTTTCTCTTTTTCCGCTTCGTCGATTTTCCGTTTCCTAATTTGCGTTCTTGCTCATCTTGGCTCTCGTCAACGTCTTCGTTGGAGATTTAAAGGGGCGATCGGGTTTGGAAAAACGAGAAAGCGAAATCTCCTGTCCTTTTTAAGAGGGTTTTGCCAGCGATAATGAAAAAGGAGTTCCGCAGAACCCCTTTTAGTGAGCACTCTTGAAACTACGCTTGCGGCGCGCTCACGACCACTTCGAGAGGATCCTCGGAAGTGACGCTGGGGCCATCGGCGACATCAAGATAGGTGATTTTGGCAAAGACGAAGAAGGGCGAGATCAAGGAATAAGGCGTTCCGCTTTCAGCTTTTAATAAGGCGCAGGGATAGGTTGAACTCTTTTCGAGGCTGACGCCAGTCGGGGCATCTTTAAGCCAATAATCGACTTGGTAATGGACTTGAGCGGCAGAATTCAAAACGAAGTAAGGCCCACCATAAATCGTGAGGCCCAGCGAACCGCCCGAAGGAAGATCGGCATGATGGGGCGTCCCGCTTGTCGTAATGACCACGAGTTTTTCTAAATAGGCAAAGGGGCCGCTTGAAGTTGAGGCCTGGCTTGTTGCCGAGGTGCTGCTATAGGATAACTGATAATCGCCCGAAGAAGATTTCTTGAGGAGTNCCGGGGTCAAAGCGGCCGAGAGGACTCCCCCTCCTAGCACAAAGCCCAAAAGCAAAAACGCCAAAGCCTTGGGGAATTGATGATGTTTGGAGCGGCTATTTTGGACTTCGGGAAAGAGTGACTCATAAAAGAAGGCATGCGGAGCCAAGGAGAAANAAGCGAGGATTTTATCTAAGACGTCAAGCGAGGGCAAAGAAGTGCCATCCTCGTAATTGATGATGGTGCGGCGAGAGACGCCGAAGATTTCCGCTTCCTGCTTCTGCGAAAGATGCTGGCTTACCCTTAATGCAAAAAGGTTTGCCATGATCGTTGAATTGGCAAAGGGTGGATTTTTGTCTTTGAATGGGGCGGGCGTCTCGTTTCGCAATAAAAGATCGTCGAGCGATAATTCCAAAATATTGGCGAGCGCGGGAATGACGGACAAAGAGAGTAAGGAATCACCCGCTTCGAATTTTGAAATCGCCTGATCGGAATAGGACAAAGAATTCGCAAGGGCATTTTGGCTCAAGCCGAGAGCTTTGCGGCGTTTGCTTACATACTCTCCTAAATTCATAATCTACTATTATATAGACTGTAATTTAAAGATTTACCCTATCTTTTTTCACTCAAAAAGAAAGGAAGCCCGATTTGATGGGGCTTTTTCGCCAAAAAGGAGACAAAAATGCAATTTTTGTGCCTCTACTTTTTTATTTTTTGCTTACTTTTTGGCACTTTATTCCGCTAAATTTTCCTCGGAAAAATTGAAGCTTTTTCCTTACGTAAAGAATCGACAATGGAAAAGAAAAATAACTCCGCTATAATACGTCTATTATGAACGGGGTTAATGAAACGCTGTATCTTGGAATCGACATTGGTTCCACAACCGTCAAAAGCGTCGTTCTCTCAGACCAAGACGAGGTTCTCTATTCCTCTTACGAACGTCATAACGCCCAAGTTAAAGAAACGCTGATCAAAGAACTCGAAGATGTCCAGACCCATTTCCCTGGTGCTTCCTTCACTTTCGCTTTAACCGGTTCGGCGGGCTTGGGCTTGGCTGAAAAGGCTCAGCTTGCTTTCGTTCAGGAGGTCGCTGGCACTTTTCTTTCGGTTCAACGCTTTTATCCGCAAAGCGATGTGGTGGTTGAACTCGGCGGCGAAGATGCCAAAATCATTTTCTTAACTGGCGGGACTGAGGAGCGGATGAATGGTACNTGTGCCGGNGGTACTGGTGCTTTTATCGATCAAATGGCCTCTTTGCTCAACGTTTCGATTGATGAACTAGATCAGCTTTCCTTNAATTCCAAAGAAATTTATCCGATTGCCTCCCGCTGCGGGGTTTTCGCCAAAAGCGACATCCANCCCCTGCTCAATCAAGGCGCCCGCAAAGAAGATATCGCCGCTTCGATTTATCAATCGGTAGTGGGTCAAACGATCAGTGGCCTGGCCCAAGGACGGAAAATCGAAGGCCATGTTCTTTTCCTAGGCGGTCCTTTATCCTTCTTGAAAGGGCTGAGAACAGCGTTTGTCGAAACGCTGCATCTGAATGACGAAACGGCAATTTTTCCGAGTGATGGCAAGATCTTCATGGCCATCGGCGCCGCGCTCTACGCGAAAAAAGCGGGCAGTCATTTGGCCTTGGCGGAGTTGCTGTCCCGCCTCAAGAAACTGGATTCGACTTCAAGTCTCAAGGAAGGCAAACCGCTGTTTGAAAACGAAGAGGAATATCGTTCTTTCCTTTTGGCTCACGATAACGTCCAAGTTCCGACTCGGGATTTAGCGGGGTATTCGGGCAAAGCCTATTTGGGCATCGACGCTGGTTCGACCACGACCAAAATGGTTCTTTTGTCTCAAGACCACGAAATTCTTTTCTCCCAATACACAACGAATCGTGGCTCGCCTCTCGATAGCATTCACACCCAACTGAGCGAGCTCTATACGCAATTGACGCCCGAAGTGCGCATCGTTTCGAGCTGCGTCATTGGCTATGGCGAGGATTTGATTCGCTCCGCCTTTGGCATCGATTACGGCCTTGTTGAAACGGTGGCCCATTATAAGGCGGCGAAGTTCTTCGCCCCGAACGTCGATTTCGTCATCGACATCGGCGGGCAGGATATCAAGTGCTTTAAAATCAAAAATCACGCGATTGATTCCATCGTCCTCAACGAAGCGTGCTCCAGCGGCTGCGGGTCGTTCTTACAAACCTTCGCTTCTGCCCTCGGCTATTCAGTGGCCGATTTCGCCCGGCTCGGTCTTTACGCTAAGCATCCGGTTGATTTGGGCTCGCGTTGCACCGTTTTCATGAATTCCTCGGTCAAACAAGCCCAGAAAGATGGCGCAAGCATTGGTGATATTTCCGCTGGATTGTCTTCTTCCGTCATTAAGAATGCGATTTATAAAGTCATCCGTTTCCATTCGAGCTCTGAACTCGGAGAGACGATTCTTTGCCAAGGCGGAACCTTCCTTAACGATGCGATTCTCCGCTCGTTTGAACGGGAAGTCGGCCATCCGGTCATCCGCCCGAAAATCGCGGGGTTAATGGGAGCTTTCGGCGCTGCCCTTTACGCCGAAGAAAAAGGCGCGGGTCAAGGCATGATCAGCCCAGCGGAACTCGCCAATCTTTCTTATACCTCGAATGCTTTTATCTGCCAAGGCTGCGGGGCCCATTGCCAAGAGACCTTGGTTCGCTTTAAAAACGGCAAACACTTTATCGCGGGCAATAAATGCGATAAAGGAGCGGGCGTGGCCAAAGAGGATTTGGGTCTTGATCTTTATCGCTATAAATATGAACGCCTTTACGCTCCGCTCCCCGATTGCGGAACTCCTCGGGGCAAGGTGGGGCTTCCCTTGGCCCTTGCGATGGTGGAGCAATATCCTTTTTGGGAAAGTTTCTTTACCAGTCTTCATTACACGATCATTCGTTCTCCGCGCAGTAGCCGCGCCCTCTATCACGAGGGACAAAGTACCATCGCCTCGGATACGGTTTGCTATCCGGCCAAACTGATGCATGGCCATATCGCCGAGCTCGAAAAGCAAGATTGCGATTTTATTTTCTATCCTTCCGAGAGCTATAACTTCAACGAGGGCGTAGGAACCAATCACTTCAATTGCCCGGTCGTCGCCTATTATTCGGAGCTTCTCAATGGCAATGATCCCGCGTTATTTCAAAAGAAGATCGTGAACCCGTATTTCGACATCTCGAATTTCGATTCCGCTCTTCGGGCTCTCGCCCAAGCCTTAGCGCCGTTTGGCGTGAGCAAAAAAGAAATCAAGTCAGCCCTCCAAAAAGCCTATCTTGCCCAGGACGATTTTCGGAGCAAAATCTTTGCAGAAGGCCAACGAATTATTCAAAAAGCCCGCGAAAAGCACTTGCCGATTCTCGTTCTTTCCGGTCGGCCTTACCATGTTGATCCGGAAATCAACCACGCCATTCCTTCTTTGATTACCTCTTTGGGCTTTGCCCTGGTCAGCGAAGATGCGGTTGCCCCGCTATTAAAACAGAAAGAACCGGTGGATGTCCTCAATCAATGGACCTATCACGCCCGGCTTTATCGAGCCGCCGAATACGTGAGCCAGCAAAAGGACATGGAACTGGTTCAATTGGTTTCCTTTGGCTGCGGGATCGACGCGATTACCGCGGATGAGGTGCGCCGGATTTTGGAAAGCCACGACAAACTTTACACGATGCTGAAGATCGATGAGATATCGTCTTTGGGTGCCGTGAAAATCCGCCTTCGTTCCCTCAAAGCCGCGATGGAGGAAAAAGCATGAGTTACCCCGTTTTCACCAAAGAAATGAAGAAGACGTATAAAATTCTTATTCCGGACATGCTGCCGATTCATTTCACACTCATTTCGGAGATTCTGAATTCCTATGGCTATCACACTGAACTGCTTCATCTTTCGGGCAACGAGGTCAAAGAAGAAGGCCTTCGCAACGTCAATAACGATGCCTGCTACCCGGCCCTGCTTGTGATTGGGCAATTCATCACGGCGCTGAAGAGCGGACGTTATGACTTGAAGCACACCGCCGTCCTCATCTCGCAAACAGGCGGGGGTTGCCGGGCTTCGAACTATATCTTTTTGATCCGCAAAGCTTTGGCTCCGCTTTTCCCCGATGTCCCAGTGCTATCCTTCAATTTCTCGGGTCTCGAAAAGGGCAATAGTCTTCATTTCACGCCAACAGAGCTCGTCAAAATGGGCCACGCTGCCTGCTATGGCGATTTCTTGATGGCGCTTTACGATCAGAGCAAGCCTTACGAGACGGAAGCGGGGCAATGCGACGCGCTTCTTCAAAAAGGAATCGCCCTGATTGAAAAAAGCTTTCATAACGGAAGCTACGGATTCCGCAAACATTATTACAAATTGCTCTTGGCGCTATTTTCCGTCGTCAAAATACCGAATGAAAGAAAACCTCGGGTTGGCATCGTTGGCGAAATCTATGTCAAATATTCGCCTTTGGCCAACAATCATCTTGTGGATTTTTTGGTCCAAGAAGGCGTCGAAGTGGTGGAGCCTGCCCTTTTGGAATTCTGCCTTTATTGCGCCAAGAACGCGTTGAACGATCGTCGGCGTTATGGCCTTAATAAAAAGAGCTTGCTCTTATGGAAGTGGGCTTATCGTTTCATGCTCAAAGAGACCGAAGTACAGAATAAGATTTTGGCATCGAGCCACGTCTATTACCCTGCGGTCCCTTTTAAAGAAATCGAACGTAATGCCAACCGAATTATCTCCGATGGCGTCAAGATGGGCGAAGGCTGGCTGATCCCGAGCGAGATGCTTTCGCTAGTCGAACATGGCGTCAATAATATCGTTTGCTGTCAGCCGTTTGGCTGTTTGCCTAACCATATCGTCGGCAAAGGAATGATGCACCCCCTGATGCGGATGGCTCCGAATGCCAATGTCGCGGCGATCGATTATGATCCGTCGACTTCTTACGTTAACCAAGAAAACCGGCTCAAGCTCCTTCTCGCCAACATCAAAAAGTAATTTAGGGGCTTTTTGCTGGGGATATTTTAAAAACATTTCTCCAAAGGTCAAAATCGAAATATTCGGAGTGCACTTTTCGCGTCGATAAAGGGGGTGACTTTCTTTCGGTACGAAGCTAAAATAATCGTAGATGTTTTCCGCTTTGTGATCCCCTCTTCTTTTGAAGCAAGACCATCTTTCATGGAAATGACTCAAGAAAAAATTCAAGAATTGCTCCGGCTTGTCCCCGGAAATAAAGCGATAATCGCTTTAAAAGGGAACAACAGGTCTTTTCTTTATTACCAGCCTGAGATGGCGGCTTATCTTTGCTTCAGTCCGGAAGAATTTACTGCCCTTATCGAGCCTGACATGCTTTCCCTCATCGNTGAGGATGACCATGAGGGATTCCTCAAACTTTTGAAAACCGCTCAGGCGGGGGNACCCGCTCAGGGCTTTTTCCGGGTTTATCAGAAGGAGCGGGGTTTTAGTTGGGTTTCCGCAAGTTTCTCTCTTCTCGGTGAGCAAAAGGGCGCCTCCTTGATCTTTGTGACGTATTCCACGGACCGCGATGAACAATATCTTTATTCGGGCATCTTAAATTCGACCAAACGCGAAGTTGTGGTTGCCGACAAAGCGAGCAGGGCCATTCTCTACGCCAACCCAGCGGCTCGAAAAGCATTTTTAGCTGAGGGAAAAGACCCCGTGAAGTCGACTTGTTACGCCTGCCTCCACGACTATAAAAGAGCTTGTGGCGGCTGCGCTAAGAAGCATCCTTTGAATGGGGGGTATGAAGAGGAACGCTACAATCCCCGGAATCAGCATTATGAGCGGATTGATTCCCGTTCGATTCTTTGGGGCGGTCGAGAAGCCATCGTCTTCTATATCGATGACATCAGCGAATCTCAAAAGCGCCAGGTCGAACTGGAGGATTTGCTTTTAAGCCATGAGACCCAACTTCAAACGGCGGAATCGCTCAATAGTTCGGCTCCTTTGAAAGAACGGGTCGAAGGCGCCTTGAAGGCAATTTTGGATTATTTCGGCGGAGATCGTTCCTACATTTTCCGCCTTGACCCCGATGGACGGCTCACCAATACCTATGAGGTTTGTAAGCGGGGGGTGGCCTCACAAATCGATGATCTTCAAAGCATTAGTTGCTCTTGGATCGACCGCTTCCGATCGACTTTTGAAGCGAAGAAGTTTTATATCGAACCTTCGATTTCCGCGCTGAAAGAAAAGGATCCCGTGGCTTATGGGGAATTAACTCCTCTCGGTATCGAATCGTTAATCGAAGCCCCGATTTTTTCGCAAGAACGGATGATTGGTTTTTTGGGCGTCGATAATCCCAACAAAGAAAAAGTGCTCCATTCCTCCGATCTTTTGCTCTCGTTCGCTTACGCCTTAGGCAACGCCTTACTCAAGGATAAAAGCGAGCGCCAATTGGAAAACCACACCAAAGAACTTGAGACGATTTTGCAGAAGATGCCAATTGGCATAAGCGTCAGCCGTTTTAAAGACGGCCATTTGATTTCGCGTAATATGAATCCGCTTTTTACTGAACTGACGGGAATCGACCTCGATAACTGGAATGAAAAACTGGCTCATTTCTTAAAACAAATTCCTGAAAGCGAGAAGGCTCTTTTCGANGATAAAATCAAAGCGGGACTCAAAGAATCCTTGGCCTTCCGCCAAGTCTTATCCTTTCAACCTGACNCCTCTCTTCCGCCTCGCTATTACCAATGGGACTATTCCAGCAACATTCTTCATGACGAGACTCTCGTCCTGTCGGCGTTACTTGATGTGACGAGCGAAAAGGAAAGCGAAGCCGAAACCAAGCGCAGTCGTCAGATGTATGAAACGGCTGCCGAACTCGCCCATATCGCCGTTTGGATTTANGATATTCCCAGCCATCGGATCTTTCTTTCGTCCAACAAGGCCACCCAAAGCGATTGCGAGCTTTATAAAATTCCGCGGACGATTGAAAACGTTCCCGCCGCGCTGTCCAATTGGATCAAGCCTCAGGATTACGCCAAAGTCTGCAATGTTTATCGCCAGATTGATAATGGCGCGCCATTTGCGACTTGCGATTATTGGTACCGAGAAGTCAACGGGGCGAAACCCCGTTGTGAGCGGATGGCGTACACCACGGTTTTCGATAAGGAAGGGAAACCGCTCTATGCCTATGGCATTGGCATTGATATCACCCTTCAAGAACAAGAAAAGCAGAAATATCAACGGACCATCGATACCCTTCTTTCCTCGAATCCTGATGCGTTAGGAACTTTCCGAATCGATCTCACCGATAACACCGTCCTCGAAGGTCATACGGCTGCCAATGAACTTCGCGATGCCCTTTTTGCACCGACCTTTGACGGTTTTACCGCGAAAGTCGCGGCGAAGATTTTAAGCGAAGAGGCCCGCGATTCTTATTTGCGGGATTTCTCGCGCGAAGCTTTGCTTGCGCGTTTTGATGAAGGCAATGTCAATCAGACGGCGACGTATTTCGCTCTATTCCCACCCAACCACGCTCCGATGTGGATTCGCTCTTTCTTCTCGCTTATCACCAACCCTGACAACGGCCACGTCGAATGCGTAACCTACGCCACCGACGTCACCAAGATGAAGCAAAGCGAAGAAATTTTCCATGTGGTCTGCAATGAAGAATGCGACTTTGTCGCCGTGCTTCATCTCCACGATGGTCTGGTCGAATTCTCCTCGCTCTCNGAGCATCTTCCCCTTCGATATTCCCAGGAAATCCCCCTTGGAAGGCTTTTAAAATACGATGATGCCCGAGAATACGCTATCAATGGTTGGATCGCCCAAGAAGACAAAGCTTTCTNTTGGCTTAACACTTCGCTCGACAACCTCAAAAAAGTTTTGCGGGACCATTCCCGTTTCGAGCTTAGCATTCGCGGACATTATTCGGCCCATCCGACCGAATACATGTGCCGCAAAGTCCAATACTCGCTTTTCCCGGATGATCCTGATGCCGTTCTCATCATCCAAACGGATGTCACAACGACTTATCTCCAACAAGAAAAAGAAGCCGCCCGCGCCAAAGCCGAAGCTCAGCAAGCCAACGATATTTTGGATTCGGTCACAACCGGCATCGCGGTTCTACTGATGAAAGACCCGACCCACGTCACTGTGGATTTTGTTAACCTCCAACTGCTGCGAATTATGGGCTATGTTGAGAAAGAGGGCGTCAAAGCGATGGACATCGTTAAAAAGAACCCCGATCTTCTTAACAGTTCCAAGAATGCTTTCTCCTTGGTATGCGAAGGCGATCGCAAGCGCGTCCAAGAGGTCTACCGGGATAATTTCAATTCTTCTTTATTCAACACAGGGAACTTCCGCCTCCGGAGAAAAGATGGCTCATTCATTTGGGTCAATTGCGACGCCGCTTTCCGGCAAAAGCGGGGCGACGCCAATCTCTTCTACGTTTCCTTCCGTCCGGTGGATAAGGAAATGGAACTCCAATGGGAACTTGAACAACAGCTCGAAGCCGAAAAGGAGCTCCGTTTGCAAGCGGATGCTGCCAACCAGGCCAAATCCGAATTCCTTTCGCGGATGTCCCACGATATCCGCACGCCTTTAAACGGCATCATCGGCATGACCTATTTGGCCCAAGAGGAAAAACAATCGCCTTCGACCGCCGACTGTCTGAAGAAAATCGATTCCTCGTCGAAATTCTTGCTCGGACTCGTCAATGATATTTTGGATATGTCCAAGGCCGAAAGCGGCAAGATCGAACTGCATCCGGAACCTTATGGTTCCGATGCGTTCTTCGAATACCTAAACGCCGTGATCATGCCGCTTTGCCAAGACAAACACATCGTGATTAAAACCCAGTTCGAGCCGACCCATGGCTATTATCCTTTAGTCGATCCGCTCCGAGTCAATCAGGTTTTCTTCAATTTGCTCTCCAACGCCGTGAAGTTCACTCCAGAAGGCGGCAGTGTGACTTTGTTCCTCAAGACCAGCCTTTCGCAAGACGGGAAGCAACTCGATTTCGTCAGTGAAGTGAGCGATACCGGCATCGGCATGAGCGAAAAGTTTCAGAAAGTCCTTTTCCAGCCTTTCACCCAAGAGAGCCGCGTCGATAATTCGGCGACGCGTGGCAGTGGCTTAGGCCTCGCCATCGTCAAGAAAATGCTTGATCTGATGGGCTGCACGATCCAAGTCCACAGCACGATGGGCAAAGGGACGACCTTCCATTTGGAAGGCTCATTCCCCGCGGTGCCGGCCGCTTTGGTCGAACGGAAGAAAATCGAAAAACAAGAGACGGTTCAGGACCTTTCAATCCTGGAAGGCAAACACGTTTTGCTGTGCGAAGACCATCCGCTCAACCAGCAAATCGCCAAGCGCCTTTTGGAAGAAAAGAAAATGGTGGTCACCATCGCCGAAGAGGGACGAATGGGGCTAAGCCTTTACCAGGATTCCCTGCCCAATTTCTACGATGTGATTCTCATGGACATCCGCATGCCCGTCATGGATGGTTATGAAGCGACCAAGGCGATTCGGAGTCTTTCCCGCAAAGATGCCCATGAAGTGCCAATCATTGCCATGACTGCCGATGCGTTCCAAGAGGATGTAAGCAAATGTTTTGCCGTCGGAATGAATGGTCATTTGGCCAAGCCGATTGACCCAAAGATTCTCTATGAGACTTTAGCGAACACGCTCCGAGAAAAATCTTCGCGTTTGAATCAAAATAAGTAGGATTTGCAGAGATATTGTTTTTTCGCCGCTTTGATCATTCTTCTTCTTTTTCGCTCGCTTGGGCTTTTACTTGAGGGGGGCAACGGGCGGGGGGTATAATAAAACAAAATTCAGAGGAGTGTGTTTATGACCATTGAAAAACATAAAGAAGGCAGTTTGCTGACGCTAAAAGTGATCGGCCGTTTGGATACGGCGACCGCGCCGCAGCTCGAAAGCGAGCTTCACGGATCGCTTGACGGGAATCACCAAAACTTGATTTTCGATTTTCAGCCCAGCTTGATTAATATTTCCTCCGCCGGTCTTCGTTTGCTTTTGGCCTCGCAAAAAACCATGGCCAAGTCAAGGGCACGATGGTCTTACCAGCACCCGGTGAANAGAAACNGTCCAAAGGCGTTTTTGATGGTCCAGCCGGGTTTTTGCTGATATTTTGACCGATTAGAGTAATCCGCATGGCCGGANTTNCATATTGGAATTAATTGCCGTTGGCCGTGATGGAACATTTTGGTTCACCGGGGACTTTTTTTATGGAGGCTTGAGAAAAAAAACCAAATTTGGGAAGTGGAAACGCGTTTATCATGTCACAAATCCTTATTGGTGTGGTCTTTGGCGGCATTTCTGTTTTAGGCACGGAACTTGGCCAAACCGTCAACGGGGCGACCCTGAATTTTCGCGATGCCGCGCCTTTATGCGCTGGGCTTCTTTTCGGGGCGCCAGCGGGCATTATCGCCGGCGTCATCGGTGGAGTTGAACGCTATTTCGCTGTCTATTGGGGCGCCGGGACTTTCACCCAGATCGCTTGTTCGATTTCAACGGTGATTGCCGGTTTAGCCGGAGCGGCGTTNCGCAAATGGATGTTCGACGATAAGAAACCGAACTGGTTCTACGCCTTAGCCATCGCCATGGTCGTCGAGGTCATCCACATGCTGATGATTTTCTTGACCAACATCGATCAAGTTACCCGGGCGTTTGAGANCGTCGAACGGATTTCCCTATGGATGATCTTGGGCAACATGATCATCGTCACCTCCGCTTGCTTGCTCGTCACGATCTTGGGCAAAGAAAAGGTCTTTGCGAGCAACGATCAACGGCGTTTGGCTCAATCTTTCCAAAGATGGCTTCTCCTCGATGTCGTGGTCGCCTTCTTTTTGACTTCTTCTTTCACCTATTTGATTCAAAAGCGCCTCTCTTTGGCCAATGCCGATAGCACGCTTNTGCTAAACATCTCCGACGTGAAAAGCGATATTTCCGATGCCTCGGATTCCAACCTCTTATCGTTGACCAATAAGGTCGAAAGCAAATTGGTGAGTGACAATGTCTATGTGAGCGGCGCTTATACGGATAGCCAAATCAATAGTTATTTGGACACGCTGCGCCAGCAAGCCGATTATGACGTATCGGAAATCAGCATCATTAATAACCAAGGCCTGATTGCTTATAGCAGCAATTCCTCCATTATCGGTTTCAACATGAATCAAGGCTTAGGCGGACAAGCGACGGAGTTTTATGATGCTTTCTTTGTCTATGGCGAGACGAGCTATGTTCAGGCCTACCGGCCGATTTCTCTCAATAGCAGCACTTACATGAAATACGCTGCCCAAAGCGCTCCGAATGGAGGCTTTGTCCAGGTCGGTTACAATGCTGAACGCTTTCAAAAAGACCTCGATAGCGTGGTCAATAATATCACCATCAATCGCCACGTCGGCGAGGAAGGTTCGATTTTTATCGCCAACTCCTCTTATGTCTTAAAGAGCCAGCCCAAAGGCCATAGCGATACGACCCTCTTGGACATCGGCTTGGACTTATCGGGAACTAGTGTCGCGGAATCAACCCGTTTCTCCGCTAAGATCAATTCGGAAGATGCCTACGTGATGTACGTGAGCAACGAAGGCTATCTCATTGTCGCCGAACTGCCGGTGAGCGAAGTGGATTTCTCCACCAAGCTTTCCGTTTATGTGAGTGTTTTCATGGAAGTGGTCGTCTTCGGCATGCTCTTTGCCGCCGTTTATTTCCTCATCAAGAAATTGGTGGTGGAGAACATTGAACGCATTAACGATGCCTTGGGCCAGATCACCGGAGGCAACCTCAACGTCTCGGTCAACGTCCGCAGCAACGAGGAGTTCGCTTCGCTCTCCGATGATATCAACACGACCGTCGTCACCCTCAAGGGGTATATCAGCGAAGCGGCCGCTCGCATCGACAAAGAGCTGGAGTTTGCCAAGGAAATCCAATTATCCGCCTTACCCGCCCCACTCGATGGGAAAGATCGTTTCTCCCTTAAAGCCAAGATGCGGACCGCCAAGGAAGTCGGTGGCGATTTCTACGATTATTTCCCGATCGACGAAAACCGCGTCGCTNTNGTAATCGCNGATGTCTCCGGCAAAGGAATCCCGGCCGCNCTCTTCATGATGAAGAGCAAGACCNTNATTAAATCCTTAGCGGAGAATGGTCAGCTTTCACCGGCGGCGATTTTGGAAAAAGCCAATGCCGAATTAGCNTTAGGCAACGANGCGGAAATGTTCGTGACCGTGTGGCTAGGCATTTATGATTTCTCGAAAGAAATTCTCGTGACCGCCAACGCGGGCCACGAGTTCCCGGCGATTGCTCCGAAGGGGCAGCCGTTCAATTATCTNAAGGATAAACACGGCTTTGTCCTCGCNGGCATGAGCGGCTCCCGCTATAAGGAAACGGAGATCCCGCTCCATCCGGGCGATACGATTTTCGTCTACACCGATGGCGTCACCGAAGCCACCAATAACAACAAAGAGCTCTTTGGCGATCAGCGGCTTCTCGCCGCACTGAACCAAAAGCCCGGAGCGAAGCCTTCCGAGCTCCTCTCCGAGGTCATCAACGCGATCGATGTTTTCGATGGAACGGCGCCCCAATTCGATGACATCACGATGCTCTGNTTCCACGTCTATGCCGAGGAAGAAAAGATTTATTGCCCCCGCGAGATCACCCTTGAAGCCAAAGTCGATAACATCGAGCCGGTGACCGCCTTTGTCGATAAGGCTCTGGAGGATTATGGCTGCCCTTTGAAAGTTCAGATGCAAATCGATATTGCCCTCGATGAGATTTTTAGCAACATCGCCCATTACGCCTACACGCCCCGNAGTGGNAACGCGACCGTCAAAATCGAAAAGACCTTCGCCCCCGATGGCGCCAAGATNGTTTTNTACGACGAAGGCTTACCCTTCGANCCCTTGAAGAAGGCNGATCCCGATGTCAACGCTCCGCTGGAGAAACGCTCGATCGGTGGTTTGGGCATCTATATGGTGAAGAAGAGCATGGATGAAGTGAAATACGCCCATAAAGAGGGCAAGAATATTTTGACGATCGTGAAGAAATTCTAGTCGGGTTCCTTCGGATTTTATAAAGGCTCAAAAAGTGATATGAAAATACAAAGTTCCCCTTTTATCGTGGCTTTTTGTGTTCCTTTCTAAAAAAGGAATAGATACAATAAAAGCAACGAATCAGGGGGTAAAACGGGCATGAAGATTATTGTCGTGGATGACGAAATCGCCTCGCTTTCCATCTTTTTATCCCACGTGATCAATAACGATGAAATCGAATATAAGTTCTTTTTGGATCACCCCAAAAAGTCGGTGGACTACGTCAAGGAAAACGTGGTCGATGGGGCCTTCCTCGACATCAATATGCCCGAGATCGATGGAGTTTCTTTAGCCCGCCTGCTTCTCAAGGCCAATCCGCAAATCAAAATCGTCTTCATCACCGGCTACACTTACGATGTCAAGGCTCTTGAAAAGGAGTTCGGCTCTTCCTTACTGGGTTTTGCTTACAAGCCTTATGATAGCGAAATCTTGAACCGTTTCATCGAGAAAGTTTACCATCATTCCGCCNAGTCGACCGTTCGTTTCCAAACCTTCGGGGCGTTTGATCTTTTTGTCAATGATGTTCCCATCCGTTTTACTTCTTCGAAGAGCAAAGAACTTTTAGCCTTATTGGTCGCTTACGATGGCTCTTCTTTAACGATGGATGATGCGATTTGCCACCTTTGGCCCGAGAAGGATATCGATTTGGCCAAGCGGCTTTACCGCGATGCGGTGTGGCGGCTACGTTCGGTGTTAAAAGACAATGGCGTTCTTTTCCTCGTCGATTTCAAGCGGGCTCTGCTCTTCCTTCATAAAGAAGGCGTCGTTTGCGATTATTGGTCTTATCTCCACGAAAAGGAGGGCGATTACGGGGGCGAGTTCTTGACCGGTTACGATTGGTCTTTGGATTATCAAGCGCGGCTCGATTGCCTGAATTAGGGGCCTTCGGCATAAAAGGAAGGCTTTTTGCAAGGATAACGCTTCAGGAGAGAAAGCGTTATTTTTTCTTTTACGCCCTGAAGAGTTGTTTGAAGGGCACGAGGCACCTAAAATAGTAAGGCGATGGATGAACATGAACTCTTAAAACGTCGGATTCTCGAATTGGCCTCCAGAGCCTTAGAACGAGGCTATCCGACCCACACCTCTTTTATCCCGTTATCGGAACAAAGCGTTTTATCCGAACTCGAATTTGAGCATCGGGCGAATCTCCACGAGATGAAGATTGCGGGAGCCCGTTATTTCTTTTATGGGGGTGGCGAAGAAAGCGAAAGCAAAGTCCTTTTCTTCTTGCCTGAATACGCGGACTTATCGGAAGAGGAAGAAAACGAAAGAAATGGGGCGACGATCGTGGCTCTTCATATTGAAGGCAAGAAAGCGGCTTATGCCGAAGAGCTGAGCCACCGGGATTATCTCGGGGCTTTGATGAACCTGGGTTATGAGCGGGAGCAATTCGGCGATATCTTGGTCGAAGGCAAGGAAGCCTATGTCTTTCTTTTTAAGGCCATTGCGGAAGAAGTCCAAAAATCCCTCATCAACGTCCGGCATACGACCGTGAAGAGCACGATCGTCCTACCGAAAGATTGCCCTTTTCATGTCCAAAAAGAAGAAAAACTCATCAATGTGGCTTCACCGAGACTCGACGCCATCGTGGGCGAAGTCTTTTCCTTAAGTCGGGAAGATGCGGCTCGGGTGATTGAATCGGGGGATGTCCTTGTCGGCATGAATGTCATCGAGAATAAAGCCGCCCTTTTAAAAGGCGGGGAACTCATTGCCGTCCGCGGTGAAGGAAAGTTCTTTTATCAGGGCGAAGAAAAGACGTCTCGGAAGGGGAGACTCTTCGTCAAAGTGCTGATTTATCATTAAAACTCCAAAAGCCATTTAAGGGGCTTTTTGCAGGGATTTTAGATTTTGGAGTCCTTCCATTGGACGGATGTCTCGCCGTCAATGGTTCTAACAATTGCGATTTGGTTCACTTTTGGCCGATTTATTGCGTTTTTCTATGCCTTTTTATCTTTTTCTCACCTATAATGTATCGGCCATGAAGAAATATTACTTCATCTTGGTGCTTTCGGCGGCCTTGGCGGCTGTTAACGTCCCCTTCAGCAAGTATCTTTTGCCGACCGTTCCCGTGATGCTTTTGGCTTCCTTGACTTATGTGGGCGGGGCGATTGGCGTTGGTTTGGTTTTTCTCTTCGCCTTGCTTTTTAAAAAAGATAAAGGACCCTTCTTAAAAGGCAAAGACTGGCTCTATATTCTCGGGGTTAATGTTTTCGACTGTGCTGCCAATACGATGCTCTTCTATGGCATTGATATGCTCAATGGCGAAACGGCCTCACTGCTCCAGAGTTTTGAAATCGTCGCGACCGCGATTTTAGCCTTTGCGATTTTCAAAGAGAAAATCACTTGGCGCTTATGGATGGCTATCGCCATCGTTTTAGGGGCTTCGGTTTTATTGAGCTTCAACCCGAGCGAAGCTTTTAGTTTTAACTATGGCGCTCTTTTGATTCTTGGGACCACGATTTGCTGGGGCATGGCGAATAACTTGGCTAAAAAAGTCGCCGACAAGGATCCGATCGAATATGCCTTCTTCAAATGTCTGACTCCCAGCATTGTTTTATTTGCTGTTGCGATGGGGACGCATTCCTTTTGCAGCGATATCCCGGCGATTGCTTTATCGCTTACGGATGGCTTTATCGCTTATGGCGTTTCCATTATCCTGATGATGGTAGGTTTCCGTCACTTGCCGGTTTCCTTGGGGACCGCACTTTATTCGTTAAATCCTTTTTTGGGGGCGATTTTCTCGATCGTGATCTTTCAGGAAATCCCAGCCTGGACGTTCTACGTGGCGATCGTTCTTGTGGCCTTAGGCGAAGGCTTAGCGGCCTACGATGGGATAATTAACGAACGGAAAGAAAAGGCGCTCCCGAGGGCAAATGATCCCCCGCAAGAAACGCCAAATAACGTCGAAGAAAAATGAAGAACGCGATGTTCTTCATTTTTTTACTGTTGGAATGGCGTGTAATCCACGCTTTCGATCGAGGAACGGATTTGATAATAGCGGACGCTGGGAATGATGCCTTCTTTGAAGGCGTCATCAAGCCGCTTAAGGGCGCCGGATTTATCGCCACGCCCGAGTCGGGCGTTGACTTCTTTCATCGCCAGCTCCTCTTGGGGAGAAATCGGGGTAATCTTGCTTCGTTCGTTAACCGCCCTTTGGAAGGCCATCAGATAATCCAAAGCGGCTTTGATTTGAATCGAAAGAGCCACCCCGGCTTTACGGGTTTTCTGCCATTCTTCCTTTAATTTGTCGACATATTCTTTTCTCATACTGGCCCCATTATAACGGAGAAAAGAAATAAAGGAAGACTAAGCGGCTTTTTCGCCGGTTAAAGCGTCTTCGAGATGGGCTCCTTTGGTTTCTTTGACCTTGCCCATGAGGAAGAAAATCGAGAGGACGAAGAACGGAACCGCTAAGAGGATGCAGAAGAGGCCTAACTGCCAATTGCCATCCGGGAGTTTGCCCACCACCAAGGTGCCGATTAGCATCGAAAGGACCATGCCGACCCCATAGGCAGCCGTCCAAGCCGACATCACCGAGGCTCGCATGTTCGTGGGGCAGCTTTCGCCTGCCATTAACATGTAAGTGTCGCCATTGCTCCAATAGGCCCCCAAAAAGAGGCCAATGAAGGCTCCTAAGAGCCATTCGTTCCATTGATACATCGCGCCAAAATAAAGCAAAAGGAGCGAAACCGTCGCCGTTGATAAGAGGACGATTGAAGTGATCTTTCGTCCGATCTTATCGCTTAAGAAGCCATAGGCAAAGACAATAGCGGCGCACGTAATCGGGAAAATGAGCAAGGCGTTAGAGCGCTGAGCGGTGGAATAGCCCGCCTGCGAAAGGATATTGGTGTAGTCGCTCGTGATGGTACGGGATAAGGTAAACATCAAGGTGACAATGAAGATCCAGCGTAACTGGTGATTCTTGATGCTGTAGGCGAAAGCCGAGAAGAAACCGCCTTGTTTTTTGCTGGCTTCTTTCTTCTCTAAAGCGATGGCTTCACGCTGTTCGGGCGTGAGCTTGAGATAGGCGATTCGTGAGTCAAGAAAGGCATCCGTTTCACGGGCGCAAAGGCAAATCGCTAAAGAAGCGACTAAGCCAATGCAGGCAGGAATCAAGAAGGTTAACCGCCATAGGGTCGGATCATCCTTCATTAAGGCTTTACGGCCTAGCGGAATCAGCAATAACCCCAATTCCGCGATGCCTTTGACGGCGCTAAAGATCGTGGCCCGTTTCTTTTCGGGCGCGGTTTCGAAGATATAGACGATTTGCTCATCCGGCGTCACGAAGAAACGAATAACGAAGAAGCCCAAAATATACATCCACAAACCCTTGCTCCAGAAGCAGAGCAATAGGCCGCCAACCATGCCGATCGTGTTAGCGATGAGGAAGGGCTTGCGGCCATAACGGTCCGCTAAGGCTTTCCAGAAGAAACCGATGACCAATAAAGCGTTGGCTAAGGTCTCCATCAGTTTGAGCTTGGAGATGCCTTGGTTCTCGCTAAGACCCATGCCATTTTGAAAGAACTCCAAGGAGATTTCCGGCTGCATTTCATTGGGGAGAGAAGTGGTTACTTCATCCACAATATAAATGAGACATAAAATGACAATCAAATACCAGAAGTAAGTTTTCCGTTTGGGTTTGGCTTTCTCTTTTTCAAGCCGAGCCAATTCTTTCTTCTCTGCCGCAGAGCGTTTGATCTCCTTGGCTTCGACCTTTGCCTTCTTGGCTTTCTCTTTTTCGAGAGCCATTTGTTCCTTGTCTTGTTCGCTTACGCTCATATGGAAAGTCCTTCTTTGCCTTCTATTATCCTTGCTTAAGGGTCAGTTTTCTATCCTTATTCTTTATTAGCCAAGAAAAATAATCCGTAAAGAATTGGTAAAAAGTAAAGGCAGAGTCTTGTTAAACTGGGATTTTTGTTCGCAAAAGAGGCTTTAAAACCCCATTGGAATTTGCCACTAGCTTAACAAGGAGGCAGGAAACAAAAGGAGTATTTTCAGGGAATATCATGGTAGGAAAATAAAAAGAAAAATCCGATGAAATGGAAACAATTTCAAATTGTAGGAAGACGAATCGAATGATGAGAAGGCCGTAGATGAGAAAGCCGAGCGAAAGGGGTCGACAAGGAATTGAAGCGGCCTTAAAGAAGGAAAGAAGAAGTTGTCTTGCGCGATCTGAAAGGGCCAAAAAAGACCATTCGGTATAGCGTGGTAAGGCCTTTTTCATTTCTTCTGTTGTTTAACATCTAAAAACATTGCGGAATAATTTTCTTTAATCATTTAAAAAATTAGTAAACATCGAATAATATTAAACTTTTTATCTTTTTGAAAAAATGTATTGAAAATGTATTAAAACAATACATAATATTTATGGGTAAAAAATGGCAACTAAGACAATTAATATCTCGATTGATGAGAAGACCAAAGAGAAGGCTCAGGCCGTCTTTGATGCCTTGGGTTTATCCTTCTCTACCGGGATCGCAATCTACCTGGAGCAAGTCGCCCTGAGGAAGGGTATTCCGTTTGAACTCCGGACCGAGGTTCCTACTAAGCGTGTTTCGAAGGCTCAAGGGGGTACTGACACCTCTGGTACGCCAGCAGTGACTCCGGGAAAGACCGAGGCTTCACTCCAACACGTCTTGGCCAAATTGAAGACACGGAATCCTCGTTGATTGACGTTTTTCTTTCGCTCATTTTCTTGCATATATTTTTCTAGACTTTAAAATGATTTTAGGAGGGGCTATTTTGATGAAAAAATTATTCGTGTTTTCTCTTCTTGTTTTGGCTCTTGTTTCTTGTTCAAAAGTATCTTCTTCCTCTTCGAAAACTGGAAGCTCGAGCGCGAACCTTTTTCCGGAGGGAAAAGTCGGGACGGTTGAGCGAACTTCTTTCCGGGCTCTTTATCTGGAGAAATATTCTTCCACTGAAGACCTCTTCCTTATCTCCGATCCGAAATCCTCGGAGAGCCAAAAGCTTTATCTCCAACCCGTTTTACTGAAGTCTCTCGCTGGGGCCTACGAACGTCTAAGCGAATACGCATTCACTTATGAGAAAAGCATTTCCGTGCCCTTATATAGTCGCGAACCCCTGACGATTGAGACGCCAAAGAGCATCACTAAGGAAGAACAGGGGGAGATTGCGCCGACCCACGATAGTAGCAAGGCCATCAAACTGACTTTTGGCGTTTATGAATATTACTATGGTGGCATGCCCACCGTTCCGGCCCGTTCGGGCTATGAATTCGTCAGTTCCTTCTTCGGTCTTTTCACGCTTGATGTGGATTCTTTAACCGGCGTGATCCGAGGACCTAGAACCGAATAGGCCCCCTGAAGGAGATGTGCTACCAGAAACAGCAAAGGAAGATGGAGAAGATGAAGCCGTAGGTTCTTTAGCGGATGCGAACGCTAAATCCTGCGGAGTTGCAGTTCTTAACCACCCAACTGGAGCAGTTACCGTAAAACTACGATCCTAAGCCTCAGCGGTAGGAGACACAACTTAAGTGGCCTCCGTTAAGCTAAGTTCGGCAGAGCTAGAATCGCCCGAGAAGGAATCGGGAACTTCCCCACTACCTTGAGAATGACTAGAAGCATGAGGTGGCGCTGAAGTTCTTTAAGGTATTTCCGCAACAGCAAAGGCTAGTTATTGAATAGGCTCGTTTGCTTTTCCGCTAGAGAGTGCTCCAGCGGGAAAAAGCATGAAGAAAAATGTAGCGCTGCTAGCAAACCGTTCTAAAGTCTATTTGCTTTAGGGGTAGAAAGTTTGACCGCTTTAGGTGTAACATCCGCGACCTTGATCGGGGAAGCCGTTGTCGCACTATTCTCCTCCGGCTTAGAAAAAGTTCGGGTAGGTAGCTTAGTATGGCATTCCGTATTTACGAGAATTTGCAGAGCTCGCNGGCTCTTTATCTGGAGAAATATTCTTCCACTGAAGATCTCTTCCTTATCTCCGATCCGAAATCCTCGGAAAGCCAAAAGCTTTATCTCCAACCTGTTTTGCTGAAGTCTCTGGCCGGGACGTATGAACGTCTAAACGAATACGCTTTCACTTATGAGAAAAGCATTTCCGTGCCCTTATATAGTCGCGAACCCCTGACGATTGAGACGCCAAAGAGCATCGTCAAGGAAGAACAGGGGGAGATTGCGCCGACCCACGATAGTAGCAAGGCCATCAAACTGACTTTTGGCGTTTATGAATATTACTATGATGGCATGCCCACCGTTCCGGCCCGTTCGGGCTATGAATTCGTCAGTTCCTTCTTCGGTCTTTTCACGCTTGATGTGGATTCTTTAACCGGCGTGACGCTCGAGACGTTTAAGAGCATTTATGCCTTACGATATGATTCGATGGATGAGCTTGAAAAAGATTCAGCCTCCTCTTACCACGCCGTTGCCGAAGGGGCTAGTTCCAGCGCCTACAATGTGGATTTCGCCAGTTTGAAAGATGGGGATTTCGTTTATCTGAAATCTTGCCAAACGATCGTCGCGATGTAAAAAGAAGTACGAAAAAGGGCGACCTCGTGAGAGATCGCCTTTTCGTTTGCTCGGATAAGTTATTGATCGGAAACGACAACGCCTTTATGGAATTTCTTGAAGTCGCGGTGGAGTACGAAGATCAGTAAGAGTTCCATCACCCCTTCAAGGGCTAAGGAAGAGCCCGCTAAGATCGAGACGGCTTGAATCGAATTGCCTCCGGTGAATTCAACACAGAGGATGGCGACTCCGAATCCTAGCATCAAAATGCCATTGACGAGGTCAACCCACCAATTCTTGACGTTGAGGCGTCCTAAATCGCAAGCGTAGGCGATTTCTTGGATGCCGAAGTAGAAGAGGTAGAAGGAAACGACAAAGACCATCGTGTAGAGGAAGTCCCCCGGATAAGCCAAGATCCAGGAGCCTAAGATAACCAAGAAGATGCCCCTTAATAAAAGCCAGGGATCATGGACCAGGAAACTCCAGAAGTAGGCAAAGAGATAGAATGCCCCGAAAACAAGGCACAGGATGCCTGAGACGAGCGCGAAGACGCTGGCGGCAATGTTGGTGAAGACGGCGATCAGAATGCCGATGATGATAAGGAAGATCGCATCAAGGATCCGCTCCGTCTTTTCTTCTTTTAAGAAAGCCATAAAAAGGATTAATTCCTCCTATGGCCCTATTATTAGCGGCAAATGTTCATTTCCGCATCTTTTTATCGGCTTGGTTAAGAAAGACGAGACAAAAGAGGGCTAAGCGGGATTACTCACGGTGATATAGAAAGGATTGGAAAGGATGTTGGGCGTCACGTTATAACGATAAAGAATCAAATTGGTGGTGATATAGGTTTGATCGGGGAGACTCGAGGCCAAGTCAATTTCGGCGTGGGTGAGATCGGTCCCGACAGTTTTGACTCCGAAAGGGGTGTCCCCGGTGTAACCCGGGGTGTAATGAGCGAAATAGAAATGGGCGGTATCAAGGAGAGTCAAATCGCAGCGACTACCAGTTTCAATGGCGGTATCGACAATGGTCGCGCCGATTTTTAACGTCGCACTATTGTTTCCATTAAGGCTGACTTTAAAGCCGGTGATACCGGGATAATTGTCGCTATCGATTTCGCCCGTGGGATTGGAAACCTGGTATTTTTGACTTTCATCGATGTAAGTTTTCCCGGTGGTGGAAGTCAAGGTCAAGCGGATGAGACTATTCTTTTGGTCGCTGACATAAGAGGCGATGGTGAGTTGATCCTCGCTTAAAGTAACTCCATCGTGGGCTGTTAAGAATCCGAACTGGAATTGGACGTTATTTGTGGTGAGGTAATTTGTGGGAGTCGTGACGATACTCAAAGTGTGGGTCCCTGGAGCGAGATTCACCGTATTGTCCGAAGAATCGCATTGGATCTTCGCCTCTTTTAAGCCGGGAAAATAAGGCGAGAGATCGTTGGCCGAGGAGGCAGAGGAGTCGGAAGAAGTAGAGAAGCTCGCTGAATTCGAAGAAAGGGCCGTGGATTCACTTGAGGAATGAGAGCCCGCTTTATTAAGCGAAGGAACCCATAAGGGTGAGGTGCAACCCACAATCAAAGCGACTCCGGCAAAAGCAATCAGGCCAATCCAAATTCCATGGAGAGGTTTATGAGTGGAAACCACCGTTATTTTTGAAAGCGAAAGAGGCTCGATTTGCTCAAAGTAGAAGGCTTTTGCAGAGATTTTGTAGTAGGTCAATAAACGGCAAAGGGCATCTAAAGACGGGTAGGATTCGCCTTGCTCATAGTTGATGATGGAACGTTTGGTGACCCCCAAGATCTCCGCTTCCTTACTTTGGGAGAGGCCGCCTTTTTGGCGGAGGGCGATAAGGTTCGCGACGAGATTGCGTTCCTCGAACTGGGGATTGGGCACGCTTAAAGGGGCCGGATTCGCCTTTTGATTCAAAAGGTCATCCAGCGATTCGTTAAGCAGATTGGCTAATTTCGGAAGAACGAGAATCGAGATTTGCGATTCGCCAGCCTCGAATTTTGAGATGCTCTGGGCGGTATAACCTAAGGATTTAGCGAGATCGGTCTGGGTAAAAGAAAAAAGCTTGCGTCGAGTCGAAACGTAATTGCCAAGCCCCTCGCTTTTCATATCGTGTCTATTTTAAAGACTCTAGGCTCCTTGTTCAAGATGAGGGGCATTTTAGGAGTAACGCTTATAGTAAAGGTAACAACGGACTTTTTCGCCATACTCAAAGGGATAGATCCCCGCATTGCTATAGCCATAACGGTCATAAGCCCTCATCGCTTTGAGGTTTTCGGGGTAGACGGCGAACATCACGAGATGCTTCGGATAGAGTGAGGCCACGCTCTTGAAGACTTCTTCGGCTAGGCCATGCCCTTGGCAAGAAGGCCGGATCATCAAGCGGTGGAGCAAGAGGAAATCTTCATCGTCCTTCATTCCGGTGTCGAGGCGAAGCTGGGCGAGTTTGGCTAAAGATTTGCTCTCCCAAAAGAAATCCTCTAAGGGATCGAAACTGACGGCGATATAGGCGACGAGAGCGCCATTTTCGTAATAAAGATAACCCTGGCCTGCGCTGATGTCTTCTTTGAAGTTAACCTTTAAGGGATAACGATGGCTCCAGGTGCGGTTCCCTTCTTTTTCCATTGCCGCGCGGACTTCTTTGAACAAGGAAAAAACCGCATTCAAATCGCTGAGTTTGGCTTTTTCAAGAGTGATCACGAGCGATATTTTAACGAGGAAAGCGCCCAATAGCGAAAGATTTCTCGCTTTTGGAAAACGTTTAGTTTCTTTATTCCGCTCTTCCTCTATAATAGCAAACGAGTTTAAGGAGCCCGTTATGAAAGACTTAGTGATACCGAATGACTATGAGCCTTCGCTTGGCCTCTATGAGACCCAGATGGCGATCAAACTCATCAAGGATTCTTTCCAGAAGAATCTTTCAAATGAGTTAAATCTTCGTCGGGTCACCGCGCCGTTATTCGTCGACCCCAAAAGCGGGCTTAACGACAATCTCAATGGCGTGGAGCGTCCAGTTTCGTTTGATATTAAAGATGAGCCCAATATCACGGGCGAAGTCGTTCAATCCTTGGCTAAATGGAAACGCTACGCTTTAGGCAAATACCATTTTGCCGTCCATGAAGGGCTCTATACCGACATGAACGCGATTCGACGGGATGAGGATTTGGATAACATCCATTCCTTATACGTCGATCAATGGGATTGGGAAAAAGTCATTTTGCGGAGCGATCGCAATAAAGCTTACTTGGAAGAAACCGTCCGTCTTATTTATGCGGCAATTCGCCAAAGCGAGCGGGATTTGCAGGCGAAATACCCTCTCCTCAAGCCTCTCTTACCCGAAGAAATCATCTTTATCGACAGCGAAGATCTTTTGAAACGCTATCCCACGAAAAATCCTAAGGAACGCGAATACGCGCTCGTCAAAGAGTGCGGCGCCGCTTTCATTGAACGGATTGGCGAGAGACTCTCCAATGGGGAACCGCACGATTTGCGAGCCCCGGATTATGACGATTGGTCGCTCAATGGCGACATCATCGTCTACTATCCCTTATTGGATATCGCTTTGGAACTCTCAAGCATGGGCATCCGGGTGGACGCGATCGCCTTAAAGAAGCAGCTCCAAGAAAAACAATTGATGTCTCGCTCTTCCTTGCCTTTCCAGAAAGCCATCCTCCATGATGAACTGCCGTTTACCATCGGCGGTGGCATTGGGCAATCACGCCTTTGCATGTTCTATTTGAAGAAAGCCCACATTGGCGAAGTCCAATGTTCGTTATGGCCGAAAGCCATGCAAAAAGAATGTGAAGCGCATCAAATTCCTTTGCTCTGAATCAGACGTAATGCCACATTAAGAAAGCGAAGAGATAACCGAAGCTTAATCCGCCAAGGTAGAAGAGGATATTCTTCCAGCCGAAGCGGATTTTTCTTTCACCGATAAAATTGAGGACTGCGTAAAGCAGAGTGCCGATTGCCCAAAGGGCTAAAGGCACGCTCCAGTTGGTGTCACTAAAGAAATAAGGGAACTCTAATCCGACAAGGAAGGCGAGAGGCAAAACCGAGAATAGCGGGTAGCCATACCAACTCTTGGAAGGGGTTTGGGCCTTTTCAGCACGCCAATCCCTTGAAAGGAAATAGCCTAGGATTGCAGAGATAATGCCAGAGAGGATATGGATCACAATCACCCAAGGTGGGATGGCCACATCGTTATAGAGACCATAAGTGTCATAGGTGTGGTCGAGCAAGGCATGGTGGAAGGCATAAGGGGCAAAGGCGTAATCGGTACGCGAAGTGCAGCTGCCATACGAATAAGCCGAGCTGCAGGTGGACGGCAAATAGGTTCCGAGCTCGTAAGTGAGAACGATTTCGCCTAAGAGGAACAAGACCAAGAAGACCGAAGCATCGAAGGCGTTATTGGCGCAAGAAACAATCCCGCTCGAAAGCCCATAACCAGTGGCGATGAGGAGCAAGCCCATTGCTAAACCCCATCCTCCGGCGGCGGGATCGATCCAAAGATGCGCGCCGCTTAAGGGAGCGAAAAGGAGACCAAAGCAATACGAAATCGTGAAGAGGGCGAGCATTTCAGCTAAGCCCAAAAAGAGATCGTCGAGATAGAGACCTTTCTTATTGATGGGCAAGCCCAAATAAAGATCGGCGGAGCGGCGGTTCCATAATTTGCTTTTGTGCCACAAGGGATAGAGATAAGAAAGGGCAAAAGAGGGATAGAGAGTCAATAAGAAGAGGGTCTGGGCATAGCTTGAAATCGAAGGCGTCGGGGTGAGGCTGGATAAAAGAGCGATCAGGCTAAAAAGCACTTCAACCGCCAATAAGGTCAATAGCAAAGGCCAATCCCGGACGAACTGATAGCGCCAATAGGCTTTGTGATTCATTGTTCTGCCTCCGTTAATTCTACGAACGTTTCTTCGAGACTAGCATCTTTGATTTGAATAAAAAGAGGGGCGAATTGCTGGAGGTATTGCTCAATTTTCGTTTCGTCCTTCTCTTGGACATAAAGCGTGAGGAAGCGTCCGTCGATCTCGCTTCGGATGATTTTGAGGCCCGTAAGGCTTTTGAGCTCAGGGACGTTATTAAAAGCCAGCTGGACTTTCTTGAGCGGAGCATCGCCTTCTTGGTAAAGGTCAGACTGAATTTTACCGTCCTTAATGAGGACGAAAGAATCGGCGATGTCTTCAAGCTCCCGCAAAGAATGACTTGCCACGATGACAAGGCGGTTTGGACCATCGCTGATGAAACGGGTTAGAAGCCGCTTAAACTCAATTCGACTCGTGGGGTCAAGTCCATCGAAAACCTCATCGAGGAGCAGAATGTTAGCTCCCGAGGCGAAAGCCAAAGCGATATAGGCCTTGCGGCGCATGCCTTTGGAAAAGCTTGATAAGGAATCGCTGGAATGGATTTGCAACAACTGAAGATTTTTGAGGAGTTCTTCGTGGGAATAAGAGGGGTAGAACTGTTGATAAAGGCTTTCGAGATCTTCAATCGTTGCATTCGCGTTGTAGTAGGGGTCGTCGCTTAAGAAAAATATCCTTTCTTTGAGATGGGTGTTGCTTTGAAGTTTAACCCCATCAATGCAAATCGATCCTTCATTGGGCTCATAAACACCAGCGAGCAAACGAAGCAAAGTGCTTTTTCCTGCCCCGTTGAGCCCCAATAGACCATGGATTTTTCCATCAGCAAATTCGGCGTTCACATTCGCCAAGACGACGCTAGAGCCATAAGATTTCGAAAGGTGTTGAATCGTAATCATTTCTTTGCCCCCTGTTCAAGTTCATTCAAAATCACGCGAATATCTTCAATTGACGTTCCCTGATCGATTGCCTCTTTAAGGAGGTTTCGCAAAGCTTCATGTTCGTCCTTCTTTTTCGGCGCGACAAAGCAACCTTTTTTGGGTAATGAGATTAAATAGCCTTGTTCGCAAAGGACTTCATAAGCCCGAGCCACGGTGTTCGGGTTGACGGATAACGACAAGGCGAGTTCGCGAACGGAGGGGAGCTTTTCGCCCTCTTTTAAAGCGCCGATGGCGATGTATTTTTTGATGCTATCGACGATTTCGTCGTAGATCGAAGCTTTCCCGGTAAGAAGGATTTGCATAACTGTACTAACTGTATTAAGAATAGTAAACGCTGTCTTCTGCTTCGTCAAGAAGAAGAGCTCGCCTTTTCTCCATTTTTTGGTCTTATTGAGCCAATGCACAGGATGGGAAGTGGAAAAAAAGGAAATTTTGCTTTATCCTTATTAAAATTATGGGAACGGAAGTTGCGACCCCGGAGTCACAAAGCCATTTGATTTCGACCAAGGGCAAGAAAGCTCCAAATATCATTCTTTACGAACTGCGGCTGAGCCACGATCTTAAGCTCAAAGAAGCCGCGGGGGGGATCGGTATTTCCCGTCTTTCGCTTTACCTTTATGAACGGGGTTATCGCCCTTTGAATGAAAAAGCGAAGCGGGCGGTTTGCTCGTTTTACCAAGTTGATGCCTCCCTTTTCGATGATCCTTTGGGTTATCCGACGCCGATTGAGCCGAAAGCTCAGAAACTCTCACCGTTTTTGAGGTGGCTTTTTTCTCTTAAGGGTTTCATCGTTTCTTTGACGCTTTGCGCTCTCAGTTGGGGCGCTTTCGGCGGCGGCTATGCTTTAGCCTATCATAGCCGGGATCACGCCTTGGAGTTCTACGACGATAATTACATCAGCTTTTGCTCGAGAGTGATTGAAAAAGGCGAAGCCTCGGAAGACGGGTTAACCAGCAGTTATTCGTATAAAGCCAGCGATGGCAACAGTTTTAGCGTCACTGTCAATCTGGACGCTCACCTCTTCGGATCGACCGACTTTTCGTTAACCTTCGATAGCGATGACGGTCATTCGGTCAGCTTGAATTTTATTCAAAACTCGACGGCTTTGCGTTTCAATTTTGTCGATATTGACATCGCTTCTTTAAGCGAAGTCGGGATTTTGATGGGCAGTGGGACGATTGTTGAGGGAACTTACCATGTGTCCAAAATCGTTTTTGGCGCTTCTTTGGGAGAAATCGATAGTGAAACCGTTTATCAGCAGCTCGAGGAGCGGATTGCTCCTGAGGCTAAACTCATCGAAGGCTATTACGCTGGCTTAGTCGCGGGAATCGGGTATACCGGGAACGAGGATTTTTATCAAATGCTCACCCTTCAAGGCAAGGGTCACGCCGCTCAGTTACGCGAATCCAACGCCGGGGATAATCTCTTGCTTTTCGGATCGATTCTCGGCGCGGCTTTCGCTTTCTTGAGTTTGCTTTGCCTCGTGATGTTTTTGGGCCGCAAGAAAAAGAAAGCCTTGCCGATTTTGGAAGATAGCGATTTGGAAAGCGTTTCCTTTAACGAAGTTAAACCGCTAAAAAAGAACTGGGCGATTTTCCCGTTTCTGCCGGAAACAGTTCTTCGTTTAGCTTCCGTCGGCTTGGTCTTGACTTCTTCGATTATTCTTTTCCGTTTGGTCTATTCTTTGTTCCATGCCGGGGCGCTCGATATTTCGACGGCTCTGCAAGTCTTCCAAGACGGCAAAAGCTTTTTACAAATGCAAAACTACGTCGTGGCAGCGACGATGCTGTGGTTCTTTATCCGCATTGAAATCATGAGCAAGCGCAACGCCGCCATCTATACGGCGATTTCTTTCGCCTTTATGGGCGTGCTCTATTACATCGGCATCGATATGATCGGCTTTTACCTTGAAGACGTCAGCGACGCTTATCGTTTGATGCTTTTGACCGTATTAAAACTGATCTTGCCTGGCAACGTCTTTTGGGGCATTGGTGCCTTCGCCCTCCTCGTTCTTTTTATCGGGACAACGCCGAAAGGCTATTCGACGGGTAAACGGATCCTTTGGCATTCCTTAGGGCTATTCCCGATGGCGTATTTGCTTGGCTCCTATTTTTATCAGGTCGGAACTTCCTTATGGGGTTGGAGCGAGTGGCCTGAGTGGGCGGCAAACCTTCTTTTCCGCAAACAGTTCGCTTCGACTGTTTTCGCGATTCTTTTCCCCTTTGGCGTCACGTGGCTTCGTCACATCATCCGCCGTAAATATGGTGAAGATCAGGCTGAGAAATACTTCGAAGGCAACGCCTATTATTTTGAGAAGAACCTCATCGCTTGTCTCATCATCGCCGCCATCGCGACGGTCAACGGATTGATGAAGGATTCTTCTTTTGCCAAAGCCCTCGATTTGAAACGGGCGGTTTGGGTGTGGGTGTTAATCCCACCAATCCTCTTCTATCACCCCCGGATCGGGGAACGTTCGCAAAAACTTGATTTGGCTTTCACTGTCGCTTATCTTTTCTCCTTTGGCTTGGGCTATGGCTATTTGGCTTACTTTGTTCTCTTCTTATAACTCTTTATCCTTGGTAAATCCCCCTTCCTTTTTGCAAAAGGAGGGGATTTTTTATTCGGATTTAGGGGTGGAATAGTCCTCGGAGCGATACCAATCCTCGTAGCTATTCACGTAGGCGCAGCCAACGCATCGGCCTTTCGGCGTGAAATAGAGCGAAGCGTAATAGTCTTCGGCGATTTCATAATGCCAATAAGCACCTTGTCGAAATGTGGGTTCGCCCAAATAATCTTCGATCTCGTTATGAGTTTTGCCCTGGATTTCAATCCGGGCAAAGAAAGCTTTTGGAATATCGTCCGCTTCCGGGGCCTAAAGGGTGCGGCGAGCATTGTTTTCGATCATGATAGTCTTGGGCCGTAACGGGAAAACGGCTCAGGGGCGGCCATGATGGCCTCACCTTCTTCAAGGGGATAAGGAATAGTAACTATAGCCATAGTGGGGTGCTCCAGGCTTCGCCCTGAACAATAGTTGGTTGAGAAATGGGTTCTTATACCGCAGGAAAAGAAAAGTGTCCTGTCCACCGGTATAATAAGAAAAAAACGTCTTTGATTCCTTCCGTTTCTTTTCGGTAGGTTGCCTGGGTCTAATAAGGTCGGATGGAGATCGAGAATGATCTTCCGCAAGCCCCCATCAAAATCCTCATAAGAGATACGCCAAAGTTTGTCGTCCATGGAGCCGAAAGGTCGAACTGTTCTTCGGGTCAGGGTAATAAACGGTGATTTGACTCACGTAATCACTGTAGTAGAACGGACCTGTGCTTCGGCGTGTCGTCCAATAGGCCAAGCCGAAAATGCCTAAGGAGCCAGGAGGCTAGACTAATTTGGAATGAGAAGGGCCAAAAGGGAGAATCAAGAATTTTTCTTTTTCATCGGGGCAACTTCCTCCAGGAGGAAGTGCAGGGGGAAAGAGGGAAGAGAAATGCGCAACAACGCTCCGGTTGTATTGAGACATCCATCGGCCTTTTTTTCTTTGCCGAGGATTGTCACAATCAAAACATCCTGCTTCAGAATCTTTGATTTCTTTTTGACAAAAGAGGTCCCTTAAGGTCGTCTTATCTTAGTGTAAGGAAAAGAAATTCAAAGCTTTGAAATACCCCTTAATCGCACCCGACAAGGCGTTTCTGTGAAGGCAATGAGAACGCCATCAAAGAAAGTTTATCTTTCACTGAGAAAGCCTTCTTTATTTCGTCATCCGCTCGATCGTCAATAACGAAGAAGACGCCAATGATAATATTAATAAACGTCTTTATCAAGGTCATCCGCTAATGCCAAGACGATCAAAAGCCTGAAGCGCTCCAATCTTATTTCTTGGAGACCGGCCAAAAAGCGAAGGCCTTGAATTTCGTGAAGAAGAATCCAAAGTCAGGACCTCTTGGAGGATGCCGATGTCCTCTATGGAGGAAGATGACGCACCCCTCGCCTTATCTCGAAAGTTACTATCCCTTCCTGACGCCACGCGAGAACGCTGTGGTGGGTGCTTCACCTTGAAGAAGGCTTTGAGTTTCCGGGAGATCGAAGCCCTTCGCGAAGCTCTCGCGCCAGACGATTGCAACGCTTATGAAAGCGCCCTAAAGAAATTGAAAACTTATTACCAGGGAAAAACGCTCATGAATTGGAAAAAACAAATTCAAAAGGATTGCGCCGACCGCCTCACTCGCGGATACGCCGGCGATCGCCGCTTATGAAGCGATTCCTTTAGCGACAAAACCCACGATCAAAATGCGCTTCGTCCTGCCATTGAGCGCTTTTGGCGGGTTTAGCGGCTATCATGGTTGTTCTCTTCGTTACGCTTCGAAGCCTGCAACCGCGGGCCTCCCAAGACGCCAAGGCGCGGGCACGGGGGTCCCAATACGTATAGCAACGGCGATCTTCAGCTCGACTTCAAGCGGGACGACACGGTGAAACGGGGACCCAGCGATGGCGCGCTCCCACTAGCGGTTTTTCTCAGCCTTCGACTTGGGCCTTATCAGGTCGGCGTTATGCCTTACGGAAATAGGCAAGGGTGAAGCCATCGACTTCAAAACGGTCAGTTTATCGGGGACGAGTCTAACGTTAGATGGGACGATTGTCCTCTCCCATTCGTTAGTGGCTTCGGATTACGCGGCTCCAGTTTCAGCTTTGGGCTGGGGGATCAATGGAACGATGCGACTTTAGCCGATGCGAAATTGCGGAATTGGCGGAACTCGAGAAAAATGGCATCCCCACATCCGAAAGCAGAATCTTATCCCCTCGATTTTGTCGGCGAGTTCCAGGCGCGGTCCAATCCCTCTTTCCCACCCCGTTTACAAGTTATTATCGGGATCGATGCCATTGGGCCTATGACAAATTGCAAGTGCCCTTTAGCCGAGGCGCATCCCGCAGGCGGCCTCCTATCGGGAATCAGGGGGGGGGGGGGGGGGGGCTGAGTCTTTGGGATTTTTGGCTCCGCCCGTCGTCCCGGATGATACGCCGCAAGACATAACTATTGCGCCCTTTAGGACCTTTTCCCCAAGTGCTCGATTGGCCTAACAAAGGAACGCCCCTCATTTTATGAAAATCACACCAGCAAAAACGCCGTTTGCCTTTCGCCTTCTATTAGCCTTTAACTTCTTTGTACCGCGTTTTAAAGCAATGAGTTTGCGATTGCATGCTTCCTTCGGGCGTCCGCCTTGCACAAAGCGTTGCGCGAGGGGCAGCAATTGGAACGTTCAGCGCTCTGCACTATGTATTAATGGGAAACTAATCGGGAAAAACGAGATTACTTTGCTCTTTGGAACGAATTGCTATTCCGTTCCTTTCTCCTTAACAAGATTAATGCGTCTTGGCAGGACGCTTTAGCCGGGCGATCTCATCAGGCCATGGAAAATACGGCGTGGCTTCGCGATGGCATAGCCACCCAATCGCGGCTCGCAGCGGCGGTTTTGGCGGCAAATGATTTTAAGATTCGGCGCGCGTTTCGACGAATCCCACGACTCCTTACTTTTGCAGGTGAACCAAGAA
>JGI20225J20221_1001053_pt5 | contig 61914 bp, 59 predicted proteins | sample BioMet4_FD_20221 | JGI IMG/M metagenome (IMG submission 20221) | reverse complement strand
GGCGTGGCCTACGCCGAACCGCTCTACGTCCTGGCCAAGGATGCCCGCGCCAATGCCCTGCGCGTCGGGACCAAAAGCGAACTCTCCGCAACCGTCTGCCANACCGGACCGGCCAATCTGCTCACCGCGCCCGACACCTGGCCCGCCCAGGTGGGAGTCCAGACCTGCTACCGCATGCGTCCCCGGCCGGCCACGGTCCGTCTGGACACAAGCGGCGGTCTGTGTATCCATTGCGCCGAACCCGTGGCCAAGCCCACCCCGGGACAGCTTGCCACCCTTTCGGACGCAAGCGGCCGCATCCTGGCCGGAGCCGTCATCGTGGACGCCGACGCCACCGCCCCGGAACGGGCCTGACCGACCGCGAATCGCGAGCAAGGACCACCATGCCCCGACCCGTCATCCGCAACGTGCTGCTCGACCGGGACGGCACCGTCATTGAGGACCGGCACTATCTGTGCGATCCCGAAGGCGTGGTCCTGGTGCCCGGCGCCGGCCCGGCCCTGGCCCGTCTGGCGCACGCCGGCTGCGGGCTTTATTGCGTCACCAACCAGTCCGGCATCGGCCGGGGCTATTATACCGAAGCCGCGTTCACGGCCGTGCAGCGCCGACTGGTGAAGCTCCTGGCCGGCCAAGGCGTCAGCCTCGCGGACACGGTCCACTGCCCCCACGCCCCCGAAGACGGCTGCGCCTGCCGCAAGCCGGCCACCGGCCTTTTTGATCGACTGCGCCTCCGCCACGAGCTTGACCCGGCCACAACCGCCATCATCGGGGACGCGGCCTCGGATATCGCTTTCGGCCTGGCCCTTGGCGCGGCCCTGACCATCCTGGTTGCGACCGGGCACGGCGCCCAAACGGCCGCAACCCTGGGGCTCCCGGCCCTGCGCGGCCCGGCGCTGGAACTGCCCGACCGGCGCCCGGACTGGCCCCATGTCCTGGCCCGGGACCTTGCCGCCGCCGTGGACTGGCTTATGGGGCATGCGGACACGCCTGGGACCTGACGCCGCATCCACCACCGATTTTCGGAAACATCCGGGCCCAGGCCCATGGACAGAAGGCCCGAACTCGGGCTATTTTGGCGGTTCAGGCCTCATGCCGGCACAGGCCAGGGGAAAAATCGCCCCTGGCATCCCGTCCCGCCACCCCATCCACCCCCAACCGCACCCGATACGAATCATGACGCGCATCGCCTCGGAAGACGACTTTTTGGCTCTGGTGGACCGCTATTTTCCCCGCGAACACGCGGGAGTCCTGCTCGGACGCGGCGACGACGCCGCCGTGGTCGATTGGCCCGGCGCGGCTTGCGTCACCACGGATCTTTTTCTCGAAGACGTGCATTTCCGGCGCGCCTATTTCGCGCCCGAGGACGTGGGCTACAAGTCCGTGGCCGTCAATGTGAGCGATGTTGCGGCCATGGGCTGCCAGCCCGTNGGCTTTGTCCTGGGGCTCATTTGCCCGGCGGGCATCGGGCTCGATTATTGGGGCGGCGTGCTTGCCGGCATGGCCGCGGCCACGGCCCCCTTCGACTTGCCCCTTGTGGGCGGGGATCTCGACAGGGGGCCGATGCTCGGCATCTCCGTCACCATCTGGGGCCGCCCCGGTCCGTCGGGCCGGGTTCTGACCCGGGAGACCTGCCGTCCCGGGGATATCCTTTTTGCCGTGGGGGCCCTGGGTCTGGCCCGGGTCGGACTCCATGCCCTCGAACGGGACGGCCNCCAGGCGNCCACGCGTTTTCCCGTGGCCACGGCCGCCCATCTGCGCCCCATGCCCCAAGTCGCGGCCGGTCTGGCCCTGGCTACCATTAACGGCGTCAGCGCCGCCATGGACGTATCCGACGGCCTGGCCCGGGATCTGCCCCGGATGCTTGCGCCCGGGACCGGTGCCGCGCTGACGATCGCCCCGGAGGTCTGCCATCCCGAGCTGTGCGCCTGGGCCACGGCCAACGGTTCCGACCCGATCCTCGACCTGGTCCTTGGCGGCGAGGATTACGCCCTGCTCGGCGCCGTGGCCCCGGACGACTGGCCACGCGTGGCCAAGGCCGTGCCCGAGGCCTGGGCAATCGGCCACGTGCGCGAAAAACCCGGCATTACGGTCAACGGCCAGTCCCTGACCTCGCGCGGCTTCGACCATTTCGGATAATCGCGCGTGGGCCTGCTTTTTTTCGGTGCCGTGTGCATCTCCTTTTCGGCCATTTTCGTGCAGCTGGCCGGGGTGGCCCCGTCGGTTTCGGCCTTTTACCGCCTGGGCATCGGCGGGGCGGCCCTGCTCGTGCTGCTGGTCGCCAAGGGCCAGTGGCGGGCCGCGCGCCACGCGTTGGCCTGGCCGGCGGTTCTGTGCGCGCTGTTTTTCGTCGGCGACCTTTTGTGCTGGCACGCCAGTATTGCCCGCATCGGCCCGGGGCTGGCCACCCTGGTCGGCAATTTCCAGGTGTTTTTCGTCACGGCCGCGGCCGCCATCCTGGCCAGGCGCCTGCCCCGGCCGAGCTTCCTGGCCGCCATGGGAGTAGCCCTGTTCGGGCTCTATCTCGTGATCGGGCGCGGATTTTCCGCCCAAACCCCGGATTTCCGCCTGGGTGTGGGCCTGGGGCTTCTCACTTCGGTCTTTTACGCCCTCTACATCCTCACGCTCAAAACCGCCGTGACCGACCGGGGCCGGGCCGGGCCCATGGCCGCCATGTCCATCCTTTCCCTGGCCGGCGCGGCCATCCTGGTCCCCATCGTACTGGCCGGCGGGCATTCCTTTGTGCTCCCCGATACGCGCAGTCTGCTCTCGCTGCTCGGATTGGGACTCGTGGGCCAGGGCCTGGGCTGGGCCGCCATTTCCTTTGGCCTGTCACGCACGAAACCGGCCGTGGCCGGACTGCTGTTGCTCTTGCAGCCCACCTTGTCCTATGTTTGGGACGTGCTTTTTTTTGACAAACCTACCGGAACAGTTGAAATCGCCGGTGTGATCCTGGCCCTGGCCGGCATTTTCCTCGGTTCCACCCGAAACGGTCGCGGCAAATCCTGATGCGATAAGGAGATCTCCCATGGATATGACCTTGCGCGCCATCGGCCTTGTGCGCTCGCCCCTGCTCGATCCGGCCACGGCGCCCCGGTTCGAAACCGAAAGCACCCAATCCGCTGATCTCATCCTCGATCCGGCGTACGTCCCGGGCCTCAAGGGTCTGGCCGTGGACCAGGAAATCTTCGTGTTCACCTGGCTCCACCTGGCCTCCCGCGACACCCTGGAGGTGCATCCCCGGGGCAATCCGGAACTGCCCATGCGCGGGGTGTTCGCCACCCGCTCGCCGAGCCGCCCCAATCCCATCGGCCTGCACCGGGCCCGCATCACGGCCATAAACGGCAATGTGCTCACCGTGGCCGCCATGGAAGCCGTGAACGGCACGCCGGTCATCGACATCAAGCCGGCCGAAGGCAACCAGCCGCCCCGGCGCGCGTGATGTGTTAACACCGCGTGACACAACAACTCTTGGGGGCATTATACGCTGTCCGGGACTTGCCACGATGGACAGAACTGCGTAGCGATACGATAGCACTTTATCGATTGCCAAAGGAGGCTGCATGTCCAAGCAAGAGCCCGTGAAAAAAGTCAATGCCGTTATTTGCGCCTATTTCGCCCACACCGGGTATCTGACCAAAGAAGAAGCCCGGGAGATGTGCGGACTCGACGAGAGCCACTTCGAGGAAGCCTATGCCAAGGCTGGAAACATCTTCAACAAAATCGGTACGGAACCCGATAAGGGTGTGTCCAAGCTCTTCGATCACCTGGCCAAGGAAGTGGACGAATACATGAAGCACATCAGCGGTTACGGGATCGCCTAACCGCCGTCATAGCCGATGTCCACCGGTCGCCTGGCCGGACCGGTGGACACGAATGCCATGGCCGTACCCGATTCCCGACATCCGACTCCCGGTCGCCAGCCGCTCCTGAACATTTTGCGCAGGGCGTGGCCTGGCGCAAGCCAGCCGTACGGGCCAACGTCCTGGTTGAGCCCTCTCCTGCATACGATTCGGGCTTTTGGCGAGCATCACGGCTTGCTTCTGGCCTCGGCCCTGTCCTACACCACGGTACTTTCCATCGTACCCTTTCTGGCCGTGGCCTTTTCCATCGCCAAAGGCCTGGGCCTGTACGACGCACCCCAGGTCCATGACCTGCTCCTGCGCCTGACCGCCGGCCGGGAAGAAGTCGTGGCGCACATCCTGGACTACATCCAAAACACCAACGTCAAGACCCTGGGCAGCATCGGCACGGTCCTGCTCCTTGTCACGGCCGTCTCCCTGGTCGCCACCATCGAGGGNGCGCTCAACACCATCTGGAAAACCACGGTCAGACGTGGCCTGTGGACCCGGTTCACGACGTACACGGCCCTGATCGTGNTCTGCCCGGTCNTGCTGTTCGCGGTTCTNGGCACCACGGCCACCCTGCANACCNCGGCCNTAAGCCGCTGGCTCCTGGGCTTTTCCGTAGCCCGCTCGGCCCTGACGGCCTTGCTGGCCTTCCTCCCGCTCCTGGTTGTCTGGAGCATCTTCTTTCTGCTCTACAAATTCCTGCCCAATACCAAGGTCAAAAGCCTACCCGCCCTAAGCGGAGCCCTATTCGGCGGCTCCCTGTGGCAGGGACTCCAATGGGCCTACCTCAAATTCCAGTTCGGCAGCGCCAGCTACAATGCCGTCTACGGCAGCTTCGCCCAGATTCCCTTGCTGTTGCTGTGGCTCTACATGAGCTGGACCGTTGTCCTACTCGGCGCCCAGGTCAGCCATACAGTCCAGCAATACCGCCACGAATGCCGCGAGACCTGGCTTGCGCGCCTGACCCAGGCCGAGCGGCATGGCCTGGGGGTGCTGCTGCTCGTGATCCTGGCCAAGGCGGCCGCGGCCCGGCGTCTGCCTCCGGCCTGCCCGGTCCTGGCCAACCGGCTGGAAGCGCCGGTGTCCCTGGTGGAATCCACCCTGGAAGCCCTGGCCGGCGCCGGGCTGGTGGCCGAGGCCGCCCCCGGGGCAGCAGGCCGGATCTTCGTCCCCCTGGCCCGGCCCGAGGATGTCCCGGCCGCCGAGATTCGCCGCGTCTTGGACGGCTACGGCCGCGCTTCCCCACCCGAATCCTGGAGCGCGCGTCTCCCCGTGGCCGGCGAACTCCTGGCCGCCATCGACCACCCTTTGCCGCATCCGACCCTGGCCGACCTCCTGGACCGTTTCGGCGCCCGGCTCGACGACTTGGACAAGCAAGATATCTGATTGAAGATCTTTTCTTTCCTTCCCGATTCCGCTACAGCCCGGCTACCGCTTGTTCGCTTGAGGAGTTGCTTATGCCGTCGTTGTCGTTCTGGTTGGCCTATTTGGCCTTCGGCGTCGTGGCCGGCATCATCGCCGGGCTGCTCGGCGTCGGAGGCGGCATTGTCGTGGTTCCGGCGCTCTACTGGCTTTTCACCGCCCAGGGCCTGCCCCATGCCCACATCATGCAGATGGCTCTCGGCACGTCCCTCGCCACCATCGTCTTCACTTCCATCGCCAGCTACCGAGCCCACGACCGGCGCGGCGCCGTGCGCTGGGACATCTTCAAGAGCATCACCCCCGGCATCCTGGTCGGCTCGTTTCTCGGGTCCTGGATCGCGGCCAAGCTTTCCACCACGTTCCTCAAGGGCGTGTTCGTCGTGTTCCTCTATTACGTTTCCATCCAGATGCTGCTCAACATCAAGCCCAAGCCCTCGCGCCAGGTGCCCCAAACCGGCGGCATGTTCGCGACCGGCGGCATTGTCGGCCTCGTGTCCAACCTGGTCGGCATCGGCGGCGGCACCATGACCGTGCCCTTTCTGACCTGGTGCAACATCCCCATCCACGTGGCCGTGGGCACGGCCTCGGCCATCGGCCTGCCCATCGCCATCGCCGGCACCATCGGCTATCTGGCCCATGGCCTGGGCGTGGACAGCCTGCCGCCCCTGGCCATCGGCTACATCTATTTCCCGGCCCTGATCGGCATCGTGGCCATGAGCACTTTCACGGCCAAATACGGCGCGCGTCTGGCCCATGCCATGCCCGTGGCCATGCTCAAGCGGTTTTTCGCCCTCTTCCTGCTGGCCATGGCCACCAAAATGCTGTGGAGCATGTTCTAGCGCGAAGGGAAGTGGGGAGAGAAGAGAGCCTCCGGCGAATGCTGTCCACACCCCCGGAGAAAAGGGAAACGCCGTCATGCTGCAAAGTCTGCTTGGTCTGGTGGTCCTGCTGACGCTGGCGGCGGCCCTCAGCGAACGCCGGGGAGTGATCCCCTGGCGCATGGTCATCGGAGGTCTGGGCCTGCAAGCCCTCATCGCTGCCTTCATGCTCAAGGCGCCGTTTTTGCGCGGCATCTTCATGGCCTTAAACGCCCTGGTCACGGCCATGGACACGGCCACCCGGGCCGGTACGGCCTTCGTGTTCGGCTATGTGGGCGGCGGCCCGGCACCCTTTGCCACCACCGAGCCCGGCGCGGCCTTCATCCTGGGTTTCCAGGCCCTGCCCCTGGTCATCGTCATCGCCGCCCTGACCGCTTTGCTCTATTACTGGAACATCCTGCCCCGGCTGGTACGCGGCCTGTCGCTCGTGCTCGAAAAGACCATGGGCATCGGCGGCGTGCTCGGGGTGGGGGCCGGCGGCTGCATCTTTCTCGGCATGGTCGAGGCCCCGTTGCTCATCCGGCCCTACATGGCCCGCATGACCCGCAGCGAACTGTTCGCCATGATGGCCACGGGCATGTCCTGCATCGCCGGTACCATGCTCATGCTCTACGCCACCGTGCTCAAGGCCGTCATCCCGGACGCGGTCGGGCATATCCTGGCCGCCTCGGTCATCCATGCCCCGGCCGCCCTGCTCGTGGCCGCGCTCATGATTCCGGAGACCGGCGAACCCACCCTGGGGCACAAGCTCCCCAAATCCCCGGCCAGCGGTGCCATGGACGCCGTGGTCACGGGCACGTCCGACGGCCTGAAACTCTTTTGGAGCATCGTGGCCACGCTGCTCGTGTTCGTGGCCCTGGTCAAACTGGCCAACATCCTGCTCGGCGCCCTGCCGGACGTGGCCGGCACACCCCTGACGTTGGAACGGATGCTCGGCGTGATCCTGGCGCCCGTGGCCTGGCTCATCGGCGTGCCCTGGGCCGAGGCGACCACGGCCGGTTCCCTGCTCGGCACCAAGATCGTGCTCAACGAATTCATCGCCTTCATCGACATGGCCAAGCTGCCCGTGGAGGCGCTCTCGGCCCACTCCCGGCTGATCCTCACCTATGCCATGTGCAGCTTCGCCAACTGCGGCAGCGTGGGCATCCTGCTCGCCGGCATGGGCTCGCTGTGCCCGGAGCGGCGCACGGAAATCACGGCCCTGGGCGGCCGGGCCCTGCTGGCCGGCGTCATGGCCTCGCTGATGACCGGCACCGTGGTCGGCATCCTGTCGGCCTTGCCGTAAGCGGGAAGACGCCTCCGGCGCGGCTGGGGCGCTGCCCCAGACCCTGCCAGGGCGCTGCCCTGGACCCGCCGGGGGGAATCATTCCCCCCGGACCCCCCGGAAAGTTCTTGCGATTCGTTACAGGGCTCGCACGGCAGATTATGACGTGGCCCCTTTCGGGTGGTCCAGGAGGGGGTGACCCCCTCCTGGCCGCCGGAGGCATCCTCTCCCCCCGCCTAAAAAAGCAGCATGGACAACCCGGCGCCCCCAAGGACGATGACGGGCACCGGGATATGGACGGCCAGGGCGATCAGGGACAGCACGAGCACGGTTCCCTGAGGCCAGCCCCAGTGTACGGCCTGGGCCAGGGTGATGCTCACCACCACGATCATCCCACCCAGGGTGGCCAGGACCCCGGACAGGGCCTTGCGGGCGAGCTTCGAGGCAATGATGGCGTCGCGGTATTGGGCGGCGGCCAGCACGATGATGAACGAGCAGGCGAAGATGGCAATGGAGGCCACCACCGCTCCGATCACGCCCCGCACCCAGTAGCCCACGAAGGCCGAGGCCAGCATGGTCGGTCCGGGCGTCACCTGGGCCAGGGCCATGCCGTCGAGAAAGGTGCGTTCGTCCATCCAGCCGTGCAGGACCACCACTTCCCGGAACATGACCGGAATGACCCCGAACCCGCCAAAGGCCAGCATATCCACCTTCATCATGCTGATGGAGAGATTGAAGAGCTGCCGGTCGGCGTAAAAAAGCCAGCCCAAAAGCAGGATATCGAGCCCAGCGAGGCCCAGGGCCAGAGGTAGGCTGCGCGGCGGGGGCCCGATGGAACCGGGCAGAATGCCCGGTCCGGGATCGAGAAACAGCATGCCACACAAAGCCGCGCCGCCGATGATGGGCACCACGCCGGCCCCGCCCAGAAACAACGCCGCCGCCCCGGCCGTCACGGCCATATGCCGGGTCGTAGGGGCGAAGCGCTTGATGAAATCGATGCAGGCCATAAGGCAAATGGCCAGCACCACCACCTTGAGCCCGGTAAAGACCGATACGGCCAGAGGCAAGGACCGGGAGTCGCTGTAAAAGAGTGTGAGCAGCGTGACCAACGCGAAGGACGGGACGGAAAACCCGGCATAGGCGGCCAGGGCCCCGGCCAGCCCGGCCCGCTTGAGCCCCACCCAGGCTGATAGCTGCATGAGCGTGCCCCCGGGCAGCGACTGGCAAAGCCCGAGTCCCAGTCGGAATTCCTCCCGCCCGAGCCAGCCGAGCTTACGCACCACCCGGTCGCGCAAGGCCGGCATCATGGCCGGTCCGCCATAGGCCGTCAGGCCGACGACCAGAAACTGCCAGAAAATGCCACCGATGCCCGTCCTTGTCGGACGGGCGGGCCTGTCCGTCTCCTGCGCCATGGGCGAACTCCCGCCTGGATACAGCTGCGGGAACAATCGCGGCGGCCGGAGGTTGCCTTATGGGGCACCCGAAGCCGGGCTTCGGTCCGCGCGGTTCCCGAAAAATATCGGCTACGCCATTTGGTCGATGGATTCAAGGGACATGAACGGAATGGCCGGATGCTCGCCTGGGATAGGGCTATCGGTCAGATGATGGCGGCGCCGCTAAGGAGCAGCACGAAACGCTTGTAGAGATCGAGGTCAAAAGAGCCGGCCATCTCGTGGCGCATGATGCGCAGGGCCTCGAAAGGTTTGACCGCCCCGGCGTAGACGCGTTTGGAGGTCAGGGCGTCGTAGACATCGGCCAGGGACACGACCCGGGCGTGCAAGGGAATCCGCTCCCCGGCAAGCCCCCCGGGATAGCCGTGGCCATTGAGCTTTTCGTGGTGCATGAGGATGCATTCCACGGCCATCCGGGACAGGTGCAAGGAACGGCACAGCTGGACCCCGCGTTCGGGGTGCTCGCGAACGAACAGAAATTCCTCGGGAGTCAGCCGGCCAGGTTTCCGCAGGATAGCCAGGGGAATGTCTTCCTTGCCGGCGTCGTGGAGCAAGGCGCCCACCCCGGCCTGGACAATGGTGGCGCTCGGCAGGTTCAGGGATTTGAGCAGATAGATGGTGTAGACGAAGACGTGCACCCCGTGGCTGTAGACCTCGTAATCGTGGTCCATCAGGGCGGCCATCCGGGACAGGCCGGTTTCGGTGGAAAGAAACTCCACGCTGCCGCGCACGTACGCGACGAACAACCGGCCATGCTTGTCCGCCAAGCCATAGGGGAGCCGGTCCCGGATGATATCCCGGACGATGTCGCAGCAATTGTGGTAAAAAGCGCGGGACTTTTCCTTGAGGCTCATGTCACCGCTACGCAGGACCCGGGGCAGTTGCTTGCGCACATAATCCCGGTACAGCCCCTTCTCTTCGCGATGGATATAGACGGTGTCCACGCCGTACTCCTTGAGCAGGGCGCGGTGCCACTCCGTGAATTGTTCGCCGTTTTTGGCGAACAATGTATGCGTCTCGCCATGGCGGAGATAGATCTCGAATTCGCCTTGGCTATCGGTAAAAAGATGCCCTACGGGGACGGGCTGATATTCGCTCTCCGGCTCGGCGACCGGAGGCGATGGCGGCGTCGTCATAGCAGTGTCATTTTGTTACAATGTGACCACGGCAAACCCGGAACTCAGGGAGATCCGCAGGGATTCACCTCCATAACACGCTAGAACGGATACCTTTTTTGAAAAACGCATTTTGCCATGCGCTGCTCAACATTTTGTCCGCCCCTCATGCAAATCCCGGGCCTGAGTATGACGCCGCGTTTCCCAACCGGATTTGGCCGGTGGCAGGTCAGGGACCGTATTTCGTGATCAAAAAGGCACTATACATGAAATTGCGGACATGGTATCACTGCATCCTGACTTTGAACGCTCTATTTTCTCTGCAACATCCACTTCATAAAGAATACACAAGGGAGAAATCATGGGGAAAATCTCGATTTTTAGCCTTATTGTCGCACTGCTGTGTACGGTTTCATCAGCTATGGCCGCAGAGTTTACCGCCGATATGGTACAAACCATGAACGGCAAGCAACTTGTCACCGGGAAAGTGGCCATCAAGGACATGAATGTCCGGATGGATATGAATATCGAGGGTCAAAAGCAGGTCAGCATCATGGATCCGGCCACCAAGAAAGTGCTTCTGCTTATGCCGGACATGCACGCTTACATGGAAATGCAGACGCCGCCGAACCAGCTCGACACAGCGGCGCTCTCCCAGGTGCCACCCGACCAAGGGCAATGGCGGACCGTGGGCACCGAAACCATCGACGGCTGGGCCTGCGAAAAACGCGAGCTGGTCTCCAAGGACAAGTCCGGCGGCGAGGTTACGGCCTGGTTTGCCACAAAACTCAACTATCCCATCAAGATCGTGCACAAGGACAAGGACGTCGCCGAAGTCCTCTATAAAAATATCAAACAAGGTCCGGTGGACGCGGCCCTGTTCGCGGTGCCGGCCGGCTACCAGATGATGACCATGCCGGCTATGCCCATGATGGGGCAGTAGACCTGCCTCCTGTAGCGCAACAACCGGGGCCGCGCTCTACGTGCACGGCGCGGTCCCGGTCCCCTGGACCAGGCCTGCCGCCCCACCACTCACGATCCCCATCGAGCCGTCCGACCAACAACCGACTGTTGTCGTAGGGTAAGAACACTTGCGCCAGAACCGGGTTGTCAGAGTCCTCGGGGCGCGCTAAGCTCCGAAGGACCTGCCCGGAGGGACAGAGTAACTCGCCTCTGACGATGTTCCTTGTTGTATTTGGGGATCAAAAAAAGGCCGGTTAACGCCTGAATTATTGAGGTGGTTCTCGCATGGTTGTCCCGCCATCGCACGGGCGCGATATCACTGCTACGGGTAGTGCGCGTTGTTTTTCCTCAGAAAAGTTGCGTTTCTTTTTCACTGGCTCCATCCGTCGGCTCCTTATTTTCCTGGTCGCCATTGCCATTTTGCCCGCGCTTGGCATCATTTTGCTCACGGGCTTCGAGGCCAGGGATCATGCCCTGGCCGAATCCGAGCGCAATGCCCAGCTGCTGGCCCAGGGGATCGGTGAAATCCAGGAGCGCACGACCCGGGGCATCCGCCAGCTGCTCGGACAACTCGCGGACATGCCGCAAGTGCGCTCCGGGGATTTCCAGGCCGTCACCGACCATTTCAAGACCATCGCCGCGGCCTTTCCGGTGGTGTCCAACATCCTCGTCATCGCGCCTGATGGCCACGTGCTCGCCTCGGCCCAGCCCGTGGACGACCGCAATCTCGACGACCGCCCCTATGTGACCGAGACCTTGCGCCAGGGCACCTTCACGGCCGGCGCCTACCAGATCAGCCGTCTGTCGCAGCACCCGAGCTTCCCCTTTGCCCAGCCCCTGCGCCGGGCCGACGGCACGATCATCGGCCTGATCGTGGCCACCATCCGTCTCGACACCTATGGCACGGTCTTCCAGGATGCCGATCTGCCGCCGCATTCGGTCCTGTCCATCGTGGACCGGGGCGGCCTGCGCATCTACCGGATTCCCCAGGATGCGCACAGCGGCATAGGCAGTCCCCTGCCCGACCCGCTCCGGGACGCGGTTTTGCACGCTGACGCGCCCCAGGGCGCCGTGGCCCGCATCGGCGCCGACGGCGTGCCGCGCATCTACGCCTACAGCCAGTTGCGCCTGACGCCCGAGGCCGCACCGTATCTCTATATCGTGGTCGGCATTCCCCAGCGCCACAGCCTGGACAGCGCCAATGCCCTGCTTGTGCGCAACCTCCTCCTGCTGGCCCTGGCCCTGGCCCTGGCCCTGGCCTTAGCCTGGCTGCTCGGCTCGCGCCTGCTCGGCTCCCGGCTCGACAACATCGTGGCCATCACCGGCCGGCTCGGCGCCGGGGACCTCGGCGCCCGCATCGACTGTCCCCTGGCGGCCGGAGCCCTGGGCCGCCTGGAACAGTCCATCAACAGCATGGCTTCGGCCCTGGCCGCCAGCGCCGAGGCGGCCAGACAGTCCGCAGGCTCCCTGCGCCAGAGCGAATCGACCCTGCGCACCGTGGCCGACTTCACCTACGACTGGGAATACTGGAAGGGCCCGGACGGCCGTTTCTTGTGGATTTCTCCGGCTTGCGAGCGCATCAGCGGCCATCCGCCCGAGGACTATCTGGCCGATCCCGACCTCATGTTCGGCGGCATCGTCCATCCCGATGATGCGACGGCCTGGCAGGAACACGCTCAGGCCGAACAGGACGGACAGCTCGAACAACGCTCCCTGATCCTGCGCATCATCACCCCGGAAGCGCGCACGGTCTGGATCCACCACCACTGCCGGCCCATTTTCAGCCAGGCCGGGGTCTACCTCGGCAGCCGCGGCTGCAACCGGGACATCAGCGCCCGGAAAAAGGCCGAGGAAGCCCTGCGCCGGTCCCATGCCGAACTCGAACTCCGGGTCCAGGAACGCACCCGGGAGCTCAAGGAAAGCAATGCCCGGCTCACCCGGGAAATCGCCGAGCGAGCCCAGATCGAGGCCAACCTGCGCAAAAGCGAGGAGCAGTACCGGGTTTTTTACGAGCAATCCACGGTGGGGATTTTCATCATCAACACCGACGGCATCATCCAGGACGCCAATCCCCACGCCTGCGAGATTCTCGGCTACGCGCCCGAGGCCATCCGGGGCCTGCGCTACGCCGACCTCGTGGAGCCGGCCAACCTGACGGCCCATCCCATCGACCGCGACCGCGCCCTGTCCGGGTCGGTCAGCAAGGTCGAACGTGTGTTCATCGCCAAGGACAACCGGCACGTGCCGGCCAGCGTGAGCGGCCGGCTCATCAACGACGAACTGTACCAGGCGGTCTTTCGCGACATCTCCGAGCGCAAAAAGCTCGAACATCTGCGCGACGACGTGGAACGCATCACCCGCCACGACCTCAAGGCGCCGCTGATGGGCATCATCCACATGCCGAGCCTGCTGCTCAAAAACAAGAATCTGGCCTCCAAGGACGTGGAACTCATTCACCTCATCCAGGAATCCGGCTACCGGATGCTGCGCATGGTCAACATGTCCTTGGCCCTGTACCAGATGGAGACCGAATCCTATCTTTGCCAGCGCAAGCCCTTCGACATGCTGCGCACGGTTTCCCGGGTCATCCACGAGACCCGCCACGCCGCCGACGGCAAGGATATCCGCATCACGACCCATCTCGACGGCCTGCCCGTGGACCCGGACGACCGGTTCCTGGTCGTCGGCGAGGAACTGCTCTCCCTGACCATGCTCGAAAACCTGATCAAAAACGCCATCGAGGCCTCGCCCTACTCCGGCACCTGCCGCATCGAATGCGATTCCACGGCCCGGGTCCTGCGCGTCATCAACCGGGGCGAGGTGCCCGGGGCCATCCGGGAGCATTTTTTCGAAAAGTACGTCACGTCCGGTAAGCGGTTCGGCACCGGGCTTGGCACCTACTCGGCCTGGCTCATCGCCCGGGCCAACGGCTGGACCATCCACCTGGCCTGCGACACGCCCGGCGAGACCACCGTCACCATCGCTTTCGGCGACGAGGAGGAGGGGGTGTAGGGACGCCTCCGGCGGCCAAAGGGCGCTGCCCTTTGGAAACCCACCCTAAAAATCGGTACGGAAGAATCAGGCCAGGGAGAGCAGGACTTCGGCCACCCGGCGCGGATCGAACCGCTCGGGATTGTCGGCCCGGGCCAGCGGCGCGTCGATGACTTCCAGGCCCAGGCGGCGCAGCCCTTCCACATCCAGCCGGTTGGCGTACCGGCCCCCGGCCATGTCCACCAGCACGAAACGCAGCAGCCGCTCGCGCGGGCAGTCCCCGTCGCAGCCGGCGCGCAACGTGTCGAGGATGCGTTCGGCCTGGGCCGCGCCGGTCAGGCCGATCTGCTCCGGGTCGTGGCCCAGATTGGGGATATAGACCTTGGGACAAGCGGTGGCGGCCACGGACGCGGCCACGCCCTTGGGCAGCAGATTGGCCAGCAGGCTCGAAAAATAGCTGCCGTACGGATAGCAGATCACATCCGCGCTTTCGATGAGGCCGACGTTTTTATTGCGGATGGACACGGCAACCGGGCTCGGATCGTCCAGGGAGGCGGCCAGCCACAGCCGGGTGATGGGCGCGTCCAAGGGCGCCGCTTCCTTGCCGGTCAGGCGGTGCTGCCCGACCACCACCCGCCCGTCGGCCAGTTCGCAGGCCAGATGCAGGTTGGCGTTGACGATGGGGCGCACTACCCCCCTCGCCTCCACGAGCTTCATGAACAGGTAGATGACCGGATCGAGTTTGCGGTGGTAGTTGAGATAGCCGCCAGTCAGGATGCAGTTGCCGATGCTCGCCCCGCGCAGGTCGAAATCGACCGGCCGTTCAGCCTCGAAAAAGTGCAAATGCATGCGGATGATCTTGCGCAACGGATCGGGCACGCGCCGCACGAGCGGGTCCTCGCCGCTTTCCATCCGGGCCAGACGGCCGGCCAAGGCGGCTTGCGCCTCGTTCTTGGGCAGCCGGTAGGCGAACAGCTCGAACACGGCCGGATTGCCGGTGATGGTCCGATCGGCCAGGGCCATGATCCGGTTACGCACATCCCCCACCGCCGGCATGGCAAAGGCCTGGCGCAGGACGGCCGAGGAGCCGCCGGAATCGAACGGGGTAATGAGGTGGATGGAATTGTGGGTATAGTCCACGAGCACTTCGGACAGTTCCCGCAACGCCGAGCCGCCACTGAAAAAAAGCAGTTTGGGTCCCAGTTCGGGCGCCCGGCGGTAAAGCGCCACCCGGGCCGGATCAGGCAACCGGGCCGCCCGGGAAATGACGACAGCAGGCGCCGCACGCAACGCATTCATGAAACGCTCCTCAAGGCCGGCCGACCGGAACCGGTCAGCAGATCGAAACTCAACGCGGCGGCCCGCTCCCTGTCCAGGCCACCGGACAAATACAAGAGCGGTTGGTGCCCAAGCACGGCCAGCATGTCCGACGCGCATGCCGCGCGCGGTCCCATGGCCACGAGCGGCCCCAATTCCTTATGCAGGATCGCCACCAACTCCGGTCGCTCGGACAGACACGTCCACTCGGCCCGCAAGGCCCCGCCCCCCGGCTTCCAGCCCAGCACCACCACGGCCGTCAGGGCGGCGCGCAGACGGAATCGGCCCGGGCCGAACGCCCGGTGAATGGAGACATCGTATTTGCGCTCCACGGCCCGCAGTGCCTCCTCGGGCATGGCGGCGAAACGGCAACGTTCCGCTTCGGGCAACAGCCCGACGAGCCGGTCGTTGGACAGCAAGGTGCCGGGGTTGACCCGCGGCGCACGGGGCTGGCCGGTCATGACCGGCCCCTGTGGCCCGGACGCGACCAGCAAGCGGTCGTTGGACACAAAGCAGGCGCCCAGACGGGTCAGTTCCAAGGCAAGGGTGGACTTGCCCGCCCCGGCTTGGCCTGCAATGGCCAGGCCGCGAAAGCCGTCGGACACGGCCGCGGCGTGGAGCAGCACGGCTCCGGCCGCGATTTCCCGTTCCATGAACCGGCAGTTGATGGCGTTGACCACCTGGTCCAGGTGGCTCCGGCACGGGCCGAGCACCGCGTTGCCGGCCGGTCCGAAGACCAGCCGGATGCCGGTGTGGCGCTTGCACACGATACGGCCATCAGGCAAATCGAGCCAGGATTCCTTGGCGGTCTGGCCGGCCCCGGGCGTGTCCGCGTCNGGCCAGATCGGGTTATCCCCGGTCTCCACCACATCCAGAGACANGTCGACCGGTCCGTCGTCGCCCGGGAAATCCCAATANGCNTCGGCCAGGGCGGCCAGCAACCCAGGATCGTTGGCATAAATGGCCAACCGCGTCTCCGCCAACCGCAAAATGAGGGGATTCGCCCGATCCGGCGCCACCCGATAGGGCGCGAGAAACGCACGACAGATGACCGGAGTCGCGCCGGAACCTACCGTGGTTGGCACTTCTGGCTCATGGTGGCGCCNTGGAGAATGAACACCACNGTCTCGGCGATATTGGCGGCATGGGCGGCCATGCGTTCCAGGCTGCGGGCAGCGAGAATCGCCTGNACCGTGGCTTCGGGCGAAGCCTGGCACTGGGCCAGGGCGGTGGTGATGTGGCGCAGGGCCGCGACAGCCAACNCCCGGGCCTTGGTGTCCTCGCGACACACGGCCACGGCCTGGGCCGCGTCGTCGTGGTCGAAGGCGGCCACGGTGGTGGCGCTCATGCCGGCCACATGCTCGGCCAGGGTGCGCAGGGCCGAGTCCGGGCTTCCGGGCAAGCCGGCCCCGGACAGGACCGCCTCGGCAATGGTGACCGCCTCGTCGCCCAGGCGCTCGAAATTGATGACCGCCCGGGCATAGCCCACGATCCGGCGCAGATCCAGGGCCACGGGCTGNTCTAGGGCAAGCAGCTTCAGGCAGGCCTCGTCAATGGCGCAGGTCTGTTCGTTGATGCGGCCGTCGCCGTCCACGACCTGACGGGCGGCTTCCATGTCCTGGTCGAAATAGGCGGCCACGGCCTGCCGTCTGGCGGCCTCCACCAGCGCGGCCAAATGGGACACCTCGTCCTTGAGTGCCTCCAACTCCGCGTGGAAATGCGATCGCGTCTCCATGGCTGTTCTCCCGACGCCAGCCGGCGTCCGCGTTGCGCGTGATTCGATTAAAGAGAGGTTCCCGGCCATTCCGCCTGGCGGCGCGATTTATCCGAAGCGCCCGGTCACGTAGTCCTCGGTCTGCTGCTTGGCCGGCCGGGTGAAAATGGTTTCCGTCGGCCCCACCTCGACGAGCTTGCCCATGTAGAAAAAGGCGGTGAGATCCGAGACCCGGGCCGCCTGCTGCATGCTGTGGGTGACGATGACAATGGTGTAGTCGCGCTTGAGCTTGGCGATGAGTTCCTCGATCTTCTGGGTGGCGATGGGGTCGAGGGCCGAGGCCGGCTCGTCCATGAGCACCACTTCCGGGGAAAGAGCCACGGCCCGGGCGATGCACAGGCGTTGCTGCTGGCCGCCGGACAGGCCCAGGGCCGAATCATGGAGCCGTTCCTTGACCTCATCGAAAAGGCCGGCGGCGATGAGGCTTTTTTCCACCTGGCTCGAGATGTAGTCCTTGTCCGTGACCCCGCCCACGCGCAGGCCGTAGGCCACATTTTCGAAAACGCTTTTGGGGAAGGGATTGGGCTTTTGGAAGACCATGCCCACCCGGCGGCGCAGTTCCACCACATCCAGCGCGGGTGTGTTGATCTTCTGGCCGTCCAGCAGCACATCGCCTGTGGACCGGGCCGAGGGAATCAAGTCGTTCATGCGGTTCAGGCAGCGCAGGAAGGTGGACTTGCCGCAGCCTGANGGACCGATGAGGGCTGTGACCTGATTTTCGGGTATTTCGAGGTTGATGCCNTCCAGGGCCTTGAAGCCGCCNTAATAAAAGTCGAGATGCGCCGCGGCCATCTTTGGTTGTTTTTTCATATCGTCAATTGTCCCCTGGCATTGTGGACGTGATTGCACCGTAAGCAGGGGGGACAATGGCAGTCGCGCATGACGATCGCGCCGAGGGATTGTGGCAAAGCGGTGACAAACCCGGGCCCGAGGAGGCTTGGCGGTAAAAGCGGCCTTGACCGAAAGAAAGGGCTTGTTTATTTTTGTGAGCTCCGCGCCCGTAGCTCAGTCGGATAGAGCATCTGCCTTCTAAGCAGACGGCCGCAGGTTCGAATCCTGCCGGGCGCACCACGAAAATTTCACGGGGTCAGGCCGGTCATGGTCTGGCTCCGTTTTTTTTGGATAAGTGTCCTTCCGCCGCAGTGGAGACTTCCCGAAGAGCAGACTTGGCGGTGTGCATTTTTTCTATTATTTGTAAAATCAGTGACTCTGGGGTCGGCCCTCCAAATGGGCCTAGCCTGCAACGGCAGGTGGTGCGGAAGGGACAGGTCATCAGGATGACAACCCTGATTGATAGCATGGAAAAATATACCGCAAGCCTTCGGAAAATGGCCTCGCGGGTCGGGCGAACGCAATACAGCGGCACGCCTCTCCGTCCCGGAGTCGGGCGACTGCTGTGCGTGGCGCTTGCGCTTGTTACATTCTGGCAACCATCCTTGGGGCTGGCTCTGGATTTCAGCCCGCAGGAACAGCGCTATATCGCCGACCACCCATCCGTGACCCTGTGCGTCGACCCCGACTGGGTGCCCTTTGAAAGCATCAATGAAAAGGGCCAGCACGAAGGGATTGCCGCCGACCTCCTCAACATTGTCTCCCTACGTACGGGCATTGCCTTTACCCTTGTTCCCACCCACGACTGGAACGAGAGCCTTGCCGCGTCCAGGGACGGTCGATGCCAGGTTTTAAGCTTTCTCAACAAAACGCCGAACCGTGAGGAGTGGCTGCTTTTTACGGCTCCCATCTTCAACGACTCCAACGTGTTCATCACCCGCGAGGAACACGGCTTCATCGACGATCCCGCGACCTTGATCGGCGAATCCATTGTTTTTCCGAGCGGCACGTCCATGGAGGAGCGTATCCATTCCCAATACCCCAACCTCCGCATCCTGGTCGTGGATTCTGAAGAGGAAGCCCTGGACATGGTGTCACAGCGCAAGGCGAACATGACCATGCGTTCGCTGATCGTGGCGGCCTACACCATCCGCAAGGAGGGCTGGTTCAATCTGAAAATCGCCGGCAGACTGCCGGATTATGCGAACAACCTGCGTCTTGGCGTGGTCCGGTCCGAACCGGTCCTACGCGATATCCTCGACAAGGGCGTTGACACCATCACGCCCCAGGAGCGGGGCCAAATCGTCAACAAGCATGTCGCGATCAATGTCCAGACAGCGGTGAACAAACCGCTTGTCCTCAAACTTTTGGCCGCGTTTGTCCTGGTGATCGCCGTGGCTGTCTTCTGGGCCTACAAGCTCAAGCGGTACAACACGGAATTGCGCCGGCTCTCCTTGACCGATCTTCTCACCGACCTGCCCAACCGCCGCCATATCCTGTCCCATCTGGAGCGAGAATTGGAACGCGCCCGCCGCACCGGGCGCGCGCTTGCCTGCATCATGCTCGATATCGACCATTTCAAGCACATAAACGACGTATACGGCCATCAGATGGGGGACCACGTGCTTGTCGCATTTGCCGGCTGCATCAGGGCGAATTGCCGCAAATGGGATGTGGCCGGGCGTTGGGGGGGCGAGGAATTCCTGGTGCTTTGCCCGGAAACCACCAGCGAGCAGGCGGAAAAAGTCGCCTCGCGCATCGTCACGGCCGTGGCAGCGCATGCCTTTGCCACCAGCGAGACGCATACGGTCAGCGCCGGAGTCGCCTCCCTGGCCTCGGGCGACACGATAGACAACTTGCTGCAACGGGCGGACAAGGCATTATATAGCGCCAAACAAGCCGGACGCAATCGCGTGTGCGTCATCGTCTGAATCGTCCAAAAGCACCTACGCAAGCATGTTCCGGAAGGACGTGGCAGCATCCTCCCGGAACATGCAGCATTTGGAAGCGTTACGGGCAGTTCTTAAAGGCTGCGTACGCCGTATCCAAGTCGCACGCAAAGCCTGCTCAACTCGCCCACGGTCTTCTCTCCTAGCCAAAGGCCCGCAACGGCCGAAAGACCTTGGCCAAAAAAGCCTTGCGGCTCAGAGGCAACGGTCCGGCCTCGCCGTATTGCGCGTACTTGTAATAGGCCTTCGGATCGAACGGGCACAGGAACACGGCCCGAACCGTGTCGGCATCCACGAGCGTTGCCCCCGGGAAACGCGGCTTGAGTTCGGACAAACGCTTCTTGGCCAGCTCCAGCATCTCCTCCCGGTCACCGAAGTTCATGGTGCCGGTGGGACACGTCTTGACGCAGGCCGGAAGCAGGCCGGCATGCACCCGGTCATTGCACATGTCACATTTGTACATCAGCTTGGTGGCCGGATCGAATCGGGGGATATCGTAAGGGCACGCCTCACGAATCCCCTCGGCCGCAAGTTGCTTGGTCTTTTCGGTGAACACCACCGCGCCGGTCTCGGGGTCCTGGATGATGGCGTCCGGCACCTCGCCGTCAGCCACCATCTTGCACGGTGCATCCAGGCAATGCCGGCATTGGTCCGGGAAAAACAGCCATTGGAATTTCCCGTCAATGGTGGTTTCCGTGAAACGCACCACCTTGAGCGTCTGCCAGGACAGATCGGGCGGGTTCTGGTGGGAACCGGTATTTTCCGTGGGTTCCACGGGTTTGTTCTTCCATTGCTTGCAGGCCACTTGGCAGCCCCGGCAGGCGGTACAGCGGGACAGGTCTATAAAGAAGCTCTTTCCGTTCATGGCGGGTCCTCCTAGGCCTTACGCACGTTGACCATGAAGGCCTTGGTCTCGGGAATGCCCGTATTGGGGTCGCCCACCGACGGGGTGAGCAGGTTGGCCGAATCGCCCCCCTGCTTGGGCCACGTCCAGCCGTAGTGCCAGGGAATGCCCACCTGGTGGACGGTTTGGCCCTGGATGACAAAGGGCTTGAGGCGCTCGGTGACAATGGCCTTGGCCCAGAGGCTCCCCCGGGCACTTTCCAGGATCACCTTTTCGCCGTTTTTGATCCCGCGAATCGCCGCCAGCTCCGTGCTCATCTCACAGAACATCTGCGGTTCGGCTTCGAGCAACCACGGCGAGTTGCGGGTCATGACCCCTGTCTGCCAGTGCTCGGTGACCCGGTAGGTGGAACAGATGAACGGGAAGCGCGCATCGCACGCGGCATGGGCGTCGGCCGGCCCGGAAAAACGAAGCGCGGTCGGNTTCTGCCGCTGCGGCGAGAACGGATTGTCCGGTATGGGGCATTCCAAAGGCTCGTAGTGCTCGGGCAACGGTCCGTCGTTGCGGCCGGGGCCGAAGATCTGCCCCCTGCCCTCACTGATCATGATGAAGGGGTACTTGCCCTTGGCGCTATCGGCCACGGGTGGCCAGCCGCCGTCGGGCACATCGCCCACCCACTTGCCGTTTTCCCAGGCGATAACCGGCTTTTCGGGCTGATACGGGCGTCCTTGGGGATCCACCGAGGCCCGGTTGTACAGGATGCGCCGGTTGACCGGCCAGGCCCAGGTCCAGCCCGGAAAGAGGCCGATCTTGGCCTGCATGGCGGTCTGGGTCTTGTCGCGCCGGGCGGCCATGTTCTTGTCCGTGTACGAGGCACAGTAGATCCAGTTGCCCGAACAGGTTGAACCGTCGTCCTGGAGCAGGGCGAAGCTCGGCACCGGGTCGCCGGCCTTGAAGGCCTTGTCCTTATCCCCGACCTTCACGGTCTTGTCCGTGAGGAAGGTGCCGTTGATGCGCCTCGCCACCTTGTGGGCGTCGAACACATGGTCCGTGGCCACGTTCCAGTCGAGGTTGCGAATGGGATCGGGGAAGGCGCCGCCATCCTTGGCATAGAGAGCCCGGATTTTCTCGAACAGCTCATAGATGATGTCGCCGTCGGGCTTGGCATCCCCGGTCGGGGTCTGGGCGGCGTAGCGCCACTGCATCCAGCGGCCCGAGTTGGAGATGGAGCCTTCCTTTTCGAAGGAGACGGCGCACGGCAAGTAGAAGACCTCGGTCTTGATCTTCTTGGGGTCCATGCCCGGGCCCTTCCAGAACGAACCGGTCTCGGTCTCGAACATGTTGACCGTGACCATCCAGTCGAGCTTGGTCAGGGCCTCCCTGGTCTTGTTGGCATTGGCCGTGCTGGCGGCGGGATTCTGGCCCCAGGCAAAAAAGCCCTTGAAGGCGCCTTTGTACATGGCGTCGAACATGGACAGCCAGGAGTAATCCTTGCCCGGTTCCAGCTTGGGCAGATAGGCGTAGGCCGTGTCCAGATCCTGGGCCGGGTACAGGGACTTGAGGAAACTGGCCATGTATTTCGGCCGGTTGCCCCACCAGTTGGCGCTTTGGGGGTCCTGGGTCTTGGGCGTTGTCTTGGCCACGTAATCCGCCAGGGTCGCAAGGCCGGCGTTTGGCGTCGGCAGGTAGCCGGGCAGGATGTGGAACAGCAGGGCATGGTCCGTGGAGCCCTGGACGTTGGCTTCGCCACGCAGGGCGTTGATGCCGCCACCGGCCACGCCCATGTTGCCGAGAAGCAGCTGGACGATGGACATGGCCCGGATGTTCTGCACGCCCACGGTATGCTGGGTCTGCCCCATGGCATAGAGCATGGTGCCGGACTTTTCCGGACGTCCGGTGGAGGCATAGGCCTGATAGACGCGTTGCAGATCGGCCACCGGGGTGCCGGTCACGCCGGACACGGTCTCCAGGGTGTAGCGGTCGTAGTGGTGGCGCAGGATCTGGAACACGCACCGCGGGTCCTTGAGCGTCGGGTCCTTCTTGATGCGCCCATCCGATTCCTTGGCAAAGCTCCAAGCCGACTTGTCATAGGACCGCTTGGCCGCATCGAAGCCCGAGAACAAGCCGTCCTTGAAGTCGTACTTGTCGCCCAGGATGAACGAGGCGTTGGTGTAGTTCGCGACATATTCCTTGAAATACAAGTTGTTGCTGAGAATATAGCGGATCAGCCCGCCAAAGAACGGAATGTCGGAACCGGAACGAAGCCGGGCGAAGATATCGGCATGCACCGACGTCCTGGTGTAGCGCGGATCGACATGGATGATCTGGGCGCCCCGGTCCTTGGCGCGAAGAGCCCATTTGAAGGAAATGGGATGGTTTTCCGCGGGATTGCTCCCGATAATGAAAATGCAGTCGGAATTGACAATATCGATCCAGTGATTCGTCATCGCACCGCGTCCGAACGACTCTGCCAGAGCCGCTACAGTGGCGCTGTGTCAGATACGGGCCTGGTGCTCGATATAGGTCAANCCCATGGCCCGGAGCATGGCCTGGTAGATCCAGCATTCCTCGTTATCCATGGCCGCCGATCCGACCGAAGCCAAATTCTCGCAACGGTTGACCGTCCTGCCCGTGGCGTCCTTGGCCGTAAACGACGCATCCCGCGTCTCCTTGACATTGCGGGCGATGCGATCCAGGGCGAAATCCCAGCTTTTTTCCTCCCAATGCTCGGAATACGGCGCGCGGTACAGGACCTTGGTCACCCGGCGATCGTTTTTGCCGAGCTGATAGTGCGACGCNCCCTTGGGACACAGCGCACCTTCGTTGATGGGATGGTCGGGATCGCCTTCGATGTTGACCACGCGGCCATCGCCGCCCTTGGCCGTGTTGACGATCAGCCCGCAGCCCACGGAGCAATANCAGCACACNGAGGTGGATTGCTTGGTAAATTTGAGCTTGGCCGACTCNGCNTGGGCGAAAGCCGGGCTCAGATCGAANCCCAGTCCTCCAAAGGCTGCCGCAGCCATTGTCCCNCCAGCGATCTTNAGAAAATCCCGTCGGTTCCAGTTCACATTTCACCCCCTTACCGTGACAGATGAGCGCTCTTCCCGGCCACCAGCCGCATGCCCGGGTGGGAGACTTATTTTTATGCTTATGCTAACCGAAATCAAAACAAGTGTCACGCTTTTTCAGAAAAAACTGACTCCCAAAAAACACGTCCGNGGTCACAAGGACGCGTCCCNGAGCNTGGTCGCGACCGGTGTGGNNGNAATNTGAANCGAATCGGAAAAATGCGTTNCGACCGTTGCGAGGGCTGGCCNGTCACTCGTGTGCTGCAAGCGGCCCAGTGCAGACCTGACAGACGGAAAGGAACAGGGGCGTGAGGAACTGTTGCGGAGTCAAACAGTATACAAGAGGAAAGGAACGTCGATCAGCCCGGTCTTTCCATTTTTCGGGCGAGTTTGAGGTCCGGCGGGGCGTTGACGTTAAAAAACGCCCGGGCTTCGTTCGGATCGGTCTGGTGGTAGTCGAGATGCAGACGGCGATACTCGGGAAACATGGCTGACAGGCGGCGCTCCTCCCGGGCCAGACANGCCCGCATGAGGGGNATGGCCTCGGGCTCGTAAATAGCCACGAGACTTTCGAGGTAGCCCGTCTCCACCATGCGGTAGCTGGTCATGAGCACATCCGGCCCTCTCCCCCGCCAGGCCTTCACCAGCCGGAAGAGCGTGTCCTCATCGAGAAAAGGCAAATCGCAGGACACCACAAGGCAGGAGCGTCCGACGGCCGTCAAGACCGTGAGAATGCCGCCGGCCGGTCCCTGGCCCAGGATCGCGTCGGGCAGCCAGGGCGCGTCCAGACCAAAGACTGCGGGATTGCGCCCGGAGACCAACACCGACCCGGTGATCTGGGACAGTACGTCGGCTACACGGCACAGCAGCGGCTGGCCGAAAAAGGTCAGCCACGCCTTGTCCTGGCCGAGNCGCCGGCTCTTGCCACCGGCCAGAATTACCCCTTGGGGGAGGAGGCCGCTCCTAACGGGCACGGCCCCCTCCCCCGGGGTCGGCACAAACGGCGAGCCCTGCTTTCGCTTGCCGGGTGTGCGCCACCGTTAAAACCCCCAGGCCGAAAGCACCGGGCGCACAAAGCCGCGACTCTGGGCGGCCAGGTCGAGGGGCAAGGATTCCAGATCGTCGAGCACCGGCAGACTGGGGCGATCGAAGTCCCGGAAATCCACGGTCTTGAGATAGCTTTTACAGCTCAAGCAGACCTGGACGGCAAACCCGGGCACCTCGGCGGCCGTAAAAAGTTCCAGCCGGGCCGGGTCTTCCTCACCGCAATACGGGCACATCAGGCGCTTGGCCCGGTATTCCACCTGGCAAAAGGAGCAGGTCAGCCCACGAGCCCCCTCCCGGTTGATCATCCTGGCCAGGAGCGGCTGGCTGGCGCAGACCGGGCAATGGCCGAAATTCCAGGTCCGATCCTGGGGGAAAAAAGCGTAGGCCGCCTCGCCCACGGCGGCAAGCTGGGGCGTGAGGCTCGCCTGGACCAGGAAGTTGAGCAGACGCGGTGCCTTGGGCGTTCGTTGGCCAAAGGCCGCGAAATAAGCGTCATCCCCGCCGAGAAACCTGGCGAAAGCGTCCTCCAGGTCCAGGTCACCGGAATCCCGGGCCGCAGCGATGGTGGCGACGCTTGCGGCCAAATGCGGTTCGAATTCCGACGCCAAGCCTTCCAGACGGCGAAAAAGGGCCTGGGCCTGCTCTCGGTCCACTGGAAAGGCCTCCCGGGGCAACAGCGGTGCGCCGCGCAGATTGCGCTCGCTGGACGCCAGCATCGCTTCCCCGAGCTGCACGGAAGAGGCGATGCGGGCATCCAATTGTTCCCGGCAGGTTGCCGCAACCAAACACACAAGGCTTGCGGGCAAGGCCGGGTTGCCGGATAAGGCAAGCAGTTTTTTTTCCAGGAGGCGGCCGGCCTCTGCAGGTTCACACGGCATGGATACTCCTTTGGAGGCGTGCAACCGCACCGCCCCCATCCCGAAGATGCTTTTCCGATATGATACCAAGGACCAGGAAAGGCAAGGCCTGTCGCCAGGCCAGAATCACGGGTCCATGGCGAAGGATTCGTCCTGTTCCGCGAGAAAGGTCGCATAGCGGCGTTCCAGGTACCTGCTGGAAAACAGGTACACGGCACCCAGGGCGGTCGTAGTGAAGGTGATGTCCCGAAACGCCGGGTCGGCAGCCAGGGCCCGAAGCGTAGCCTCGATGGTTTCCGGGGACAGATCGAAGGGCGGCGCCTCGAAGAGTTCCACGGGCACGGGACGGGGATACTCCCGGGAGTTCGACCGGACCTCTTCGGCGAGTAGCACGGCCGGGTTGCCTTTGCGGTCCAGGATGCGGGCGTAGGTGCGGCTGAGCAGCGCCGGATCATGGTACACGGTGCGGCCGGACAGACTGACAAAGGCCGCGATGTCGGGCAGTTCGGACAGGACGGCGGTCACCCGCCGGCAGGGGTCGGCCTCCGGCAGCATTTCCGGGCACTCCCCGAGACCATGCTGCCGCAGCTGGTCCACGACCTCGTCAGCGGCGATCAGCCGCGCCGCGGCACTGGCCTCGCGGACCGTCTCGCAAATCGCCTGGTCCAGTGGGATTTGGTCGATCGTCCTCATTTCCCGTCCTTCGGGGTCAGCTTGGCCGCGGCCAGCCCCTCGCCCACGTCCGCGAGTCCGAGCGCGGCATAGCGCGCCTTGCCTGGGGCGCCCGTGTCCTTGTCCCAGCCCATGACCTCGTAGAAGAGGTCCATGGCCAAGGCAATGTCGGCCCGGTCCATGCGGATGGTTCCCTTGGTGAACGGCGCGGCGCCGTTCGGGTCCTCGAAAACCCACGGCGGCACGAGGTCGTGCCTGGCGCGCATGTCCACCTGCCCCATGTCCCGAATGGTCAAGGCCCGGTGCAGGGTGAAGATACGCTCTCCGACCCGGTCCAACCCCTCCCGATCCATGGCCCGTCCGGTGGCCAGGCTTAAAAATTTCGACTCCAGGCTGTCGTCGCCCGCGTAGCCGCGCTCAAAGCGGGGAGACGCCACCCAGGGGCCCATCCAATTGCACACCCCCAGCGCGTCGTGCAGTTCCTTGCGCACGAGCGACCATCTGGCCCGAAGGGCCTTGTACTTGTTGGCGGGGGTGTAGTCTCCGGGAGGGTCCAGGGCGTCCGGCGAGCCCCAAATGGTGGCGGCCAACTTTTTCCGGACCTCCAGGGGCAGGCCGTTGCGCACGAAGTTCGTGTGGGAATGGCACTGGGCATCCCGGTTGTACTGGGTGTTGATTATCACCCCGCACTGGCCGTCGTCCTCGTTGGCATGGTGCTTGGGATGGCCCATTTTCCAGTAGGCTGTGGTGCTGTCCCGCGCCCATTCCTCCTCGGGAATGGACCAGAGGTCGAAAATCCCGCCCGGGCCCCGGCTGAGGACCTCCCCGAGTTCGCCCTGGCGGTTGGCGATGCGGGGGATGAGGTCGAACAGGAACGCCGGATCGGCCTTCTCGTACTTGTCCCAGGGGATGGAGGCGTATTCCTTCGCACCGAGTTTGGCCTTGAGGTAGCCGCCCTCGTAGAGCTTGGCGAGATCGCGTTGCAACTGGCCGTAATTGGACCACAGTCCCAGGTCGTCGGCCAGGTGCATGCCCACCATGCAAGCCTCGATGGCGGCCTCCCCGCTTTTCCGGCCGGCGAGCTGCTTGAAAAACTTCCGGCCGAACTGCAAGGCGGCGCAGGTGTTCTGGGCCATGTCCGAAATGCCGTACTTGACCGCCACCGACGGCACCTTGAGCAGGGTGTGGCAACGGATGGGGCAGGCCGTGCAGCCGTTGCCGCGCACGGTGTATTTCCAGGCTTCCTCGCCCAGGAAATGGACCGCGCTGTTGGTGCGGTAGGCAATACGGTTGAGGTCGTAGATACTGCCGGTGATTTCCACGGGCGGCTTGGCGGCTCCCCAACGTTTGCCGGGCTGTCCCAGCCAGCGGGAGGCCGGGTTGTAGTATTCGGCCTCGGGCGTGGGAAAGCTCGGCACCACATGCTGGTTGTTGCCGCCGAGGATCGAGAGGTGGAACTTGACCAGCTTCTCCCAGGCGGCCTTGTCCCCGGCGATGCGCACGGCGCCGCTGCCCTGGACCGCCACGGCCTTGAGATTCTTGGCGCCCATCACCCCGCCCACACCGCCGGCCGAGTGGGACACCGCATTGACCACCATGCCCAGGGGGGCCTGGCTTTCCCCGGCCTGGCCGATGGCCGCCACCACGCAGTCCGGCCCCAACTCCTGGCTGAGTTCCAANGTCGTCCGACGGATGCCGCTGCCCCACAGATGCCGGGCGTCACGGATCTCCACCTTCGCGTCCCGGATCATGATCCACACGGGCCTCTCCGCCTTGCCCTCGACGATCAGGGCATCGTAGCCCGCGTATTTGAGCTTGGCCGCGAAATGCCCGCCCATGTGCCCGGACCCGACCAGGGGCTTGGGCCAGCAGGTAGGGAAAATGGTGGTTAGGGTACTGCGCCCGTTGCAGGGCGCGCCCGTGCCGGCCAGCACCCCGGAGGCGAACACGAGCTTGTTGGCCGGATAGAAGGGGCCGGTCCCGGCCGGGACCTCGTCCCACAGCACCCGGTAGCCGAGCCCGGCGCCGCCCAGCACCGCCTCGTACCGTTCGACGGTATCCTGGGTCGAAATTTTCCCCGTGGACAGATCCACCCGCAAGACCTTGCCGGCAAATCCTCCGCTCCGTGCGGCCATGGCAGACTCCTTGCCCCTGGCAAGCGGTTACTTGGTGGTCACTTTGCCGGTGGGGACGTGGCACTCCACACAGGCCTTGGCCTTTTCCGGGGCAACCACGGATAAGGTGGCCCCGGACGGCCCCCCGTCGCGGGTAAGGTCCCGCCACGGCACATACCGAAGGGCCGCGGCCGGACAGGCTTCCACGCATTTGGGATGGCCGTGGCACAGGAAACATTTCGTGGCCACCCCGGCTTCCTCGTCAAACGCCAGCATGTCCCAAGGGCAGGCCCGCTGGCACAAGCGGCAGCCCACGCAGGCGGCGGCATCGACCATGCGGGCCCCGGTGTCCGGATCGAGGATGATGGCGTTTTGGGGACAGGCCGTGGCGCACGGCACCGGATGCGGGCACTGGCGGCACACGCCCTGGACCACCAGCCCATCGCCCCAGTCCCCATGCATGCCGGCGCCGCCCGTGGGGGCGGTGAGCCCGAAGTTGACGCCCCGGGCGATCTTGATGCGGGCCAGGGACGGCTGGGCGCGGCCGTCGTTGAATTCCGTACAGGCCAGTTCGCAACGCTGGCAGCCCACGCAACGGGTGGGATCGGCCAGGATGATTCCCTTGGCATTGTCCAGGATCACGAGCGGCGCGTTCTCGCCAAAGGCTTCGCCGAGCCTCAGGAAGGCCAGGCTGGACAGGGCACACACGGACAGCTTGAAAAAGCCCCGGCGGGACAACTCGGCCTCCCAACCGGAAGCCTTTGCCGCTCCTTCGATCCAGTGCGAAGCGATGCTGCGGATCATACGCATGAGCCTCCGGCTCCGCCCACTTCCGAGTTTGGGGACCTGAAAGCATGTTACACGACGCCCTGATGCCCCTCAAGAGGACAGCGGGAAGCTCTTTGGCAGGAACAGCGGTTTGACTGGCAGCTTCCGCTGCCCCTCAAATTCCTCAGGAACACCGAACCTTGTCCTTGGTATCTCCGTGTGGCACAGTCAGCAGTTAATGAGAACAGAACCGATTTCCGGTTTCGACACTTCTCCCGGACAGGAGGTCAGGCGGCCTCCCCAGCCGAGAGGGGCCCGTAACGCCGTGCGCTTGCTGCGAAGGCCAACGCGCAAGCAGGAGAACTGCGTCGCATGAAAATTCTTCTCGTTTCCCCAGCCTATCCGCAAACATTTTGGAGCATGCAGCACGCAGGGCGCTTTTTTCATGCTCCAGCGAACGTTCCGCCTCTGGGCTTGCTCACCGTGGCAGCGATGCTGCCCCAGGATTGGCCACTGCGACTCATCGATATGAGTGTGGAACCGCTTCTGGAAGAACTTCTCGCCTGGGCGGATGTCGTTTTTATAAGCGCCATGGATATTCAGATGCAATCGGCCGCGACGGTTGTACGCCGGGCTAATGCCGCCGGCGTGCCTATCGTGGCCGGAGGGCCGCATTATACCCTGTATTATGAAACGGTCCAAGGCGTCGATCACATCGTGGTGGGCGAAGCCGAGGCCGTCATGCCCCGGCTTGTGGCCGATCTGACGAACGGCTGCGCCAAGCCGGTATACAAGGCGGATGATTTTCCTCGCTTGACGGAAACACCCCCGCCCCGTTTGGATCTTCTCGACATCAAAGCGTATCTGACCATGCCCATCCAGAGCACGCGGGGGTGCCCCTTCCAGTGCGATTTCTGTGACGTGTTATTTCTCAATGGGCTGAAGCCACGCCACAAGACTCTGGAACAGCTCCTTGTCGAACTGGACAATATTCTGTCCACCGGCTGGGGTGGCATGGTGTTTTTCGTCGATGACAACTTCATCGGCAATAAAAAGCTGGCCAAGCAATTCCTGTACGGCATTATTGGCTGGCAACAGAAGCATGGCCAGCCCTTCACGTTCATCACCCAGGTCAGCATCAACCTGGCTGATGACGCGGAACTGCTCGGACTCATGGCGACCGCCCAATTCAAGAGCGTTTTCATCGGCATCGAGACGCCGGCGGCGGCCTCCCTGGCCGAATGCTCCAAAAGACAGAATCTGCAACGCGACTTGCTGCGGTCCGTGGCGACGATCCATTCCTTCGGCATCAGTGTCATGGGCGGTTTCATCATCGGTTTTGATGCGGATCCGCCCGAAATTTTCGATCTCCAGGAGCAATTTATCGAGGAAGCCGGCATAGCCGTGGCCATGATCGGATTACTCTCGGCCCCGCCCCACACGCCGCTGTGGAAACGTCTCGAAAAGGAAGGCCGGATTCTTGGCCTTCCCTCCGGCAACAACAGCATGGACGAGAATGCCCTGAATTTCATTCCCAGGCTGGAGCGGGACTTCCTCGTGACGGGATACAAAGAGCTCCTGCGAAAGCTCTATACACCAGAAGCATCCTTTGGGCGCATCAGGAAATGTCTGGAGCATTACAAGACACCTGATTTCGTGGCCAAAAGACCGGTGAAGCTGTATGATATCAAGGCCATGTTTCTGCTCCTTTGGACGCTTGGCATTTGCATGGAAGGACGATTGGCGTTCTGGAAATTGTTTTTTTACATCGTATTCAAGAAACCTGCCGCGTTGCCAGAAATGCTGCATTTGGCGGCCATGGTGCATCATTGTCAAATCGTGACCAAGGCTTTCCTGCGCCGCGAAAACTCGTCGCCGACGTAAATGACGGTAGCACAATACGATGGCAGCGATGGCTCCGGCGGCCAACGGGTTGCCCTTTGAACCGATGGGGCCTTTCGCGCGTTGCCGTGTTGGCTTTTGGTGACGGCACGGGCCTCGGCGTCCGACATGTTGGCCAGGCGAGGGCCGCCGCCATCGCATCCGAATCACGAAAGGTGAACATCTGGCGGGCAGGTCAATCGTTTGGGGGGCGCGGGGGGAGATGCTCCCCCCGGGAATGAAACCGGGAGGGAAACTACCCGGGATAAATCCGGGAGAAGAAAAGCCAACAAGGGATTTGTGGCAGTATACTTTCGAAAATGAATCTGAAATTATCCAATGATGGCGGAAGCGTATAGGAGTCGAACCTACCCGTGACCTCTCGGCCACACACTGGATTTGAAGTCCAGGCGCCACACCGGTGACGACACGCTTCCGCAGGGAAACGCGTGAGTCTAACCGCTTCCGCCACNTCTTTCAATCCTTGACACCACTTCGTGNCCTCNACCGGATGGCGCGGGTGCATCCCAGGCTTGCCGGNAGGGTTTTTCTCAAATATCTTTCAATTTTTTTTCACGTGACTTGGCCTTTGGCCCCATGGTAAGCGCCTGGGTCGAAGCCGGCATACATCCGTGCCGCCAATGCCACCGCCAGCAAGAGGAGCCTATGCGGCCACTGATCACGCTCCTGGTGCTCGGTCTGCTCGTCTCGACCAGCGCCTGTTCCGGAAGAGACAAGGACGCCTTCCGTAATGTCGACCACGATAAAAACGGCAAGATCTCCTATGAGGAATTGCTGTTCGTNTTTCCTGAGGTCACTCCGGACGTCTTTCGCCAAAGCGATACGGATAGGGACGGTTTTCTCAGCGAGNCCGAATATGNCCAGTTTCTCAANCGCGGAGCGCACACGTCCGTGACCACCNCGTCCACGTCGGGCAAACGCAACGGCGCCTCGGANAGCGANACCCTCCAGCCGGCCGTGCCGTACAAGGGCGAGGAAGTGATCGAAGTCAGACCGCCGGCCCTCGAAGCCCCCCATGCCGCCCCGGCCAAGGCCAAACCGGANAAGGGNCGNAAGGACGCCAAAAACAAATCCGACNCCTCNAGCCGGACCGAAACCANCCAGTACACCGTTGCCCGAGGGGACANTCTCACCAAGATCGCCCTCAAATTCGGNGTCTCNGTGGAAGACATCACCCGGGCCAANGGCAACATGCCCCCGGATACCCTCCGCGACGGCCAAGTGCTCAACATCCCGCCACACCCNTAGAGATGCAACACACTGCCACCCTTCCGGAACGGACGNAGGGTGGCAGTCCGTCGATCGCCAGGGGCTCCCAGCCTNAGCAATTTTGCAGAACNTTCTCTCGCGGNTATTCCACGGNGATGNCCGGCGCCGCCAAGGTCGGCCCGGTTTTCTTGAGGAAAGACATGATGCGTCGTTTTTTGGGCTCTCTGGCGATTTGCGGCNTGGCCTGCGTCGTGGCCGGGTCGGGCTGGTCCATGACCAAGGAGGAACTGCTGCGGCGGCGCCTGGACAAAATGCAGCAGGCCGAACCGCAACTGCGCGAAGCCAACCAGAACCGCCAAGCCGAGAAAGCCCCTCCCCGGGATGTGGCGCCCCGGTCGGGCAAGGAAAACGAGGACACCGGGTTGCCCATTCCCGACCCGGTGCGGCGGCCGGAGCCGGACCCCAAAGGCAACCTGTGGGACAAACGCCAGGGACCGGCCGACATGGCGGCCGGAGCGAACGCGGCCTCACCCCAGNCGGNGGCCTCCTCGNCGTCCCAACCAGCCCCGCCGGTCAAACGCGATCCCAAGGCTGCGGCGGCACTGGCCGCCAANGCCGCCAAAGCCNCCNAAAAAGGCGATCACAAAACCGCCCTGGCCAAGCTCAATGCCGCCGTGGCCGCCGACCCGGCCGATCCCGAGCTGTACAACAACCGGGGCAATGCNCTCCTCAATGCGGGCCAGGCCGCCGAGTCTCTGAAAGATTACGACCGCGCCATTGCCATGAAGCCNTCCGACCCGGCCTTTTTCACCAACCGGGGACTGGCCTNTGAGCGTCTCGGTAACCCGCAACGAGCTTGCGCCGACTACCAGAGTGCGTGCGATCTCGGGGATTGCACGTTTTTTAAAAGTTTCAAGGAAGAAGGTCACTGCCGCTGACCGGCTCGGCAAGGATTGCCACCCCGAAAGTGCCTTCCCGGCCAATTGGCCGGGATCTTTGCACTGGAACGGTTCTTGCTATTTCATTGTTGGCGACAGCCAAGTCCGGGTCCCTTTCCGGGTTCGGGACGGGCTGCCGCGAAACAGTTCCGGAGGCGGCTTGTGGCGGCATTACGCATTCTGCTCGTCTGTCCCGACCCCAAAGGACTTGGCACCATGGCCGCCGCCCTGTCCGGCCAATTTCCGGTTCTGGCGGCCCCTTCGGCCGATGACGCCCTGGCGCTCATCAAGCGGTTCGGCCCTTGCGATGCGGCGTTTTGCCAAGTCTTCGACGACCCGGAAGCCGGCGTCGCCTTTGTCAACGACCTGTGCCGGGCCAGCCCCGGCATCACCGTGATCGCCCTCACCCAGCTCCCTTGCTCCAGAACCATTCTCCAGGCCGCCCAAAAGGGACTGGTCAACAGCATCTGCCTGTTGCCGCTTTCGCCCGAACTGCTCAGCGACAAGGCCCGCCATCTCCTGTCCGCGCGGCATCGGAGGCACTGCCTNAGCCCCGGCATCACCGTGATCGCCCTCACCCAGCTCCCTTGCTCCAGAACCATTCTCCAGGCCGCCCAAAAGGGACTGGTCAACAGCATCTGCCTGTTGCCGCTTTCGCCCGAACTGCTCAGCGACAAGGCCCGCCATCTCCTGTCCGCGCGGCATCGGAGGCACTGCCTTGAAGTCCCCAGTGCCCATCTCACCCGCGAGGAGGTGGACTTCCTGCTTGGCCGGTGCCAGCCGGAACATCCCCGGCCGCCCCAGGCGCCGAAAGTTTCCGCCCCGTCGTAAGACCTGCTCTATTTCGCCCCGTCCCGACGGCGCAGCAAAAACATACCGTACGTGGCCATCAGATTGGGGAAAAGCGGACCACCCGGCCCTTTTCGTGGTGGTGCGGGGTGCGCACGGCGGTCTCGTGCTCGATGGCAAAGCCTTCCTTGCGGCAAAATCGCCGGAAATCCCGGATGGTGATGACCCGGATGTTGGGCGTGTCGTACCACTCGTAGGGCAGTTCCCGGGAGACCGGCGCCCGCCCCCGGAACAACAGCTGGCCCCGAATGCGGTAAAAGGCGAAGTTGGGAAAGCTCACAATGCCGCGCTTGCCCACCCGCAGCATCTGGCCGATGAGGCTGGCCGGATCGTAAACCTGCTGCAGGGTCTGGGACAGGATCACGTAGTCGAAATGCCCGTCCGGGTAGTCCCGGACCTCCTCGTTGATGTCACCGTGCAGGATCGACAGCCCCCGCTCGATCCCGCGCGTCACCTTGTCTTCCTCGCGCTCGATGCCGGTGCCGCGCACCTGCTTGTCCACGGTCAGACGGTGGAGCAGATCGCCCGAGCCGCAGCCCAGGTCGAGCACCGTGGCCCCGGGTTCGATCCAGGAGGCGATGAGGGACAGATCATAGCGCATGGTCGGCCTCCCGGCGGACATCCGCGGCCGCCCGATCGAGAAAACGGGCGATCAGGCCCGACAGGTTGGCGTTGGGCAGCAAAAAGGCGTCATGGCCCCACCGGGCGTCGATCTCGACAAAGCTCACGTCCAGGCCGTTTTTCTTCATGGCCTGGACCATGGCCCGGGACTGGTAGGTCGGATACAGCCAGTCCGAGGTGAACGAGGCCACCAAAAACCGGCAGCGGGCCTTGGCAAAGGCGGCCACGGCCGAGCCGCAGCCATGGGCCGCTTCCAGGTTGAAATAGTCCGCCGCCTTGGTCACGTAGAGAAACGAATTGGCGTCGAAGCGGTCCACGAATTTCTGGCCCTGGTAGCGCAGATAGGATTCCACCTGGAAATCCGCCTCGTCGAAGCCGAAGGAAATCTCGCACCGGTCCTGGAGCCGGCGGTCGAACTTCTGGCGCATGGCCTCGTCGGACAGGTAGGTGATGTGTCCGATCATGCGGGCCACGGCCAGGCCGTGGCCGGGCTTGTCGTCGGCGTAATAGTCACCGCCGTTCCATTTGGGATCGGCCATGATGGCTTGGCGGGCCACCTCGTTGAAGGCGATGGCCAGGGCCGAGTGCTTGGTGGTGGTGGCCAGCGGCACGGCCGAACGCACCATGTCCGGATAGCGCACCGCCCATTCGAGGACCTGCATGCCGCCCATGGAACCGCCGATGACGCACAAGAGCTTTGCGACGCCCAGGTGCTCGACCAGCCGTTTCTGGGCCCGGACCATATCGCCGATGGTGATGACCGGAAAGGTCAGGCCATACGGCTTGCCCGTGGCCGGGTCGAGGGAGGTGGGACCGGTCGAGCCCATGCAACCGCCGATGACATTGGAGCAGATGACAAAATAGCGGTCGGTGTCGATGGGCTTGCCCGGGCCGATCATGAGGTCCCACCAGCCGGGCTTGGCATCGCTTTTGTCGTAATAGCCGGCGGCATGGGAGTCGCCGGTCAGGGCGTGCAGGACGAGCACGGCGTTTTGCGCCTGGCTGTCCAGGGTGCCGTAGATCTCGTAGGCCAGGGTCACCGGCCCGAGGCTCCGGCCCGATTCCACGATCAGGGGCTGGTCGGCGTCGGCGAAGGTGAAAAAACGCTTCTCCACCTGCCCGACCGAGGCCCCGGCTGTCGCCTGTTCCACGTATTCGCTCATGGCTACCTCGGACACATACCCTACCAGAACGGCCGGAAAACCTCCAGGGGGCAGCCCCCCGGCCACCCGAGGGGTGCTGTACGGCCAGGCCGGCTTGACGTATAGGGGCCCCATCGCGCGCACGCGCGACCACCCTTGCACGGAGGCCTCCGACCGTCATGCGTATTCCTGTCCGTTCCCTGCTTCTGGCCCTGGCCATCACGACCTGTCTGGCGCGTCCTGGTCTCGGCGCCGATCCGGCCAAAAAACCGACCGATTTTCGCGGCATCCGCTGGGGGGACGCCGCGTCGAAAATCCCTGGGCTGACCGTCGTGGACCGCGACGGCGAAATCACCCACTACGACCGGCCCGGCGAAAAAAAGGATCTGGGCGGCATTCCCTTGCAGCATGTCACCTATTCGTTTTTCAAGGGCCAGTTCTACCACGCCGAGATCGGCTACGAAGGGCAAGGCGCCTACGAAGCCCTGCAACACAGCCTGGAACAAAAATACGGTCCGCCCGATGCCGTGCGGCAAAAGACCGATGCCTCCGGCCACCACTATGAAGTGGCGGTCTGGAGCTGGCCCGGCTACGCCTTCATCGGCAACCGCCATGACAAGGATAGCCCCCGGGGCCGCATCTTCTATTTCTACGATCCGCTGACCGACCAGTCCGCCAAGGCCCAGGGACTGTCCCCCAAACCGCAGCCGGGCAAGGCCGGGACCTACACCGTGCAAAAGGGCGACAGCCTGTCGCGCCTGGCCAAACAGTTCGGCGTGAGCGCGGACGATCTGGCCAAGGCCAATCCCGGACTCACGGAGAAAACCCTCAAGGCCGGCGCCACCATCAATGTGCCAGGCAAGGTTGCCTCGCCGACGGCCGGAGCCGCTGACAAAGCCGCTGTCCCAACGTCGGACCGGACCCCCACACCCTTGGCCAAGCCGGCCCCGATAGCCGCGCCGACCTCCTCCGGCGGATTCATCGAATACAAGGTCAAGGATGGCGACATCCTGTCCAAGGTGGCCAATGCCCACGGCGCCCGCACGCGCGATGTCGTCGCGGCCAACCCCGGCATCAATCCCGATGCCCTGCGCCCGGGTACGATACTGCGGATACCGGCCGGCAAGGCCGCCGCGACACCCGCGTCCGCGCCCCAACCGACAACCGCCCCACCGGCCGCATCGCAACCGGCCGACACCTCGGCACCGTCCACGCCGGCGCCAGTCGCGCCGTGATCGATAGACGTGATCGACACCGGTAAAAGCTATTTATCAATCTGATTTGTCAGAAGAAATACACCGTGCTATGAGCAGAGGGTCGCGTCCTGTCCCACGCGACCCTCTGCCATGCGCAAACTGACAGCCATTTTGCTTTCGATCTGGACCTACCGGATCGTCCGCGCCGCCCTGGGGGCGAGCTTCATCGCGGCCGGCGTGCTCAAGCTGGCCGACGTCAAAGCCTTTGTCCTGACCATCAAGGCCTTTTCCATCCTGCCAAGCGACATCGTCCAGCCCGTGGCCGTGGCCCTGCCCGTGCTCGAAATCGCAGGCGGTGTGCTGCTTGTCTGCGACGCCCCGGGCGGACTGGCCATCATCGGCGGGCTCCTGGTCCTTTTCCTCGGCGTGGTCACCAACGCCATCCGCCAGGGCCTCGACATCGATTGCGGTTGCTACGGCCCAGACGATCCGGAAGGCGCGGTCTACCATGGCCTGTGGCCGACATTGTGGCGTGACCTGCTCATGCTGGCCGGGGTGGGTTACGGCCTGCTGTGGCGACGCCTGCCCGGCCGGTGCCAACCCCGCTCCCAAACCTCAACCCGGAAGGAGACCTCATGCGCGCAGTCAAACTGACCCTGACCCTGGCTCTGCTGTCCCTGGTCTGTCTGGCCCAGACCGCCCTGGCCAACAAGTTCGAGGATGAAACCGCCAAGGAAAAGGAAGCTGTCAAGCTCGTGCGCGACACCCAGAAAGGCGGCTATGGGCTCGTCTCCACCGAAGAGCTCAAAGCCTGGATCGACGCGGGCAAACCCATGGTCATCGTGGACACCATGCCCTTTGCCGACAGCTACCAGAAGGAACATGTGCCGGGCGCGGTCAATTTCCTGTTTCCCATCCCGGATATGGAGAAGTGGGACACCAAGGAGACCGGCGGCAAGACCGAAGCCGATTACGCCAAGCTGCTCGGACCGGACAAAAACAAGACCATCGTGATCTACTGCGGCTTCGTCAAATGCACCCGCAGCCACAACGGCGCGGTGTGGGCGAAAAAGCTCGGCTATAAAAACGTGTACCGCTACCCGGGCGGCATCTTCGGCTGGAAGGGCGCCGGCTATCCCGCGGAAGCGGCCAAGTAGGCGCTGGTTCGAGATGCCGGGAGGGGAACGCCTCCGGCGTCCAGGAGGGGGCCACTGCCCCCTCCTGGACCACCCCGAAAGGGGCCGCAATACACTGCCCCTCATTCAAACTTAGCAGAACCTTTCAGGGGTCCGGGGCGATCAACCCACCAGACCCCAGGAACGGTTTATCGAGACCCAAAAAAGTTCGCCGCCCGCAAAGCTTGCGCGGCCCCCTTCGGGATGGGTCCGGGAAGGGGTCACCCCCTTCCCGGCCGCCGGAGGCATCTTCTCCTCCTCCCTCCCTACCCCTTTCGCGCAAAAAGCGCCGCCGCCAGGTCGGACAGGGTGCCGACCTTGGTGCCAGGACACAGAATCGGGCCGTAGCCGAGGCGTTCGGCCTGCTTGAGGCGGGTGTCGTGGCCGGCCACGGGCCGGATGCGGCCGGACAGGTCCACTTCACCCCAGAGCACGGCGCCGGGCGGCAGGGGGCGGTCGTAAAAGGACGAGAACACGGCGGCGGCAATGCCGAGATCCAGTCCCGGGTCCTGGATTTTGAGCCCACCGCCGATCTTGGTGTAGATATCGGTCTGGCCGAAATTGAGGCGCAGGCGCTTTTCGAGCACGGCCAGCAGCAGATGCAGCCGGCCCACATCCAGCCCCAAGGCGGCCCGGCGCGGCATGGCCAGAAACGATTTGGCGGCCAGGGCCTGGATCTCCACGGCAAAGGGCCGGCGTCCTTCCACGGCCATGACCACGGCCGANCCCGAAGTNGCCGGGTCCCGGTCGCCGAGGAAAAAGGTGGAAGGGTCCGGGACTTCGGACAGNCCGCCCTCNCGCATTTCCATGACGAGCAGTTCGTCGGTCGGGCCGTAGCGGTTTTTGAGCACGCGCAGGATACGGAAAAGATGGCGGCGCTCGCCTTCGAGGTAGAGCACCGTGTCGACCATGTGTTCGAGAAGCTTGGGGCCGGCGATCTGGCCGTCCTTGGTGACGTGGCCGACCAGGATCAGGCAGGCTTGGCCGCGCTTGGCCGCTTCCACGCAGGCCGCGGCCACAGCCCGTACCTGGGACACGCTGCCCGAGGCGCCCTCGACCGAGGCCGCGTGCATGGTCTGCACCGAGTCCACGATGACGAGTTCCGGCGCGTCGGCGGATTCGAGGACCGCGACNGCNGCNGCNGCGTCCGTGGTCGAGGCGGCGAGCAGCCCGTCGCACAGCACGCCNAGGCGTTCGGCCCGGGCCCGCAGCTGGGGCATGGATTCCTCGCCCGAAATATAGACCACCCGCCGGCCGGCCTGGGCNGCGAATCCGGCCAGCTGGAGCAGCAAGGTCGATTTGCCGATGCCCGGCTCCCCNCCGACCAGCACCGCCCCACCCGGGGTGATGCCGCCGCCGAGCACCCGGTCCAGACCTTCGATGCCCGTGGGCCAGGGCGTGAAATCCTCCACCGGATGGGTGGCCAGGGGCATGGGTTCGGACGTGCCGGAAGGCGCTCCCNNGGCAGCGGTCACGCGCCCGGGCACAGCCGCCCGCTCGGCCATGGTGTTCCAGGCCCCGCACCGGGGACACTGGCCGCGCCAGGTCAGCGAGGTACCGCCGCACTCGGCACAGACGAAAACGCGTTTGGACTTGCCCGCCATCCGGCCTACTGCCTGGGCGGATCCTTGGCGTCCACGACCTTGACCCCGAACTCCTTGACCGCCCGGGCGCGATCGAAAAACCACGGACCATGAACGCGTGTTTCGCCGCCGGTCTGGATTGTTTCGTTATNGGTTGGTGTAGCACCCCGGACCCTGGGGAGNAACAGGGCGGCCTTGAGTTCGTCNCNCGCGTCATTTGANCTGGAGCTGAAAAAAGCGAGAACCGTGGTTGCCGGGGCCAAGGGCGTCCTTGGGAGGGGCCAGGGNNGACCAACCCTTGTTCGTCNAAACAGGCGGTGGCCCTGGAAGCTTGATCAATCTCCTTGGGCGTCTTCGAAAATTGNTGACCCGCCNTGCCCNCGATGACAAAAAGCTGGCCCGCCTTCCTCGTTGGAGACGTAATACTGGCGGACGGTTTTGCAGCAATGGATGTCCCTTGACCTTGGCCGCGTCCTCGGNCTNGGACCGNCCGTCTCGGCCGCCAGGTGTCCCCGGCGGCCCGGCGCAAGCGGGCTTGGCCGGCCTTCGGGAGCCGCGGGCTTCAGGCCGCGGGCCGGGGGCGGGATGGCGGGCCGCTTCCGGGCTTGGCCGGAGCACTGGCCGCCGGCGGTTCGNCCGGAGCCGTGGCCGCCCTTTTTCCCAGGCCACAAGATCAAGGAAATGGATGGCGGCCCCCAGGGCCAGCAGGATGACCAGCAAGGGCGCCACCGATGATGAAGCAGCCGGCGGCGACGTTCATTTTGACGGTCGGGCTGCGCCGGGCAGCGGGATATCGGCCCACGGTCGGACAGGCTGAAATCCCGGCCNCACCCGGGCCCGTCGTCCTCGGGCGCCTCGTCGGCCGGGGCGTCGAACGGTTCCGGCCGCGGAAGGCTTGGACGCGCTCTGCCCAGCGGCGGGCACGTCCTTGCGGAGGCGCCNCCATGGCCGCCACCGGGCTGGTTTCCGGCGGCGCGCGTCATGGTCATCGGGAAAATCAAAGTCCGTCAGCCCGGCCACGGATTCGGACTCGGGCTCGGGCGGCGAAACCGGAAAAACATGGCGGCATTTGCCGCAACGGACCTTGGCTCCGCCGGAACCGATCTTGTCGTCGGGAAGCCGGAACTTGGCCTGGCAATTCGGGCATTGTACGATCATGGTGCCGTGTCCCACCCTGTTGGCGTTATTGGGCCAACCCCTTGCAATAAGAGGGCCGAAACCTAGCGGCTCAGCTCATACACGCCGCGAAGACGGCGCAGGCGCTCGTTGAAATCCATACCATAGCCGACCAGGAAAACCGGCGGCGCCGTGAACCCGACAAAGTCCACGGTCACCTCCACCTCCCGGCGGTAGGGCTTGTCGAGCAGCACGCACGAGGCCAAGCTGGCCGGCCCGCGCTCGCGCAAGCGCGCCAATAGCGCGGCCAGGGAGCGGCCCGTATCGACGATATCGTCCACCACCAGCACATGGCGCCCGGCGATGTCGGTCCGCAGATCGGACAAAAACCGCAGTTCNCCCGGGGAGGTACCCGCGCCGTAACTGGCCAGTCGTACGAAATCAAGGACCGGGCAAAAGGTCAAGGCGCGCAGCAAATCGGCCAGAAAGGGCAGCGCTCCGGTCAGCACCCCGACCATGACCACGTCCCGATCCGTCCCGGCATAGCGCGCCGACACTTCCCGNCCCAGTTCCGCCACGCGGGCGGCCACGGCCGCTTCGGAAAACACCTCGCGCAAGGTCTCCGCCATCGGTCCCCCTTGCGTTGGCCCCTACATCTCCATGATNAGCGCGGNTTCGTCGCACTCGGGAAACTTGGGGCAGTTGATGCAATCGGCCCANACCTTCTGGGGCAGCTTTTCCTTNTCCACNGGGACAAACCCCAGGCGCTCGAAAAAATGCGCCCGGTAGGTCAGGGTGAAGACCCGGTAAATCCCCAGGGTCACGGCGTCGCTCAAGCACGCTTCGACCAGCTTGCCGCCCCAACCCTGCTTCTGCACGGTTTCGTCCACGGCCAGGGAACGGATCTCGGCAATGTCCTCCCAGCAGATGGACAAGGCACAACAGCCATGGATCGTCGACCCGTCGCGTTCGGCCAGGACAAAGAAGTCCCGCACATGGCTATAAAGCTGGTTGAAGGAACGCGGCAACAAAAATTCCTGGCGCGCGCAATGCAGCAGCAGACCATGGATCTGCTTGACGTCCGGGATACGCGCCTTGCGGATAAAGAGATCGGTCATGAACCATTGTCTTTGAGCAGGGACGTGATCACCTGCCGCAGCATCTCGCCGGGCATATAGCCGGCATGGTTAAGGGCCTGCTGACCGGTGGTGTCGTAGACCAGGGTTTTGGGGATCATCTTNACCCCAAAGGTGGTCAGGACATCGGGATCGGCCAGATGCACCGGGAAATTAAACGGCGTCTGCTTGACGAACCGGAAATACTGGGACTGATCCTGATCCAGGGAAATGCCCAAGAACACGACCTTCTCCGGGGGGAAAGCGCGCCGGGCTTCGATAAACTCAGGAATTTCCATGAGACACGGCTTGCACCAGGAAGCGAAGAAGTCGATCACCACCACCTTGCCCTGGGCGGCGGTAATGGCGTCCAGGACTTCCTGGCCGGTAATGGGGCCGGATTCCTGGGCAAAGGCCTGACTCCAGGCGGCCAGGGTCAGGGCCAGGGCAAGACAAAGCGGACGTATACGCAAGGGCGTCCTCCAAACGAGTCGGATCGGCGGTGCGCGACGCGCCACGCCAGGGGCAGGTTTAATCCAAAGGCCGGCGGGCGCGCCAGCCTTTTTTAGGCCGGGGTTTCGAGCAAGGCCTTGGCCTGGCGCACGGCGTCCACGGCGTCGGCGGCATGGGCATCGGCGCCGATGGCCCGGGCAAAGGCCTCGGTGACCACCGCCCCGCCGACCATGACCCGGGTGGAAAGTCCCCGTTCCCGCACCAGACGCACGGTATCCTCCATGCGCACCATGGTGGTGGTCATAAGCGCCGACAGCCCGATGATGGACGCGCCATTTTCCGCGGCCGCATCCACGATGCGCGCCGCCGGCACATCCTTGCCCAGGTCGATGACTTCAAACCCGTGGTTTTTGAGCATCAGGCAGACGATGTTCTTGCCGATGTCGTGGATGTCGCCCTCGACCGTGGCCATGACGATACGGGCCTTGGCCGCGCCGGCCGTCTTGGCCAAAAGCGGTTCCAGGCGGGTAAATCCCGCCCGCATGGTTTCGGCGGCCACGAGCAGCTGGGGCAGGAAGAATTCCTTGCGCTCGTAGCGCTCGCCCACGTCCATGATGGCCGGAATGAGGTCCTCGTCCAGGATGGCGGCGGCGGTGCGGCCCGAGGCCAAAGCCTCGTCGATCAGCCCGTCGATGGCGTCGCGTTTGCCCCGGATCACGGCCTGGCGCAAGGGATTGCCGTCCGCCCCGCTTTCCGCGGCCGCGGTTCCGGCCGTCGCCGCCACGGGCTGGCTCGGCTTCCAGGCGCCGTACCGGGCGATGAAGCGGCCGGCCTGGGGATCGCGCCCGAGCAGCACCTCGCCGGCGCCGGAGGTCTCCATGAGTCGGGCGATATTGGGGTTGGCGATGGCGGCGGCCAGGCCCGCGCCCAGGCACATGGCGAAAAAGGCGCTGTTGACGAGTTCACGGGCCGGCAGGCCAAAGGAAATGTTGGACAGACCCAGGACGGTCGGCAGGCCGAAACGCTCCCGGCACACCCGGATGGTCTCGAGGCAAGCCAGCGCCGCCTCGGGCTTGGAGGACACGGTCAAAGCCAGGGCATCGACCAGGATGAGCCGGCGGGGAATACCCAGCCCGTCGGCCTGGGCCACGAGTTCCTCGATGATGGCCAGGCGCTCGGTCGCCGTGACCGGCAGTTTGCGGCCCTTGAGCGGCAGCAGGATAAACGGGGCGCCGTGCCGGCGGCAGATGGGGCCGAGGGTTTCCATACGCCCGGGTTCGCCGCTGATGGAATTGACAAGCGGCGTGCCCGGCGAGGCCCACAGGCCCTCGGTCAGGGCGTCAATGTTGTTGGAGTCCAGGCACAGGGGCAGGGTTTCCCGCTTGGTGAGCTCCAAGGCCAGTCCCGGCAGCACCGCCGCCTCGTCCACCATGGGAGCGCCCACGTTGACGTCCAGGATGGCGGCCCCGGCCAGGCGCTGCTCCTCGGCCAGGGCCAGGGCCCGGCCGTACTGTCCGGCCACGAGTTCGGCGGCCAGATCGGCCTTGCCGGTGGGGTTGATGCGCTCGCCGATGATGGCGCAGGGCTGGCCCCCGCCCAGGGCCACGGTGGTCGCCCGGGTGGTGACGGCCAAAAGCGGATGCGTGGCCGGGGTGGGCCGGGTCCAGGTCTTCCCGGACAAGGCCTTGGCCAAGGCGGCGATATGGGCCGGGGTGGTGCCGCAACAGCCTGACAGGGCCTTGGCCCCGATGTCCGCGAACCGGGCGGTTTTTTCCGCGAATTCCTCCGGACCCATGGGAAACACGGTGCGACCGTTTTCGAGGCGGGGAATCCCGGCATTGGGCTTGACGAAAAAGGGCGTGGACAGGCGGTTGGCGAACACGCGCACCACGGCGGCCATGTCGTCCGGGCCCTGGCCGCAGTTGACGCCGACCAGCTCGACGCCGAGGTTTTCCATGGCGTCGACAAAGACCTCGGGACTCGAACCGGTGAGGCTCGTCAGGCCTTCGAAAGTCATGCACACGGCCACGGGCAGGTCGCACACCTCCCGGGCGGCCAGGACAAGGGCCTTGGCCTCGGCCAGGTCGAAATGGGTCTCGCCGACGATCAAATCACAGCCGCCGGCGGCCAAACCTTTGATCTGTTCGGCAAAGGCGGCCACAAGCTCGCGCAGGCTGACCTTGCCAAGGGGCGCCACGAACTGGCCGGTGGGCCCGACCGAACCGGCCACGAACCCGCCGGGACCGGCCGCCTGCCGGGCCAGCCTGGCCATCTCGCGGTTGAGCCCGACCACGTCGGTGTCGGCCGGCAGCTTAAATCGGGTGCCACCGAAGGTGTTGGCGGTGATGACCCGTGAGCCCGCGTCCACGTATTCCCGCTGGGTGGCCACGATGGCCTCGGGATGGGCCAGGCCGAAAAGTTCCGGGGACTCGCCCGGGGCCAGGCCCCGGCCCTGGAGCAGGGTGCCCATGGCCCCGTCGAAGATCAGAATGCCGTCGTCGGCAAGCGCTTGTCTGAAATCGCTCACACCCACTCCTTCATCGTTCTCGGCCGGTTCGGGTTTGAAACGAGCCTCGTCTACTGAAAAACGTTGAAAAGGACAAACCAAAACTTTATGGTGTCGATTAGCCACGCTCGACAGACGGCCCTTGGCGGCGCCCGGGCCGCCCGAAAAGTTTCCGACGCGGTCCGTGTCGCGACCATATAACCCGACCGACTTCACGATGGAACAAGCAGAAGATCCCGAATTGATTCTCGACGATACGGACAAAGAACCCGAAGATCCCGACACCGACACCCTGGAGTCCGAAACCGAAGAAGATACGTTCCGGTTGCCGGTTCCACGGCCGGCTTCGGGCGGTTCCCTGACCGTCCGGGATCCGTTGCAACTCTACCTGCGCGAGATCAGCAAGTTCCCCATGCTCGCCCCGGAAGAGGAGCTGGAACTCGCCCGGCGGGTGCGNGANGCCGGGGACCAGAAGGCCGCGTTCCGCCTCATTTCCTCCCATCTGCGCCTGGTNGTCAAAATCGCCATGGACTTCCAGCGGCGCTGGATGCAAAACGTCCTGGACCTCATCCAGGAGGGCAATGTCGGCCTCATGCGCGCGGTCAAGAAGTTCGATCCCGACAAGGGCATCAAATTCTCCTATTATGCCGCCTATTGGATCAAGGCCTACATCCTCAAGTACATCATGGACAACTGGCGGATGGTCAAGATCGGGACCACCCAAGCCCAGCGCAAGTTGTTTTACAACCTGAACAAGGAACGCCAGCGGCTCCAGAATCTGGGCTTTGATCCGAGCGCATCCCAACTCTCCGAAGCCTTGAACGTGACCGAGGCCGACATCGTGGAAATGGACCAGCGCCTAAGCGGCAACGACCTGTCCCTGGACGTGTCCCTGGGCGAGGATTCGTCGGCCACGCGCATGGATTTCCTGCCGGCCCTGACGCCTGGCATCGAGGAGATGTTGGCCGGTGACGAAATCGCCCACCAGCTCGACAAGCATATCCAGAGCATCCGACCGCAACTCAATGAAAAGGAAATCGACCTGCTCGACAACCGCATGCTCTCCGATTCGCCGGTGACCCTGCGGGAAATCGGGACCAAGTACGGCATCACCAGGGAACGTGTGCGCCAGATCGAGGCCCGGCTGCTCGAAAAGCTGCGGGACCATCTTTCCAAGCGCATCGAGGACTTTTCCTCGGATTGGATTCACAAGGAAGACTAGTTTCGAAGTGACAGCTTCCGCTTCCCGGGACACGCCCGGCCATCCGGCCGGCCGGTTTCGAACCGGGACGAAAGCCCCTTCCCGAACGCAATACGCGCGGCCAGGCCACGTTCCCCTTCCGCCTCCGGACGGAACGGAAGAGCCCGCCGCATCGGATGCCGGCCATGTCTGATACGACGCATCGCCATTTACCGGCGCGACTGCCACTCGTTTTCGTGTTGGCCCTGTTACCGTGCCTGCTCTCCAACTCCTGCGCCTCGTCGACCGGGGCGCGCAAGGCNCACGCCTCCAAGGAACTTTCCGCCGCGGCCGAAACCGANTANCTGTTCCTCGTCTACCAGGACCTCCTGCGCCANGGGAACAAGGACGAGGCCATCGCCACCTTGGAAGACNTGGCCAAGCGCCATCCCTCCCCGGANATCCTCGTGGAANTGGCCAANCTCCAATGGGGCCAGAACGAGCGCGAAAAAGCCACCGCCACCCTGGAAAANGGCCTGNCCGCCTTTCCCGAGGCCCGGCAACTCACCTTCTACCTGGCCAACGCCTACCAGATGCGGCGCATGAACGCCGAGGCCGTCCAGGTCCTGGAACGCTTCCTGACCCAGCATCCGGGCGACGCCCCGGCCGCCCGGGAACTGGCCTCCATCCTGATCGATGCCGGCAAGTTCAAGGAAGCGGCCGACCTGCTCACCAAGCTGCCGGCGGACAAGCGCGGCCCNGCCGGCGCCTTNCTCCTGGCCAAAACCGCCGCCGGCCAGGGGCANCCCAAGGAAGCCATCCGCTTCCTGCGCGAGGCCCTCGCCCAGGACCAGACCCTNATGCCGGCCTGGGCGGATCTGGCCTTGCTGCTGGAACGCGAGGGCGACATCAAGGGCGCCGAGGACTGCTACCGGACCATGATGTCCCANGGCGAGGACACCACGGAAATCCGGGCCAAGCTCGTNCGCCTGGCCATCAAGCGCAAGGACCCGGCCGCCGCGCTCAAGCTCCTCGGTGCGGCCGCCACGGACAAGTCCCTGCTCCTCGACGCCATGACCGCCTTNATCGAGGCCAAGTACGTNAANCAGGCCCGCCAGACCCTGGCCATGCTGACGGCCCTGGACCCCAAGAGTCCGGAACTNCCCTTNTACCGGGCCGTNCTCGCCTACGAGGGCGAAAAAAATCCCCGNGCCGCCTTGGANATCCTGGCCAAGGTGCCCCAGGACAGCCCCAATTACGACAAGGCCCTCGGGTTTCGCATCCAGATCGCCCTGGAGATCGGCGAGATGGCCACGGCCCGGGAGCTCGTGCGCCAGGCCCGGGANCGCTTCCCGGACAGCAAGGAATTNCTGGCCGTGGACGCGGCCATCCGGGACAAGCTCGGCCACACCGACGAGGCGGCCGACATCCTCAAGCTGGCCGTGGACAAGTGGTCCAACGACCTCGACCTGCTNTACCGCTACGGCGTGGCCCTGGAAAANCTCAANCGCCGCGACGAGGCNACCCGGGTCATGGAAAANATCGTGAACCTCGACCCGAAAAACGCCGANGCCCTCAACTATCTCGGCTATTCCCTGGCCGAGGAGGGACGCGACCTGGACAAGGCCCTGGTCATGATCAACACGGCCCTGGAGCGCGAGCCCGACAATCCCTTCTTCCTCGACTCCCTGGCCTGGACNCTGCACAANCTCAAGCGNTCCNCCGAGGCCCTGGCCACCATCCAGCGGGCCNTCTCCCACAANGTCACCGACGCCATCATCTGGGAACACTACGGCGACATCGCCGCGGCCGCCGGCCGCAAGGCCGAGGCGGTCAAGGCCTACCGCACCGCCCTGGATCTCGGCTCCGATACCCCGGACGCGGTCCGCAAGAAACTGGAGGGACAGTTGTAATGTCCGCCACGATCCGTTTCGCCCGTTGCCTGCTGTGCCTTGGTCTGGCCGTGCTCGCCGCCGGCTGCGCCGCCACCCGGCCCACCGGCCCGGGCCTCGGCGAGGCCAAGGCCGTCTACGCCACCTTCCTGGACAACCAGGCCAAGGCCANCCGGGTCNCCGCCTTTTCCCTGACCGGGTCCATGAGTTTTGCCGCCCANGGCAAGAGCGGCCGCCTCAATTACCGCTTNTACGGCAACCTGGCCGATCCGGCCCGCNTGGACCTGGCCACCACCATGGGCGGGGCCTACGCCGGCCTGCGCGAGGACGCCTCGGAATTCACCGCCTACGTGCCCGGCAAGAACACGGTCTTCCGCCANGCCGACACGCGCCTGGGCGCGGCCAAGCTCGGCATGCCCCTGCCCTTCACCCTGCGCGAGATGGCGGCCCTGGCCTGCGGCCGNTTCGGCGAGCTGGCCCCGGCCAAGTACGGCGCGGCCAAAAAGGTNCAGGACGGCTACCAGTACANCTTTTCCGGGGACCCGCGTCTGTCCGCCCTGACCCTTGACTTCGAAGGAAAACCGCGACATCTCACCGGGCGGGGGGTGGAACCATGGCAGGTCGACTTTACCGATGATGAGCCCGTGCCCGGCATGGCCGTGCCGGTCGCCCGCAAGCTGACCCTGACGACGCCGGGCGGATCGTCCCTGATCATCCGCGTCAAGAGCCTGCAACTGCGCTCCGACCCCTATCCGGCCGCCGATCTGGAACTTCCGGTCCCCGCCCATGCCGCGTCCCGTTCCCTGGACATGCCCGGGGACGGTTCGTTGTTGCCGGAATTGTAAGCCGGCGGCCCTCTACCGCGCCGCCCGACGGCCGAACCTCTTGCCCAGGAGAGTCGCCATGCCACGCATGCTCTTTCTCGGTTCCGACCATGCCGGAGTGGCCCTCAAGGCTGCCCTCGTCGCCCATCTGACCGAGGCCGGCCACACCCTGACCGATCTCGGGCCCTACGACACCACAAGCGTCGACTACCCCGACTACGCCAAGCTCGTGTGCCATAAGGTCCTCGAAACGCCCCATTCCCTCGGTATTCTCATCTGCGGCACCGGCATCGGCATGTCCATGGCCGCCAACCGCATGCCCGGTATCCGGGCGGCTGTGTGCGTCAACGAATACCTGGCCCGGCTCACCCGGATGCACAACAACGCCAATGTGCTGTGCCTGGGCGAGCGTGTCATCGGCGTGGGGCTGGCCGCCTCCATCACCGACGTTTTCCTGGCCACCGGCTTCGAAGGCGGCCGCCACCAGCGGCGCATCGACGGCATCGAGAGCTGCCGGTTCGTCGACGACACTCTCAACCCCTAACCGCCCCCTGCCAAGGACCCCTCTCATGACCACCAACACCGCTGCCATCGACCGCCAGGCCGTCAACGTCATCAAGGGCCTCGTCATGGACGCCACCCGCAAGGCCAATTCCGGCCATCCGGGCGGCGCCATGTCCTCGGCCGACATGGCCTACGTGCTGTTTAAGGATTTTCTGCGCTACGACCCGGCCGACCCGGCCTGGTTCGACCGTGACCGTTTCGTGCTCTCGGCCGGCCACGAGTCCATGCTGCTGTATTCCCTGCTCACCCTGCGCGGTCTGCTGACCATCGAGGACCTGACACGCTTTCGCCAGTTCGGCAGCCGCACCCCGGGCCATCCCGAAAACGAGGGCACCCCGGGCGTGGAATGCACCACCGGCCCCCTGGGCCAGGGTTTTTCCATGGCCGTGGGCATGGCCGTGGCCGAGGCCATGCTGCGCGCCCGCCTGGGCGAGGACATCGCCTGCCACCGCACCTTTGCCCTGGCCTCGGACGGCGACATCCAGGAGCCGGTCTGCCTCGGTTCGGCCGCCCTGGCCGGCCTGTGGGGTTTAAATCACCTCGTCGTGCTCTACGACCGCAACCAGGTCCAGCTGGCCGGNCCGACCAACCGCAGCGACGCCACCGATCACAAGAAGGTTTTTGAAGGCCTGGGCTGGCGGGTCATCGAGATCGACGGCCACGACCACGAGGCCATNCGGGCCGCCCTGGCNTCGGCCATGACCGANAAAAAGCGCCCCACCCTGATCATCGGCAACACCGTCATCGCCCGGGGCTCGGCCGGGATGGAAGGCAACTGCGCTTCCCACGGCGCGCCCTTTTCCGAGGCCGAGATCAAGGCCACCAAGCAGCTGCTCGGCCTGCCCGAGGAGCCGACCTTTTACCTGCCCGACGATATCCGGCTCCACTTCCAGTCCCGGTCCGGCGAACTCGTCGGCGCGCGCCGCGACTGGAACGCCCGGCTCGAAGGCCGGCTGGACTCCGACGCGACCTTCGAGGACCTNTGGCGCCGGATCAAACGGNCGCCGGNCAACCGGACCCTGGCCTGGCCCACCTTCGAGACCGCCAAGCCCATNGCCACCCGTTCGGCCTGGGGCGCGGCCCTNAATGCCCTCATCGACCAGCTGCCCTTGCTGGTCGGCGGNTCGGCCGATCTCGACCCCTCCAACCAGACCGAGAAATTCCGGGAACTGACCGGGGTGTTCGGCCGGGACAATCCCCTGGGCCGCAATCTCTCCTTCGGCGTGCGCGAATTCCCCATGGGTGCCATCGTCAACGGCATCTCCCTGCACGGCGGACTCCTTCCGTTCGGGGCGACGTTTCTCATCTTCTCCGACTACGAGCGCAACGCCCTGCGCATGTCGGCCCTGCAGCGCCTGCCCGTCCTGCACGTCTTCACCCACGATTCCTTCTACGTGGGCGAGGACGGCCCGACCCACGAGCCCATCGAACAGACGAGCTCCCTGCGCCTGATCCCGAACATGCTCGTCATGCGCCCGGCCGATGCCAACGAGACCAGCTCCTGCCTGGAAGCGGCCCTGACCCAGACCGACCGGCCCACGAGCCTGCTCCTCACGCGCCAGAACCTGCCCGTGCTCGATCACAAGACCTTCCCCAACCTCAAGGAAGGCACCAAGCGCGGCGGCTATATCCTCCAGGAGGCCCCGGGCGGCGTGCCGGACCTCGTGCTGCTGGCCTCGGGCTCCGAGGTCTCCCTGTCCATGGAAGCGGCCAAGCTCTTGCCGGACCTCAAGATCCGCATCGTGAGCCTGCCCTGCATGGAGCTTTTCAACGAGCAGCCGGCGGACTACCGCGAGGCCGTGCTCGGCCCGGTCGGCACCCCGCGCTTCGCCACGGAAGCCGGTCGGCCGGAGCTGTGGTGCCAGTACACCGGCAGCCTCGACCGGGTGCACGGCATCTCCCACTTCGGCGCCTCGGCCCCGGCCGGCAAGCTTTGCCAGGCCTACGGCTTCACGCCCGAAGCCCTGGTCGCCAAGATCAAGGCCGCCCTGGCCTTGTAGCATGTCATGATCGCGGCGGCCCGGACACTTCCGGGCCGCCGTTCAAACAGGGCGNCATTTNTTTTATCTCGCCGCATCTCCCCGCAAAGGAGCACCACATGGAAGCGCCGGACAGAAATCTCGGATTGGATCTCGTACGGGTAACGGAAGCGGCGGCCCTGAGCTGTTCGCGCTGGCTCGGCCGCGGCGACAAGAACGCCGGNGACCAGGCGGCCGTGGACGCCATGCGCCTGTCGTTCAACACCCTGCCCATCGACGGCGTCATCATCATCGGTGAGGGCGAAAAGGACGAGGCCCCCATGCTCTACAACGGCGAGCGCGTGGGCAGCGGCCAGGGCATTGCCGTGGACGTGGCCGTGGACCCGGTGGAGGGCACCAACCTGCTCGCCTACGGCCGTCCCAACGCCATTTCCGTGGTCGGCATCGCGCCCCGGGGGTCCATGTTCAACCCGGGCCCCAGCTACTACATGCGCAAGCTCGTGGTGCCGGCCCAGGCCAGGGACGTGGCCGACCTGGACGCGCCCGTGGAGGACAACCTCAAGCGCATTGCCCGGGCGCTCGGCAAGGACGTGGACGATCTGGTCGTTTTCGTCCTGGACAAGCCGCGCCATGCCGACCTCATCGCCTCCATCCGCCGGGCCGGAGCGCGTATCCAGCTCCACACCGACGGCGACGTGGCCGGTTCGCTCATGGCCGTGGACCCGGATCACGTGGTAGACATCATGATGGGCACGGGCGGCACGCCGGAAGGCGTGCTGTCGGCCTGCGCCATCCGGGCCCTGGGCGGCCGGATGCTTGCCCGCCTCGATCCCCAGAAGGACGTGGAAAAACGCGCCCTGGCCGAGGCCGGCATCGACTGCACGCGGATTTTCACCGAAGAAACGCTGGTCAAAAGCGACGACACCTATTTCGCCGCCTCGGGCATCTCGGGCGGCACCTTTTTACGTGGCGTGCGCTTCACCGGCACCCACGCCATCTGCAATTCCATGGTCATGCGTGGCAAGACCGGCACCATGCGCCGCATCGAAACGCGCATCCGCCTGGACAAGCTCATGCAGATCAGCGCCGTCAAGTACGATTAAGTGCAAGAACCGGGGCGCCGCCCCGGACCCCGCCGGGGGGAATCATTCCCCCCGGTCCCCCCGAACGAGCAACACCAGCACGAACGTTCGGGGAGCCGCGCCGCCGCTGTCCCTTTCGGGATGGGTCCGGGAAGGGGGTGACCCCCTTCCCGGCCGCCGGGGGCATTCTCCCCCTCCCCTGGCTAAAAAATCAGCACCGTGCAGCCGTCGTCCATATACCGAGCCAGGCTCGGGTGGCCGTGCATGTCGTCGAGCAGGGCAAACCCCTCGGCCACACAGGCTTCCTGGCTGCCGAGCATATGGGAACAAGCCCGGCACACACCGTCGAACAGCCCGAGGCTCTTGGTTTTTTCGAACAGGCTGTGCATGGCGTTTTCCGGCTTGGCCAGCTCGGCCACGAGTTTGGTCGCCTCGCCTTCGAGCACGATATGGACCTCGTACTCCTTTTCCCGGAAATCGATGGCNCACGTGGTGGACATCATGATGGGCACGGGCGGCACGCCGGAAGGCGTGCTGTCGGCCTGCGCCATCCGGGCCCTGGGCGGCCGGATGCTCGCCCGCCTCGATCCCCAGAAGGACGTGGAAAAACGCGCCTTGGCCGAGGCCGGCATCGACTGCACGCGGATTTTCACCGAAGAGACGCTGGTGAAAAGCGACGACACCTATTTCGCCGCCTCGGGCATCTCGGGCGGCACGTTTTTGCGCGGCGTGCGCTTCACCGGCACCCACGCCATCTGCAATTCCATGGTCATGCGCGGCAAGACCGGCACCATGCGCCGCATCGAAACGCGCATCCGCCTGGACAAGCTCATGCAGATCAGCGCCGTCAAGTACGATTAGCAGAGAAGCAAACCGGGGCGCCGCCCCGGACCCCGCCGGGGGGAATCATTCCCCCCGGTCCCCCTGGACGGGCAACACGAACGTTCGGGGAGCCGCGCCGCCGCTGTCCCTTTCGGGATGGGTCCGGGAAGGGGGTGACCCCCTTCCCGGCCGCCGGGGGCATTCTCCCCCTCCCCTGGCTAAAAAATCAGCACCGTGCAGCCGTCGTCCATATACCGAGCCAGGCTCGGGTGGCCGTGCATGTCGTCGAGCAGGGCAAACCCCTCGGCCACACAGGCTTCCTGGCTGCCGAGCATATGGGAACAAGCCCGGCACACACCGTCGAACAGCCCGAGGCTCTTGGTTTTTTCGAACAGGCTGTGCATGGCGTTTTCCGGCTTGGCCAGCTCGGCCACGAGTTTGGTCGCCTCGCCTTCGAGCACGATATGGACCTCGTACTCCTTTTCCCGGAAATCGATGGCATTGAGCAACACGTGGACAAAACAGGATAAATCGCCGCGAAAGGCGATCAGGGCCACTTTTTTCATGACATCTCCCGAAGTGCGGGTTTCCAGGTGGTCGGCCGGACTCAGACCTTGCCGACCGGGGCCATGTACAGGGTGAATTCCCCTTCACCGTCCAGCCCGAGCAGGGCATCGGCCGCCATCTGGTCGTAAGCGGCCACGGCGCAAGTCCCGGCACCCACGGCCGCGCAGGACAAATAGAGGTTCTGGGCCACATGGCCGGCATCCAGGGCGATGACCTTGTAACTGGCCTCGCCGTAGCGCCATTCCATGCGCGCGGGGATGGTGCTCCACAGAAACGTCACCGCGCCCCGGGACACGAAACGCTGGCCCAGGGCGGCCCGGGTGACGGCCGCTTCCAGGTCGTCCGGCGCGGGCAGCGCGACCAGACCATGATCGATGGGCAGATAGCGGTACAGGCCCCGCTCCAGGCCCGAAACCCGAAAGACGGCCAAATAGGTCTCCAGGGCATGGCGGCAACCGGCCGAAGGCACCGTGCGGTAAGCCACGGCCGGCGAGGGCTGCTTGCGCAGGCCCTGGGTGGCCCAGAGCAAAAAGGCCAGTTCCTCCAGGGTAAGGGGTTCCGGCCGAAACTGGCGATGCGACACCCGGGAAGCGATGGCCTCGCGCACCGACACCTTGCCGATGGCCGGACTCCATTGGTCCGGCCCGGGCAAGGCGATACGGGAAGCCTCGGCCGGGATGGGCTTTTGGAGCGGTGGCGGCGCAAAACCCATGTTCTGGGGCGTGGTCGAAAAATCCATCATCATCCGGATGGTATCTTTCAGGAAAAACTTTCCATGCCTGTCGATCATGGCGCATCCTCCTGCTGTGTCGCGCCCGGCAAGGGGCAATCCTTGCCCGCCTCGCCCCAGCCCAACATGAAAAAAGCCGCCCACGCCGGGCGTGGGCGGCCGCTGGTTGGTTGCGTGCGAGGACCGGGATCAGGCCGCGGTAGTCGCGGGCGGTGTGTAGACCCGGGTGGCCAGGTCCTTGTCGAGCATGAAGGCGCCGCCAGGGGTCTGGTCCACGAGTTTGAGCTTGGCGATGACATCGGCCACGTTGGCCTCTTCCTCCACCTGCTCGTCGATGAACCACTTAAGGAACGAGGCCGTTCCGTGATCCTTTTCCTCCAGGGCCAGGTCCATGAGCTTGTAGATGCGGGCGGTCACGCCTTCCTCATGGGCCAGGGCCTCCTCGAACACGGTCAGGGCCGACGCCCAGTCATAGGGCGGCGCGTCGATGGCCTGCAAAATGACCCGGCCGCCGCGTTCGACGATGTAGTTGTAAAACTTCTGCGCGTGGAACTTCTCCTCCTGATCCTGCACATGCATCCAGTTGGCAAAGCCCATGAGGCCCTTGTCCTCGAAATAGGTAGCCATGGACACGTACAGATAGGCGGAATAGAGTTCCCAGTGCACCTGATCGTTCAGGGCTTTTTCCATCGTTTTGGACAACATACCTAGTCCTTTTTCCACAGCCCGTGGAGATTGCAGTACTCGCGGGCGCTGACTGTGGACGCGTCGATGCAGAACAGGGCTTCGGGCGCCTGTCCGGGTTTGAGGAACTGGCGGTACGCCTTGCCGTCGGCAATGAGCTCGATCCACTCGATGTAGTGCTTTTCCTCCATCGGGTGGGCGACGGCGCCGACCTTGACCAGATAGCCCTTGTCGGTTTTCTCGATCACCGGAACATGTTTTTCCTTGGCGGCATCGACGGTGTTCTCGGTCATACGCTTCATGGGCTGGCCGCAGCACACAAGCTCGCCGGCGCCGCCATGCAGGACCTCGACGATATTGCCGCACAGTTCACACTTGTAGATTTCCAATTGTTCCGCCATGTGGTGTACTCCTTTTTGCGCCCCGGTATTTTTTGATTGGCGCGTCGCGGCCGGGGCGGCCCCAGCGGACGGCCGGAAGCAACACCTTGTATTTCCATAAAACACTTCTTGGGATAATGCGCAATCCCCACCAGTCAAGGTTCGAGGCCGTACGGTAAAGTTTTGGCGTGGGGGTCCGATGGGAAGGCAGAAGCGAGGAAACATGCGATGGAAACACATGGGAACACGGCCGCGAAAGGCGGCTTGGCGGTCTGGGCGCTGACCGGACTGCTCTGGGGGGGACTGGTGGTGCTGCCGCTGGCGGTCGAAGCGGGCATGCCCGCGCCCCTGCCCACCCAGATCCCCATCCGGGACAGCAGCGAGCCGCCTTCCAGCATGCAACCGGCCCAACCTTTCGTGCCCGTGCCCAGCCGCAAGTCCCGGCACCGGCGCCGCAAGCCGGTCCGTCACCGCCGTCCGGCCCCGGCCAGGCAGCCCATGGCCCCACGGGCGGCCAAAACACCCCCGGCACCGCCTGCGGTTTCCACCCAGCGCGCCCCCCAGTTGGAGCAGCGCCAGGAAGCGCCCATCGAGACCCTGATTCCACTCGATTCGCTCCCGGCTCCGGCTCCGGCACCCGCGCCAGAGCCCCGGGCAGCGGGTTCCACGCCGGCCCAGGCGGGGTTGCCGCCAAAGCCCGCGCCCGCACCGACGCCGGCCACTCCGGTTCCGGCCGCACCGACGCCGGCGCCGGCCAAGCCTTAAGGAGCTCACCATGCGCATCAGCCGCTTTCCCTTATTCGTTCTCTTTGTCCTGCCGCTGCTGGCTCCGCTGCTCATGGCCGCGAGCTGGCCCTTCCGGCAGCCGCCGCCTCCGCCCCAGTACCCGGACGTGGCCATGGCCGTGGTGGAGGATCTCGACCGCCAGCTCGTGCCGCGCCTGGGCATGTACACGGCCAACAACAGCCGGGGGCTTTACTGGCTGGTCATCACCACCCCGGCCAACCTGTCCGATCTGGAACGGGCCTCGCCCCTGTCCCGGCTGTTCGGCCAGGAGCTGGCCTCGGCCTTCGTGGCCCGGGGCTACAACGTGCAGGAGATCCGCAAGGCCTCGGACATCATTTTCAACCGCCGGGAAGGGGAATTCGGCCTGACCCGGGATGTCCGGGCCCTGGCCACCCGTCGGGCCACGGCCACCCTGGTCGTGGCCGGTACCTACACCATGACCCCGGCCGGCGTGCGCTACAACATCGAGGTGGTGGACGCGCGCAACAACGATATCGTGGCCATGAGCAGCCGCACCCTGCCCATGGACGCCACAGTCGGGGCGCTCTCCCGGGAGGACATCGCGTCCTCTTCCACGCCCACGGTCTCGACCACCGATCCGACCCAGTTCCGGCGGGCCATGGAACCGCTGATGGCCCGGCATTGGTAACGGCCGTCCTCTCTCGCTCCTGCCTCTCCCTCCATTGCGCCACGGCGCGACAGAGGGTAGGCAGGGGACATGCATACCGCCGATGACGTCGCAGCCCGGGCGCAGTCCCTGGGCCAGGCCGTGTCCGCGCGGGCGTCCGCGCTTTTCACCCATCGCCGGCTCCTGTGCGCCGAGGCCATTTTGGTGGCGGTCAACGAGACGTTCGGCGCGCCCCTGTCCGAGGACCAGGCCGTGGGCGCGGCCGCAGGCCTGACCTCGGGCCTCGGCGATCGGGGCTGTCTGTGCGGGGCCGTGGCCGGGGCCTGCCTGGCCGTGGGTTTCCTGTGCGCCAAGGGCCCCCACGCCGGCACCCGGGCCGCCGTGCGCCGGGCCGCGGCCGCCATCCACGAATCGTTTACGGCCGAGCACCATTCCGCCTGCTGCCGGGTGTTGACCAAACGCGTCAAGGACGATGCCGCCGCCCATGCGACCCAGTGCGCCGCCCTGACCGGGTTCGGCGCCGCCCTGGCCACGCGCGAAATCCTGCGCTTGCGCCCCGAACTCCTCGACTGCCCCGAAGCCGGGTCCGTCCGGACCGAAACCCGGCTGTGCGGCCGGATTCGCTGGCTCTTATCCTTTCTGTGCCGCTGAGCTGTCGCCTGTCCCCAGCAACAACCGGCCTTGCCGCCGGCCCCGTATCATGCCCCAAGGAGGCTTCCGCCATGTTGCGTTCCCGTTTTCGCCTGCTGCTGCTGGCTTGCGCCTGCTCCCTCATGGCCGCCACGGCCTTTGCGGCCGAGCTCTCGCCCCAGGCTAGGCGCGATCTGTCGGTGCTCGTCACGGCCTATCCCGGCTTTGTCACGGCCATCGAGGTGGACCGGGCCGGCCGGGCCACGGTCGTGCTCTACGATGGGGTCCGGGTGCCCTATGACGACGGCCGGATCAAATCCGACCAGGAGGCCTTGGCGCATCCCGACATCCGGGCCATGCTCGAACAGCCCTATCCCCTTGGCCCGGTCACGACCGAACCGGCCCTGGGCCAGTCGCCGGGCCGTCGCCGGATCATGGAAATCTTTTACGCCCTGTACGGTCATGACAAGGCCGANGTGGCGGCCANCTGCCGTCCCATGCCGTTTCTGGGCCAGATGATGCTGNTCAACACCCGATTCGGGGCGGCGAACGCTTTTGGCCGNGTCGAGGCCGCATTACGCGAGATGGTGGCNCGAGACCCGGGACTGCGACGGTATCTGCTGCCGGCCTCGGGCGGCATGGTCTGGCGGTATATCGCCGGCACGCGGCGCCTGTCGGCCCANTCCTTTGCCGCGGCCGTGGACGTGAGCCCGCGCGGCAACCCCTATTGGCGCAACCTGCCGCGCGGCACCAACATGCTGGCCACGCGGCAAGCCTTCCCGGCGTCCGTGGTGGCGGCCTTCGAGGCCCAGGGGTTCATTTGGGGCGGGAAATGGTCCGAATTCGACCTNATGCACTTCGAATACCGCCCGGAANTCATTCTCAAGGCCCGATTGGCGCGCGGCGAAAACCTGCCCTTGNCGGACATCAGCCGGNTGGTGCGACAGGTGGGCTGACCGGAAANGACATACGTTTTTTTAAAACGTATTCGTAATAAGGTTGTCTTTTTTTAATTTATACTCACAACTTCTCCCCGGGCAAGGTCTCTGTAACACCCACGAATCATACGAAAAAATTGCCACACCCCATTGACGTCCCCGGCAAAACGTGATTGATTTGCAAAGGACTTTTACGGTTGTGAACGCTCTCATGCGGCCTGCCGCAAGGCAGAGAGGGCCGGACAATACCGCAAAATCGACTCAAACCGCTGCAAGGCACTGGTCTCGGATGCAACACGGCTGGGTGCGCCGCCCGGGTCGCCCACGTCGTGGTCTCTCGTCAACCAAAGGAGGACGTGTATGAACTTTTCCGTGGGTCTTGGCAGGGATGATGCGGAAAAACGGCTTGAGCGCAGTGGCGTCTCCCGCCGCGACTTCATGAAATTCTGCGCCACGGTGGCCGCGGCCATGGGCATGGGCCCGTCGTTCGCGCCCAAGGTCGCCCAGGCGCTCACGGCCAAACGGCGCCCCTCGGTGGTCTGGCTGCACAACGCCGAATGCACCGGCTGCACCGAAGCGGCCATTCGGACCATCAAACCCTTCATCGACGCGCTGATCCTCGACACCATCTCCCTGGATTACCAGGAGACGATCATGGCCGCCGCCGGTGAAGCCGCCGAGGACGCCCTGCACAAGGCCGTGGAATCCAAGGACGGCTTCTATCTGGTCATCGAGGGCGGTCTGCCCACCATCGACGGTGGCCAGTGGGGCATGGTCTCGGGCCATCCCATGCTCGAAACCACCAAGAAACTGGCGCCCAAGGCCAAGGGCATCATCTGCATCGGCACCTGCTCCGCGTACGGCGGCGTGCAGAAAGCCAAGCCCAATCCCAGCCAGGCCAAGGGCGTGGCCGAGGCCCTGGGGGCCAAGACCATCAATATCGCCGGCTGTCCGCCCAACCCCATCAACTTCATCGGCGCCGTGGTCCATGTCCTCGAAAAGGGCATCCCCGAACTCGACAACAACGGCCGCCCCAAAATGTTCTACGGCGAGCTGGTCCACGACAACTGTCCGCGGCTCAAGCACTTCGAAGCGTCCGAATTCGCTCCCTCCTTCGATTCCGAAGAGGCCAAGAAGGGCTACTGCCTCTACGAACTCGGTTGCAAAGGTCCGGTCACTTACAACAACTGCCCCAAAGTGCTGTTTAACCAGGTCAACTGGCCCGTCCAGGCCGGCCATCCCTGCATTGGCTGCAGCGAGCCGGATTTCTGGGACACCATGACCCCCTTCTACGAGCAGGGCTAACCCGCGCTCTGCCGTGGCCGTACCCTGGTTAACCGAACAGCAGCGACACGTATCGTGTTCGTGACGGAGGAAGCAGATGGCTGAGAGCAAACCCACGCCGCAATCCACCTTCACCGGCCCCATTGTGGTCGACCCCATTACCCGGATCGAAGGTCACCTGCGGATCATGGTCGAAGTCGAAAACGGCAAGGTCAAGGACGCTTGGAGCTCTTCGCAGCTCTTCCGCGGCCTCGAAATCATCCTCAAGGGCCGCGATCCCCGCGATGCCCAGCACTTCACCCAGCGCGCCTGCGGCGTGTGCACCTACGTCCACGCCCTGGCCTCCACCCGCAGCGTGGACGACGCCGTGAAGGTCAACATTCCGGCCAACGCCCGCATGATGCGCAACCTGGTCATGGCCTCCCAGTACCTTCATGACCACCTCGTCCACTTCTATCACCTCCACGCCCTGGACTGGGTGGACGTGACCAACGCCCTGAAGGCCGATCCCCAGAAGGCCGCCAAGCTGGCCGAGTCCATNGCCCCGGCCCGCCCCGGCAACTCCGCCGCCAGCCTCAAGGCCGTGCAGGACAAATTGAAAGCCTTCGTCGAGACCGGACAGCTCGGCATCTTCACCAACGCCTACTTCCTCGGCGGCCACAAGGCCTACTACCTGCCCCCCGAGGTCGATCTCATCGCCACGGCCCACTACCTGGAGGCCCTGCACATGCAGGTCAAGGCCGCCAGCGCCATGGCCGTCCTCGGCGGCAAGAACCCGCACACCCAGTTCACCGTGGTCGGCGGCTGCACCAACTACCAGGCCCTGACCAAGGACCCGCTGGCCAACTACCTGGCCCTGACCCAGGAAGTCTGCAAGTTCGTGAGCGAATGCTACATCCCGGACCTGCTGGCCGTGGCCGGCTTCTACAAGGACTGGGGCGGCATCGGCGGCTGCACCAACTACATGGCCTTCGGCGAGTTCGCTTCCGACGACTCCACCCCGGAAAAGCACCTGGATACCTCCTACTTCCCGTCCGGCATCATCATGAACCGCGATCTGGCCAAGGTGGACAAGGTCGATCTCGGCAGCATCTACGAGGACGTCAAGTACTCCTGGTACAAGCCCGGCGGCGACGGCAAACACCCCTACGAGGGCGTCACCGAACCGCAGTACACCAAGCTCGACGACAAGGACCACTACTCCTGGATGAAGGCCCCCCGCTACAAGGGCAAGGCCATGGAAGTCGGTCCCCTGGCCCGGACGTTCATCGCCTACGCCAAGGGCCAGCCCGAGTTCAAAAAGATCGTGGACAGCGTCCTGGCCAAGCTCTCCATCCCGGCCACGGCCCTGCACTCGACCCTGGGTCGGACCGCCGCCCGCGGCATCGAGACCGCCATCGTCGCCGCCAACATGGAGAAGTGGATCAAGGAAATCGCCGACAGCGCCGCCAAAGACAACACCCTGTGCGCCAAGTGGAACATGCCCGAGGAATCCAAGGGCGTGGGCCTGGTCGACGCCCCGCGCGGCGCCCTGTCGCACTGGATCAAGATCAAGGGCAAGAAGATCGACAACTTCCAGCTCGTCGTGCCCTCGACCTGGAACCTCGGCCCCCGCGGCGCCGCCGGCGACAAGAGCCCGGTGGAGGAAGCCCTCATCGGTACGCCCATCGCCGATCCCAAGCGTCCGGTCGAAATCCTGCGCACGGTCCATGCCTTCGATCCCTGCATCGCCTGCGGCGTGCACGTCATCGAACCCGAGACCAACGAAGTGCTCAAGTTCCGCGTGTCCTAGGACCCGCGCTTCGCACGAGACCATTGGGGAACCCGGCTGCGGCCGGGTTCCCCTTTTCAAGGACCGCGCGAAAAGCGAAGTGCCGGGCGTGAGGCTGCGGGGAGCCAGGCAATCTCCTACAACGGCTGCGGCTCCCCTACTCCTAGAACCCCCTCAGAACCCGTACAGTCG
>JGI20225J20221_1001110_pt2 | contig 62194 bp, 51 predicted proteins | sample BioMet4_FD_20221 | JGI IMG/M metagenome (IMG submission 20221) | reverse complement strand
TTGGGAGCTAGACAAATGGCGCCTTTCACATAATATGAGGCCCCGGTGATGCAAACCTTTTGGCTTGTTATGATTGAGTAGGGTATTCCTTAAAGAAAAGTAAGCTCCTTGTGCATCTTGAGAACTGGATGACGCGGCGAATGGTTGCTATCCGGATGAAAGTAGAAAAGAAAAGAAATCAACATTAATTATGGAAAAAATAGTAATAGAAGAGAATCAAACTATTACAACACAACGACGACTTTAAAGGTGTAGATATAGCCTTTACTTCTGCCGGTGGGGGTACTTCATTAGAATTTGCAGAAACTATAACTAAATATGGTGCTGTGATGATTGATAACTCCAGCGCTTTCCGTATGGAAAAAGATGTTCCTTTAGTAGTTCCTGAAGTGAATCCGGAAGATGCAAAAGATCGTCCACGTGGCATTATTGCAAATCCAAACTGTACAACAATTCAGATGGTAGTAGCTCTAAAAGCTATTGAGAAGATCTCTCATATTAAAAAAGTTCATGTATCTACTTACCAGGCTGCAAGTGGTGCCGGTGCTGCTGCTATGGACGAACTATACGAACAATATCGTCAGGTATTAGCTGGTGAAGAAGTTACAGTTGATAAATTTGCATATCAGTTGGCATTCAACTTGATTCCTCAGGTTGATGTATTTACAGACAATGGATATACTAAGGAAGAAATGAAGATGTATAATGAAACCCGCAAGATTATGCACTCTGATATAGAGGTAAGTGCAACTTGTGTTCGTGTACCATCTTTAAGAGCTCACTCTGAAAGTACATGGATTGAAACAGAACGTCCTATTTCAATTGAAGAAGCTCGCGAAGCATTTGCAAATGGAGAAGGTTTGGTATTACAAGACAACCCTGCAAAGAAAGAATATCCTATGCCATTATTTATTGCAGGAAAAGATCCAGTATATGTAGGCCGTATCCGCAAAGATCTGACAAATGAAAACGGTCTAACTTTCTGGACAGTAAGTGATCAGATTAAAAAAGGTGCTGCTTTGAATGCTGTACAAATTGCCGAATATCTAATTAAGGAAAAAAATATTTAATTGATTATCAGGCACAAAAGTGTCATTTTTATGATTAAAAACATCAGAAATTTGTGTAAAAAGGTCAACCCTTCTACACAAATTTCTTTTTTTTCTGCATACATTTGCATCTAAAGACCGCCATAAATGTCTTTGTAAAAATAACGGTCTTACTAATTAATTAATCATATTTTCAAGTAAACATGGAAAACAAAAACAAGATTTCCGGGGAAATACACTCACATACCGGCGTAGAAGTTGCGCGCTGTTATCAATGTGGTAAGTGTACAGCCGGGTGTGTTCTTGCTTCAGAAATGAACTTTCCGCCAAGTTATTTGATGCGACTGTTGCAGACAGGAACAGAGGAAAACTATGACAGAATACTTCGTTCCAATACGATTTGGCTTTGTCTGAACTGCGAAAACTGTTTAGGTCGATGTCCGATGGAAATCGATATTCCTAAAATTATGGATTATCTTCGTGAGCAATCGCTCAACAAGAAAAAAATTAATCGCGATGCAAATCCGATTGTTTCTTTTCACAAGTCATTCCTTGATTCCATTAAGTACACCGGGCGGCTTTATGAGATTGGTTTAATTGGAGCGTTTAAAGCTCGCACTTTCCGTCTCACTCAAGACGTAAAATTAGCTCCTAAGATGTATTTGAATGGAAAATTAAATCTAATGCCAGAAATGATAAAAGACAAGAAAGGTATTAGAGAAATTTTTTCTAAGACGATTGATAACCCTAAGACTAAAAATAAATGAAAATAGGTTTTTATCCGGGTTGCTCACTCAAAGGATCATCCCGCGAATACAATGAATCGGTAGTAGCGATTGCCAAAGCTTTAGACATTGAATTAGTGGAAATTAAAGACTGGAACTGCTGTGGTGCAACAGCTGCCCATTCAATGAGCGAAGAACTCTCACTTTCACTTCCTGCCAGAATATTAGCACTTGCTGAAGCACAGGGATTAAAAGAAGTTGTTGTACCATGTGCTGCTTGCTATAACCGATTAATGGTTACTCAGCATGAACTGAAAGATAATAATAAAAGAGAACGAGTTACTGATATTATCAAGATGCCATATAATGGAGATCTTAAAATAATCAATGTATTGCAAATGTTGGAAACTTATGCAATGGACAAAATCCAGGAGAAAGTAACCAAACCATTTGCTCACAAAGTAGCTTGTTATTATGGATGCTTATTGATACGTCCACATAAAATATTACAATTTGACCGCGTAGAAGATCCACAAAGCATGGATGCTATGGTTAAACTAATAGGTGGAACTCCTATTAGCTGGGCTTTCAAAACTGAATGTTGTGGTGCTGGATTATCGGTTTCACGCACTGACCTTGTTGCAAAACTATCTGGAAATATTCTGAAAGATGCAGCAGAACGCGATGCAAAGGCTATTATTGTAGCTTGTCCTATGTGCCAGTCTAATCTGGATATGCGCCGCGGAGCTATCAACGAAACTTTAAGTAACCCTTCTGACATTCCTGTAATCTTTATCACTCAGGCTATTGGTCTTGCGTTAGGCCTCAGCCCGAAAGAATTAGGATTGGAACGTCATTTTGTAAATGTAAAATTGTAATAGTATGTCAAAGATAGGAGTTTTTATCTGCCACTGCGGTGAAAATATCAGTGCTACCGTCGATTGCGAGAAAGTAGCACAGGAAATCGGTAAAGTGGAAGGCGTAGAATATGCCATTGACTATAAATATATGTGTTCCGATCCGGGACAGACCCTGATCAAGGATGCTATCAAAGAACATAACCTTGACGGTGTGGTTGTTGGTTCTTGTTCACCTCGTATGCACGAGCCTACTTTCAGAAAGGCATGTGCCGAAGCCGGACTTAACCCTTATTTATGTGAAATAGCCAATCTTCGTGAACACTGTTCATGGGTGCACGAAAAGAGTGAAGCTACAACAGAGAAAGCATTTGACCTTGTAAAAATGCTAGTAGAAAAGGTTAAGCGCAATAAACCATTAGATTCCATTAAAGTGCCTATCACAAAGAAGGCTTTGGTTATTGGTGGTGGTATTGCCGGTATCCAAGCTAGTCTTGATATTGCAAATGCAGGTCACAAGGTTATTTTAATTGAAAAAGATCCGTCAATCGGAGGTCACATGTCTCAATTATCTGAAACATTCCCAACTCTTGACTGTTCTCAATGTATCCTTACTCCACGTATGGTGGAAGTTGCTCAGCATCCTAATATTACATTGTATACTTATGCCGAGCTAGATAGTCTTGAAGGATTTATCGGTAATTTTACTGCTAAAATCAGATTAAAGGCTAAAAGCGTAGATCATAGTAAATGTACTGGTTGTGGCGCTTGTCTGCAAAAATGTCCTCAGAAAAGAATTCCTAGTGAATTCAATGCCGGACTTGGTACACGTACTGCTATTTATGTTCCATTCCCACAGGCTGTTCCTAACAAGCCTGTAATTGACCGTGAACATTGTAACTATTATAAACGCGGTAAATGTAAGATTTGTGAAGCAACTTGTCCTACCGGAGCTATTGAATGGGATAAAGAAGATGAAATCCTTACAGAACAGGTAGGTGCAATTGTTATCACAACAGGGTTCAATGTAAAAGGTACCGACTTCTTCCCAGAATATGGTTACGGACAATATAAAGATGTGATCACTGGTTTGCAGTTCGAACGTCTTGCATCGGCTTCTGGACCAACTTTAGGAGAAATTCGTCGTCCATCAGATGGTACAATTCCTAAGAAGATTGTCTTCATAGCTTGTGCCGGATCACGTGACGAAGCCAAAGGTATTCCTTATTGCTCTAAGATTTGCTGTATGTATACAGCTAAACATGCAATGCTTTATCAACACAAAGTACATGATGGTGAATCAACCGTATTCTATATGGATATTCGTGCCGCCGGTAAAAACTATGAAGAGTTTGTTCGCCGTGCCATCGAAGAAGATCACGTAAACTATGTTCGCGGACGTGTTGCCAGAGTATATGAAAAGAATGGTAAATTAATTGTTAAAGGTGTAGATACACTACTTAGCGGACAGCAAGTGGAAATTGAAGCCGATATGGTTGTGCTTGCTACTGCCGGTGTTGCCAATTGCGGCGCAGAACAGCTGGCTCAGAAGATGCACGTTTCTTATGACCCATATCACTTCTTCGCAGAAGCTCACCCAAAATTGAAACCTGTTGAAACAAATACTGCGGGTATCTTCCTTGCCGGAGCTTGTCAGGCACCAAAGGATATTCCTGAAACAGTAGGTATGGCATCGGGTGCAGCAGTAAAAGTTGCCGGACTATTCTCTAACAATGATTTGGTTCGTGAACCACTTATTGCCGTGGTTAACCGTTGTGCTCCTCCACAGTTCAGTACTTGTGTGGGTTGCTTCATGTGCCAGACTGCTTGTCCGTACAATGCAATTGAGCGCGAAGAGATCAAAGGTAGAGATGGAAAAGTAATTAAAACAGTTGCCAAGGTTAACCCGGGACTTTGTCAGGGTTGCGGAACCTGTGTTGCTTTCTGCCGTTCTAAATCAATCGATATCCAAGGTTACTCAAACGAACAGATGTTCGCTGAAGTGATGTCTTTATTGAATCATTAACAGAAAAACCATGAACAATAATAATTCAGAATTTGAACCCAAGATCGTAGCTTTTGTATGCAACTGGTGTACTTATGCAGGAGCCGACTTAACGGGTACAAGCCGATTAAAATATGCTACGAACGTGAAAATCGTTCGTTTCCCATGTACCGGACGTATTGACTTTATGCTCCTTCTAAAAGCATTTGCTCAGGGAGCCGACGGGGTAATCGTTTCCGGCTGTCACCCTAACGACTGTCACTATACAAGTGGTAACTTCCACGCGCGCCGTCGTTGGATTACATTCCGCGGATTGCTAGACTTTATGGGTATCGACGTACGTAGAATCCAATACTCATGGGTTTCTGCTGCCGAAGGTGCAAAATGGGCCGATGTAGTTAATACTACCGTTGCCAATATCCGTGAGCTGGGTCCTTACACAGAATATCAAAAAGTTGCCGACTATTTAGATAAGGAGGAATACAATGGATAAGTTGAGAGAAAAAGCCGCCGCATTACTTGCCGACGGAACCGTAANTNTGGTTTTAGGTTACGAAGAAGGAACCAATAAACCTCGTCCTGTATTCTGNCACACAGCCGANCAAGCTTCTAAACTGGTTTANAGNAGCCAATGTATAAACAACNTGGCCGTTTATCTCACTAAGAAAGATATTATGGGNGCTGGTAAGGTAGCNGTTATTGCAACTATCCCAACTCTTAGAAGTATTCTTCAATTATCNGTTGAGAACCAGTTAAACGAAGATAACCTTGTGGTTATAACTGTAACNGATAAAGACGAGGTAAAGCAGTTTGCAAACTTCGCNGAGATCGAAGCGTATATTGCCGATTTCGAGTTGAAACTTGAAGGCAAAGAACAGGAAATTATTAATAAGCTTGAAGGCATGAGCCGTGAAGAACGTTTCAAGTTCTGGATGGAAGAGATGTCTCACTGCTTTAAATGTTATGCCTGTCGTGCAGCTTGTCCGCTTTGCTACTGTACAAAATGTATTGTTGAAGAGAACCGCCCACAATGGATTAANCCATGGGCTNCNCCTTTGGCAAATATGGAATGGCAGATNAACCGTGCAATGCACATGGCCGGACGTTGTACCGGTTGCGGAGCATGTGGTGATGCTTGTCCGGTAGGTATTCCTATCCATTTGCTTACCCGCAAGATGATAGAAGACCTTGCACCGGAATTTGGTTTCACACCTGGTCAGCCATCTAAGAATGGAAACGCTCTTTCCACTTGGAAAGCAGACGATAAAGAAAACTTTATACGATAAGGAGCCATGGAAACAAAATATATCAGTAAAAACGGACTGAATGAATGGTTCAGCCAGATTGTAAAAAGCGGAAAACGTGTTTATGCACCGGTTGAAGAGCGCGGAAAAGTAGAATTTAAGAAAGTTCAGGCTCTCAGCGAAGTTGCCGAAGAATATATTCAGACTACACAGTCTATAAAATCNGCTGTATTCCCTCGTGCCGAAGTTTTATTTTCATACGAGAAAGAAAATGGCAATGTAAAGGTAGAGGACTTTAATCCTGATACAGTAAAAGAAACTGTTCTCTGGAAAGTTCATCCATGCGATGCAGCAGGATTTAAACCATTGACTGCTATCTTTAACTGGGATTACACAGATAAATTATACAACGCCCACCTGGAGAAAACTACTCTTGTTACATTCAGTTGTGCTAAAGCAGACAAGAGCTGTTTCTGTACAAGTGTGAATGGCGGACCGGGTAATACTTCAGGAAGCGACGTTCTGCTGACTATGCTTCCAGACGGTGGAGCCATCGTAGAGATCCTAACTCCTAAAGGCGAAGCATTGGTGCAACTTGCAGCCTCAGCATTTGAGAATGATAAAGGCGAAGATAAATCTAAATATTTAGCTGATGTGCCTCTGGCTTTCGATCTTGAAGAAGTAAGAGCTCGTCTTGCTACTGCATTCGACAGTCCGGTATGGAAAGAGCAATCAGAACGTTGCCTTGGTTGCGGTGCCTGCGCATTTGTTTGTCCAACCTGTGCTTGTTTCGATATTCAGGAAGATGCCCACGGTTCTAAAGGAAAGCGCATCCGTTGCTGGGATTCATGCGGATTCTCTTTATTCACTTTGCATACATCAGGACACAATCCTCGTGCCGTACAAAGTCAACGCTGGCGTCAACGCATCTTGCACAAGTTCTCTTACATGCCCGATCGCCTCAGCGTATTTGGTTGTACAGGCTGTGGACGTTGTTCACGCGCTTGTCCTGTAGATATGAATATACTTGAACATATAACTTCAATTTCAAAAAAATGAGCGAACAAAATATATATCTTCCACACCTGATGACTATTGAAAAGATCACCAATGAAGCTCCGGGTGTGAAAACATTTAAACTGAAATTTCAGAATGAAGAAGATGCCAATGCTTTTAGCTTTAAAGCCGGACAATTTGGAGAATATTCTGCATTCGGAGAAGGAGAATCTACTTTTTGTATAGCTTCATCTCCTATGCGCAAGGGGTATATTGAGTGTACCTTCCGTGTGGCTGGAAAGAATACAACCGGACTTGCTGCTTTGGAAGAAGGAAGTACCATGGGATTCCGTGGCCCTTTCGGAAATACATTCCCAATTGACGAATGGAAAGGAAAGAACCTTTTATTCATTGCTGGAGGTATCGCCTTGCCACCTATGCGCTGCGTAATTTGGAATGCACTCGACCTTCGTGAAAACTTCAAGGATATTACCATAGTCTATGGAGCTAAATCGGTAAACGACCTCGTTTATAAGCACGAATTAAAAGAATGGGAAGAGCGTCCAGACGTAAAGCTGGTAACAACTGTAGACCCAGGAGGCGAAACACCTGATTGGAAAGGTGAAATCGGCTTTGTTCCTTCTGTAGTTGAAAAAACTGCTCCATCTCCAGAGAATACCATTGCTATTGTATGTGGTCCTCCTATTATGATTAAGTTTACCTTCCCTGTATTAGAGAAATTAGGCTTTAAAGACGATCAGATTTACACTACATTGGAAAACCGTATGAAGTGCGGCGTAGGTAAATGCGGCCGTTGTAATGTAGGCAAACTTTACGTATGCAAAGACGGACCTGTATTCAGCAAAGAGCAATTAAATAACATTCCTGCTGAAGAATATTAATCGTATTACGATTCCTAATAAGCAACAAAGCGGAGACAGTGCTAAACATTGTTTCCGCTTTTTGTTTTTACACTCTAAACGTATCATATTACAGTTTAAAAGATAAAATAATTTTTGTATAAAATTATCAAGTAAATTAATCTACTATAATTAAAATATATATAACTTTGATTCGAAAAATAAAATGCACACAGGAATAAACAATAAAAAGCTGATTATTAATCAACTAATCAAAAATAAACATCTACAAATACTACAATTATGAATGAATCAAACATAAAAGATTTAAGAAAAAAAGATAAAAGACCAAGAAAAAAAATAACTACTATTGCAATCTACACCATAATAACAATAATAGTTTCATTGATTGCAATTGACATTTATAACAGTAGAGACGACATTGTTGCCGGTTTTAAAGATGGTTATCAAGAGGGGTTACATATGAAATAAGAAAAATATAAGTGAACTCTCCATATGATATATACCGATAAAACAAAAAGCTTCTCAATAAAAAAAGTAAATAAATACATAAGAGATTCCAGAACTGTTTCTTCCATACTAATTGTTGGATCAATTTTAAGTTTCATATATTTCATAGTATGGTTTATTTCATACAAAATTCTAAACGGCTGGGATATAGTTCTTGACGGTGACCCCAACGCTTCGCTTTTGAAAGGCCCACTTTATATAACAGTTTTAGAAACCATGATTATTGGCCCTATAATAGAAACATTAATTTTTCAAAAGTTTCTCTATTTTATCGCCACATTATTCAGTTGGTTCAGGCATAATAAATGTAGAATTGTAATATTGGGCGCTTTCATTTTTGGCTTAGCACATTTTTTCACTCTATTATATATTATCACAACAGCAATAACCGGAGCTTTCTTTATGTATTTGTATGTAATAAAACAACATAGACATGCATACTGGAGTGTAGTTATCCTACATTCAATGATTAATGGATTAGCTATTTTTCTTAATTATTTAGACAGCTAACATCTTGCCTATGTGTTTTTACTACTCAGCTATATAAAACATAAATAATAAAATTATTTAAGATATTGTTATCACGATATTACATCAAACAAGACAGCATCGTATTAATTTAATATAAACAAATGAGCAAATCTGTTACAATTAAAATTTATATCTTTTTACGCAAGCAGCCTCTTTATCTTTTATAGCATTCATTCTTATATTTAACTTAGCTATTAGTATTATAATCTCATTTATCGGAATAGATTTAAATACAGAAGAGATTTTTAGCTCAAAATCTTTTATAACATTATTGTTTTTAGCATGCATTATCGCTCCTTTGTTTGAAACACTTCTGATTCAATATTTTCCTATGGAATTGTTTAAAAACAGATTTAAAAAAAGAACTCTAGTAAGGATTCTTTTATCATCACTCTTATTTTCCATAGGCCATACATACAACTTTTATTATATGCTTGTTATGTTTTTCATGGGAATATCGCTTGCTACAACTTATGCTATCCAAAGAAAAAAGCATAGCAGAACTTATGCTTTCTATGCAGTATGTCTTACTCACTGTTTATGGAATTTTTTTGTATTGCTTGAATTCATGTTATAATATCATGTCCGTATGCATAAAATAAAATATTTAAGGTCATATCTATTTTTCCTGATATTTGAAACTATATCAGGATATACTAACACCCATGCACAATCAATCACTATCTCCGGCACAATAACCAATGCAGAGAAAGGTACAAAAGCAACTAATATCAGCGTTTTTACCAAACGTCCCAAGATTGGAACAATTTCCGACAGCAAAGGATATTTCAAGTTGAATCTCCCCTCTTCATGCTTAAACAAATATCTCTATTTTACAGGAGTAGGATTTCAAAAAGACAGTATACTAATTTCGGAGAATTCATCATTAAATATAAAGCTACAGCCACAGGCATATACTTTAAAAGAAATCTATATTATGCCAGACAGCACTTTGCTTACTCTTTTACGAAAGGCATACCTTAGAATACCAGAAAACTATCCTGCAAAGCCTTCATTATATACCGGCTTTTATAGAGAAAGTGTACAAGACGAAAACTATCAGCAAGCATATCTTGCGGAAGCAATGCTTTCTATCTACAAAGACTCTTATATAAAAAAGAAAGCAGAACCCGGAGAAGTTGAAATTCTGAAATCAAGAAAAAAAGAGATCAGCAGCAGTGGACTTCTGTATTATGGCGGGCCATTTGTTCCTATAAATGGTGATGCCGTTTTACAACGAAAAGATTACATTAATCCTCAGCATTTCAAAGCATACAAATATAAATTCAACGGAATAAAGGAATCTGAAGGACATGAATTTTATGATATATCTTATACCAGCTCAAAAAGTGACTCAACGGTGTTCAAAGGAAGAACACTAATAGATAAACAAAGCTTGGCTTATGTTTATTTTGAGAGAGATCTTGAGAATTATCAGACTACAAACCTTAGAATTAAAGGAGTTGAGTCTCATTCAAAAGTTACATATGAAAAGCAGAATGATAAATATTACCTTAAGCAATATGAAAATAGTAACATTGAAAAAAATCTATTGAACGGGAAAAATATTAATTCTACTATCGATTATATTACTACCGATGTAAAATTAGATTCTGTTAAACCTATACCTTTTGAAAGGAGACTAGGATTCTTTGAGCCGTTTATGCAAAAGACTGATGATTACAACAAAAAAGGTTGGACAGACTATGATGAGCTGAACAGTGCATTATCTCAGAAGAGTGAACTCCAATTTTCAACATCAACCGCAGAACAGATTTTCAACACGAAAAGTTCTAAGAAGCTAGTATTTACAAATAAGTTACTAAAGATTCTGTTGAAACTAAACTTTGAATATGGCTTGTCATTTAATACTGTAAACCTCAACAGTAATAATTATAATTTTATCTTTAATCCAGGAGGTGGATTGCAACAGTTTACTATTAATAAGCAACAGCCTTCCAGAAAAGAAGCGGTAGTTATTCAAAGTCTTATAGGATATCGTTTGAACAAAAATCTTAGTATTTTTATAAAAGGAACAGATGATTACTTTAACAGTGATATTTCATCGGACGAACATTATTATGGCATTCAATACAGAAAGAACTTAAAAAGTAACGGCCGACCACTATTCTTTGAACCCTCAATTGCTTACTGTTCAAAAGATTATTTCGTAAATCTGGGGACATATAGTAATCCCACTTCATTTCACTTTGGAGGGGAGAAGATTGATGCAAGAAGGATTGCATTTGCTTATGGTCTGCAACAAAAAACAATAGCTCCGCAAATTGCTTTTTCTAAAAGAATTAGTCGGTTTGCCAGTCTGAAGATATTTGGAACTTATAACATACCTCTTGACACAAAGAAAGCATTCAGAATAAAAGAAAAGAGCGGATTCTTTCTCTCAAGAAAGAGTGCAATAGCCGGTTTTGAGAACAATAAGTCTATAATTAACAACAGCGAACAGGATATTTGGAATTCATTGAAGATTAACCGTTTTCAGGTGGGATTTACAATAAGCTTGCTTTAACATAAAAATAAATGAGAACTATTACACAACAGACTAAATTCGCTACACATGGTTCAATCGCTTCAACTGTTCCTTGTATAACCCTTATCATTCTAGGAATAATATTCCCTAACAGTTTATATTTTCTATTAGCATTTCCTTCAAATCTTTTCCTATGATTAGTTTTAATACAAATACGATTTCAAATAAATTAAAGGATTTATCTTATCCTTATTTTATACTATTATTTACTTTTTTTTGCAAAATTAGTTCTGCACTTTTAGCATATTCGGCTATTATAATATCTAAAAAAATGGGATATATTATCAATTTCAACAATCAAAGTTGGCTTGAGATCTTAATTTTGGGTATTTTATTTGCCCCTATAATTGAGACAATCATTTTTCAAGCTGGAATATATCATTTATTGAATAATATCCCTTTCTTCCGAGATTATAACAATAGAATAATACTTATCGGAGGATTAATTTTCGGACTCTCTCATGCATATAATATTATTTACATAATATCAGTTATACCGACAGGCATGTTACTTATGTATGTATATATAATTCGACAAAAAAATAATGATGCCTTTTTAAGTGTATTTTTAATACATTTAATATGTAATATTATAGTACTAATATTCAAATTAGCAAACTAATTTTTTCAAAGACCATAAACATAATTAAGATAAAAGAAAAAAAGGAACAAGATTAATACCATTGCAATTGGAATCAGAATAACAATTATAATCGGGTGGTTCATCATTGACTTTTATTACGGAAAGGGCAATTTTGTTGATGACTTCAACAAAGGTTATCAAGAAACATGATAAAGAAACTCTTTTTATTAATCGGATTAGTTCTTACTATCTTACTTATTGTATGGGAATTCTATCTCATCCCCAACTTCAAAGAAAATATAATTGAATGGGGAAGTTATCTCTTTATTGTACCAATGATCTTTTGCTATGCCGCATTTTTTCTGAAACCTGAAAAGGTAAACCCAGCAATTATTATCAGTGGAAGCGCTTTAGGAGTGATAATATCAATAGCACTAGGTATTCATTTATCGGACAACATTTGAGTCTATAAAGCTTGCGTAGCCATTGCCGGAGCATCAATAACATGGGGGATAACCAGAAAATTAAAATACAAGTAAAAAATGTGACGAGCAACCGTACTTCAACAAAACGCTCCATACTTTTTTTGCTTTTACATTCACATATTTCTCTGTCCACCCGGGTGTACATACCTCCTACACCCGGATCTACCCCAAAGGTACACCCGGGTGGACATCCTTATCACACCCGGGTGGAAGATATACTCTTCCGGGCTACTTTCCTGTATAACAAACACTTGCTTTGAAATAATAATGCCAGAAAAACAAAAGCGCTAGACTGCCAGATCACCGCTAGATCAATTTGAATTGATCTAGCGGCTATATTCCACTCATTTACAACCCATTAAATGGACACTGCTAGATCGCTAGATCATTTACCTGTTTTTTATTTTTCTGAGAGAAAATCCGGGGGATAAAATTGCTTGTAGTATGGCAATATATTAAAAATTAACAGACCGTTTTAAGTTAAAAAAGACCTGTTGAAAACTTACTGAAATATTTTTCTTAAAAAAAGTGGGGAATTGTGGAGAAATGTGTAATTTTACAATCTCAAACTATATAGTACACTTGATGGATCGATTTTTGGGTAATATTGAAGCCAAAGCGGATGTAAAAGGTCGCCTTTTTATTCCTGCTTTATTCAGGAAACAGCTCCAGGCTGCTGCTGAAGAAAGGCTGATTATGCGCAAAGATACCTATCAGGACTGTTTGGTTCTTTACCCCGAAAGTGTTTGGAATGAAGAACTTAACGAATTACGCGGACGCCTCAACAANTGGAATCCTACTCACCAGCAAATATTCAGGCANTTTGTTTCCGATGTNGAAATTATTACACCAGACAGTAACGGACGAATTCTTATTCCAAAACGTTACATGCAAATGGCCGGCATCACAATTGATGTCAGATTTATTGGAGTGGACAATACTATCGAAATATGGGCGAAAGCAAAGGCGGATAAACCGTTTATGAATCCCGAAGAGTTCGGNCGGGAGCTTGAAAAAGTAATGAACAATAAAGTTATTAACGAATTAAAACCACCAACAACAGAATGAACGAAGAAATAACATACCATGTACCGGTGCTCCTCAAAGAGAGTGTAGACGGGATGAATATCCAGCCCGGAGGGACGTATGTAGACGTAACTTTCGGTGGTGGCGGACATTCAAAAGAAATTTTAAGTCGCCTTGGTAAGANCGGCACACTCCTGGGATTTGATCAGGATGAGGATGCAGAAAAGAATATTGTGGATGATAAACGTTTCATCTTTGTGCGCAGTAACTTTCGTTACCTGCATAATTTTCTGCGNTATCACAACATCGACAAGGTAGACTCTATCCTTGCCGATCTGGGTGTTTCTTCTCATCACTTTGACGACAGTGAAAGAGGTTTTTCTTTCCGTTTCGACGGTAAACTGGATATGCGAATGAANAAGCGTGCCGGAATTACTGCNGCCGANCTGGTNAACACTTACGAAGAGGAACGTTTGGCCGATATTTTCTACTTATACGGTGAGCTGAAAAACAGTCGCAAGCTGGCTTCGGTTATTGTAAAATCTCGNGCATCAAAGCATATCGAAACCATTGAAGATTTTCTTTCAATTATAAAACCTCTTTTCGGAAGAGAAAGAGAAAAAAAAGAACTGGCAAAGGTTTTCCAGGCTTTGCGTATTGAAGTAAATCAGGANATGGAAGCATTGAAAGAGATGCTGCTTGCTGCTACCGAAGCATTAAAACCGGGCGGAAGACTGGTGGTAATTACTTATCATTCATTGGAAGACCGNATGGTNAAAAATATAATGAAGACTGGNAATGTAGAAGGTAAACAGGATCAGGATTTCTTCGGTAANCTGAATACGCCTTTCAAACTTGTAAACAACAAGGTAATTGTACCAGACGAAGACGAGATTGTACGCAATCCACGTTCCAGAAGNGCCAAANTAAGAATTGCAGAAAAGAAATAGGAATTATGAACGAGAACGAAGAGATTAAAACAGAACAGACTCAGGAAAATGGCAACCGTAAGGATGCTAAGGCTAAGGGTATGTCTCTAAAAAGTATTCTTGGAGGTGATATCCTGGCCAATGACTTTTTNCGTCGCCAGACAAAATTACTGGTTCTTATCATGGTTTTTGTGATTTTCTATATCAGTAACCGTTACTCNTGCCAGCAACAGTTGATTGAAATTGACCGTTTGGAACAGCAGCTTACTGATATTAAATACGATGCACTGACTCGTTCTTCCGAATTAATGGAAAAAAGCAGGCAATCNAGAATAGAAGAATATGTATCAACTCAGGAAAGTGAACTTCAAACAGCCACTAATCCTCCATATTTAATTAAGAAATAAAAAATGGCTGTTGATAAAAGAAGCATAATGACTCGTTACTTCTTCATCATTTTATTGATGGGGCTGGTTGGTGTTGCCATTGTTGTAAAGGCTGGTATTATTATGTTTGCCGAAAGACAATACTGGAAAGATGTGGCCGATCGTTTTGTTAAGGAGAATGTAATAGTTCATCCTAGCCGGGGAAATATTATTTCTGCCGATGGCAAATTAATGGCTAGTAGCTTACCGGAATATAAAATTTACATGGACTTTAAAGCTGGTGGAGAGGTAAAGGACAGCATTTTAAGAGACAGCATGAAAGTTATTTGTCAGGGACTTCACAAGATATTCCCCGATATGTCGGCTGCAGAATTTAAGGCTCATCTTCAGAAAGGAAGAAAAAAAGGAAGCAGAAGTTACCTTATTTATCCTAAACGAATCTCTTATATACAATATAAAGAGGTGAAAAGGTTACCGGTTTTCAACATGAACAAGTATAAAGGTGGTTTCCATGAATTAGCTTTCAACCAACGCAAAAAACCTTTCGGTTCACTGGCAACCCGTACTTTGGGAGATGTCTTTGCGGATACTGCTCAAGGTGCAAAGAACGGTCTGGAACTTGCTTACGATACTATTCTGAAAGGTAAAAACGGAATAACTCACCGCCAGAAGGTGATGAATAAATACCTGAACATTACTGATGTTGCTCCTCAGGACGGACTTGATNTTGTTACTACCATCGATGTNGGAATGCAGGATATTGCAGAAAAAGCATTATTGGACAAGCTGAAAGAAATTNANGCTANTGTAGGTGTTGCTGTNCTNATGGAAGTTGCNACAGGAGAAGTGAAGGCCATTGTAAACATGACTAAATGCAGTGATGGCAATTACCGCGAAATAAAGAATAATGCTGTATCTGATATGATGGAACCCGGTTCTACATTCAAAACAGCATCCATAATGGTTGCATTGGAAGATGGTAAAATAACACCTGAAGATGGAGTAGATACAGGTAACGGTCAAAAGTTAATGCACGGACGCATAATGAAGGATCATAACTGGACCAGAGGCGGATATCAATACCTTACTGTGCCCAAAATATTGATGGTTTCTTCAAACATCGGGGTTTCTACCATTATTGATAATGCTTACTTCAATAATCCTAAAAAATATGTTGAGGGACTCTATAGAGTGGGTATTAATGCAGATCTTCATATTCCAATAAAGGGTGCAGGAAAAGCTCATATTCGTATACCGAATAAGGACAACTGGTCTAATACAGCTTTGCCATGGATGTCTATTGGTTACGAGAGTCAGATACCTCCTATCAATACACTTGCGTTCTACAATGCTATTGCTAATAATGGAGTGATGATAGCTCCTAAATTTGTAAAGGGAGTGATGAAGAATGGCGAGATGATTCAGGAATTTCCTACAGAAGTGATTAAACCATCAATCTGCTCTGAACGGACGCTGAAACAAATTCAGTCTATTTTGCAAAGAGTTGTAAGTGAAGGGTTAGCCAAACCGGCGGGCTCTAAACAGTTCCATGTTTCAGGAAAAACAGGTACTGCTCAGATCTCTCAGGGAAAAGGCGGATACAAATCTGGAAAAGTAAGTTATCTGGTTAGTTTCTGCGGATATTTCCCTTCGGAATCACCGAAATATAGTTGCATCGTTGCAATACAAAAACCAGGTCTTCCTGCATCAGGTGGTTTGATGGCAGGTAGTGTATTCAGTAAAATTGCAGAAAGAGTTTATGCTAAAAACCTGAGTACGGACTTATCTTTGGCTGTCGATTCGAACTCTGTGGTAATTCCGAACGTAAAATCAGGTGAGGTTAATGAAACAAAATATGTACTCGATGCTTTAAAAGTACAAAACCGGGAACAGTTCACTCCTATTGGCTTTGGAAAGAAGACATGGGGTACAGCTCAGCAAAGTTCTAATGCCGTTATTATTACAGAAAGAATGACTCTTAAAAACTTTATGCCTGGTGTTATAGGCATGGGTGCAAAAGATGCAGTATATTTGCTGGAAAGTAAAGGACTTAAAGTATCTCTCTCCGGAATGGGCAAGGTACAGTCTCAAAGTATTCCGCAAGGAACCAGAATAGTAAAAGGACAAACAGTAACCATACAATTGAATTAAATAATTATTATGAAATTAGATCAAGTAATAAAGAATATACAAGTGACTAACCTTATTGGTCACTCAGATATTGATCTGAAAGGAATTAACTCTGATTCCAGAAAAGTGGAATCCGGTCATCTTTTTGTTGCAGTAAAAGGCACGCAGACTGATGGGCACTCTTATATCTCAACAGCTATAGAAAAGGGAGCGATCGCAGTTTTGTGCGAAGAACTTCCTACTGAGCTTTCTGAGAATGTTACATACATTCAGGTAAAGGATACAGAAGATGCTGTTGGTAAAGCTGCTACTGCATTTTATGGTGACCCAACTTCAAAACTGGAATTGGTTGGTGTTACCGGAACAAACGGAAAAACAACAATTGCCACATTATTATATGATATATTCCGTCATTTTGGATACAAAGCAGGATTACTTTCTACTGTTTGCAACTACATTGATGATGAAGCTGTACCTGCAACTCATACTACCCCCGACCCTATTAGCTTAAACGAGTTATTGGGAAGAATGGCAGAAGCTGGCTGCAAATATGTATTTATGGAAGTTAGCTCACACTCAATCGATCAGAAAAGAATCAGTGGACTTCGTTATGCCGGAGGTATTTTTACCAATCTGACAAGAGACCATTTAGATTATCACAAAACAGTAGAAAATTATCTGAAAGCAAAGAAAAAATTCTTTGATGATCTTCCAAAGGATGCATTTGCCTTGACTAATGTTGATGATAAGAACGGAATGGTGATGTTACAGAATACAAAAGCCAAAACATATTCTTACTCATTGAGAAGTCTTTGTGACTTTAAGGGTAGAATTCTTGAAAACCACTTTGAGGGAATGCTGCTTAGTTTCAACGAAAAAGAACTTGCAGTACAATTTATCGGTAAATTCAATGCATCTAACTTATTAGCTGTGTTTGGAGCTGCTTGCTTGTTAGGCAAGAAAGAAGAAGATGTTTTGCTGGCACTTAGCACCCTTCGTCCGGTAGCCGGTCGTTTCGACTCACTTCGTTCACCACAGGGATACACCGCTATTGTAGATTATGCTCATACCCCTGATGCATTGGTTAATGTATTGAGTGCTATTCATGAAATACTAGAAGGCAAAGGGAAAGTAATCACTGTTGTAGGTGCAGGAGGTAACCGGGATAAAGGTAAACGTCCTATCATGGCTCAGGAATCGGTAAAAGGAAGTGACAAAGTAATTATTACATCTGATAATCCACGTAACGAAGAGCCACAAGATATTATCAATGATATGCTTGCTGGATTAAATACAGAAGAACTTAAAAATGTAATCACTATTGTTGATCGCAAAGAAGCTATTCGCACAGCTTGCATGTTGGCACAACCCGGAGATGTAATTCTTGTTGCAGGTAAAGGTCACGAAAATTATCAGGAAATTAAAGGTGTGAAACATCACTTTGATGATAAAGAAGTTCTTAGAGAGGTTTTCGGAAACTAATAAGTAAATACATTAAAGCATATGTTATACTATTTATTTGAATATTTACATAAATTCGGATTTCCGGGAGCAGGAGTATTTGGTTATATTTCTTTCCGTGCATTGATGGCTCTTATTCTATCATTGCTTATCTCATCTATATACGGAAATAAGTTTATCGATACATTGAAACGTAAACAAATATCCGAGACTCAAAGAGATGCAAGCATTGATCCGTTTAATATAAACAAAGTAGGAGTACCAAGTATGGGTGGCGTTATCATTATTTTTGCCATACTTATTCCTTGCCTGTTACTTGGTAAGCTTACCAATATATATATGATACTGATGCTGGTAACAACAGTTTGGCTAGGTACTCTCGGATTCCTGGATGACTATATTAAAATATTCAAGAAAGATAAAGAAGGACTTCACGGAAAATTTAAAATTGTAGGTCAGATTGGTTTGGGATTAATTGTGGGACTTACTCTTTATTACAGTCCTCAGGTAGCTATTCGCGAAAACATTGAAATAAAGCAAGGAAAGCAGATTATAGATGTTATACATACCAAAAGCAACATTAAATCGACTCAGACAACAATTCCTTTCTTCAAGGAAAACAACTTTGATTATGCAGATTTGGTAGGTTTTCTGGGAGATAAGGCTCAACCGGTGGGATGGATTATTTTCGTATTGGTAACAATCTTTGTTGTCACTGCTGTATCCAACGGAGCTAACCTGAACGACGGGATGGACGGAATGGCCGCGGGGAACTCGGCTATTATAGGGCTCACGCTGGGAATACTGGCCTACGTGTCCAGTCACCTGGAGTTCGCCAGTTATCTGAATATCATGTATATCCCCGGATGTGAAGAACTTGTAATCTTTATTTGTGCATTTATCGGTGCATTAATCGGTTTCTTATGGTACAATGCATATCCGGCACAAGTCTTTATGGGAGATACAGGTAGCTTAACCATTGGAGGTATTATTGCTGTATTCGCTATTATTATTCACAAAGAATTATTAATTCCTATATTATGTGGTGTATTCCTCTGCGAAAATTTCTCTGTCATTATGCAGGTTAGCTATTTCAAAAGAGGAAAGAAAAAAGGAGTTCGCCAACGAATATTCAAACGTACTCCAATACACGACCATTTCCGTACAACGATAGCTCAGCTTGACCCAACTTGTACGTACAGATTCACAAAGCCAGCCAATGTGTATCATGAATCCAAAATAACGATTCGTTTCTGGATTGTTACCATTTTGTTGGCTGCCATAACAATAATAACTTTAAAGATAAGATAACATGCCTAAAAGAATTGTCATATTAGGAGCTGGAGAAAGCGGAGCTGGTGCAGCCGTTTTAGCTAAGAAAGAAGGATTCGATGTTTTTGTATCGGATATGTCTATCATTAAAGACCAGTATAAGGAGCTTTTAGACTCAAAAGGTATTCAATGGGAAGAAGGACAACATACAGAAGAACTTATTCTGAATGCCGACGAGATTATTAAAAGCCCCGGAATTCCTAATGATGCTCCACTGATTCTGAAGTTAATTGAAAAAGGCACTCCTATTATTTCTGAGATAGAATTTGCAGGAAGATATACGAATGCAAAGATGATCTGTATTACCGGAAGCAATGGAAAGACTACCACAACTTCTTTGATTTATCACATCTTTAAGAGTGCCGGACTGAATGTTGGTTTAGCTGGGAATATAGGTCAAAGTCTGGCTCTTCAGGTAGCTGAATGTAATTATGACTATTACATTATCGAGCTTAGCAGTTTCCAATTAGACAACATGTATGAGTTCAGGGCTAATATTGCCATTTTGATGAATATCACTCCTGATCATCTGGATCGTTATGATCATAATATGCAGAATTATATAGATTCAAAATTCCGCATCACTCAGAATCAGACAGATGAAGATGCATTCATTTTCTGGAACGATGATCCAATTATACAAGAACAATTAAAGAAACATGGTATACATGCTCATCTCTATCCTTTCTCTATAGAAAAGGAAGATGGAGTTAAGGCTTATGTTGATAAAGATAAGGTTGTATTCAATGAACCAATCGCTTTTAATATGGAGCAGGAAGAGTTAGCTCTTACCGGAACACATAATCTTTATAACTCTATGGCCGCTGGTATTTCTGCTAATCTTGCAGGAATAAAGAAGGAATATATAAGAACTGCATTGAGTGACTTTAAGGAAGTAGAACATCGTTTGGAAAAAGTGGCTCGTGTACGTGGAGTTGACTTTATAAATGACTCGAAAGCTACCAATGTAAATTCTTGCTGGTATGCCCTGGAAAGTATGAAAACCAAAGTGGTTCTTATTATTGGAGGAAAAGATAAAGGAAACGACTATACAGAAATAGAACAGCTTGTAAAGGATAAAGTTTCTGCTTTAGTTTTTCTTGGACTGGACAATAGCAAACTTCATGCTTTCTTTGACGGTAAAGTTGAAAAGATCGTTGACGCTACTTCAATGAAAGATTGCGTTGAGCAAGCTTTTCAGCTGGCTAAGAAAGGAGAAACAGTATTGCTATCTCCATGCTGTGCAAGCTTCGACTTATTTAAAAGTTACGAAGATCGTGGCCGTCAATTTAAAGAATGCGTCAACAATTTATAATTTAGTATATGGATCTGTTAAAGAACTTATTCAAAGGAGACAAGGTAATCTGGATTATCTTCCTGTTCCTTTGTGTGATCTCTGTTGTTGAGGTTTTTAGTGCCGCCAGCACATTAACCTACAAAACAGGAGATCACTGGGCTCCTATTACACAACACACGGTTATTTTATTGGTCGGCGTGTTGGTTGTATGGATTACCCATAAAGTTAATTACAGATATTTTCAGGCCATTCCAGTCTTCCTGGTACCTATATCGGTAATCTTACTGGTTTTGGTAGTTGCCACAGGAGCCATGACCAACGGCGCTGCCCGCTGGATGAATATTTTCGGGCTCCAGTTTCAACCGTCGGAACTTGCTAAAATGGCTGTAATTATAGCTGTATCATATATCTTAGCAAAGAATCAGGAAGAAGACGAAGCTAACCCAAGGGCATTTAAGTATATTATGTGGATAACAGGACTTATCTGTGCTTTAATAGCCCCTGAAAACTTGTCTACCGCAGCTCTTCTATTCGGGGTTGTTTTTTTGATGATGATTATAGGACGAATCCCATTCCGAAAACTAGCAATTCTGGTAGGAAGTATTGCTGTCATCGGCATCTTTACAATTGGGGTTACAATGCTTGTACCTGATAATACAAACATTAAGTTCCTCCATCGTATGACTACATGGAAAAATCGTGTTTTCGAATTTGCAAGTCCAAAGAAGGATATTCCTGCTGCAAAATTTGATATAGACGGGGATGCACAGGTAGCTCATGCCAATATTGCCATTGCAACAAGTAATATTATTGGTAAAATGCCGGGGAACAGTGTTGAAAGAGACTTCCTTTCACAAGCTTTTTCGGACTTTATCTTTGCTATTATCGTTGAAGAATTAGGGTTGATTGGTGGTGGATTTGTAGTAATTCTCTATATCTGGCTGTTAATACGAGCGGGACGAATAGCGCAAAAGGCAAAAGGGAACTTTGCTACTTTCCTGGTCATGGGAATTTCACTGTTACTGGTATCTCAGGCTATCATGAACATGTGTGTGGCAGTGGGGCTAATTCCGGTAACCGGACAGCCACTTCCACTGATCAGTAAAGGAGGTACTTCAACTTTGATTAATTGCGTATATGTTGGTATGATATTAAGCGTAAGCAGATATACTGCAAAACTGGAAGAGAATAGTAGTTCAATAGATACAAAGGTAGAAGACACTACCATTAATAAAGAAGAAATTATAGCTGAAGAAAGTTTAGCTTAAAAAAAGTTTATTCATATATTTGTTGGTAATCANGAAGGAAGAATGGAAATGCAACGGGTTCCTGCTGCAGGATATGAAATAAAAGGTTTACCTGTAAGTGGTTTCAACCGCAAGAACTTATTTAAGAATTTTGAAGTACTATATAAATTGGCTAAAAGTCAATTCAAAGCATATAGCATTATAAAACAATTTAAACCTCATGCAGCTGTTGGTGTTGGTGGATACGCAAGTGGTCCTACACTGAAGATGGCTGGGATGATGGGTGTGCCGACTCTTATACAGGAGCAGAATTCTTATGCAGGAGTTACAAATAAACTTCTGGCTAAAAAGGCAAAAAAGATATGTGTTGCCTACGAAGGAATGGAAAAGTTCTTTGAGAAGAACAAAATAATTCTAACTGGTAATCCTGTTCGTCAGGGTCTTGTGAATAACAAAATACCCCGTGAAGAAGGTATTAACTTTTTCCACTTAGACCCTGCTAAAAAAACAATCCTGGTTATCGGAGGAAGCCTTGGCGCTCGTACCGTTAATCAATGTATAATGAATAATCTGGATAAGATTAAAAATTCGGATGTTCAGTTTGTTTGGCAGACAGGAAAGATATATTACGAACAAGCTTTGCAGGAAGTTAAGAAAGCAGGAGAATTACCATTGTTTGTAACCGATTTTATTTCGAGCATGGAACATGCATACGCTGCAGCCGACTTAGTTATATCTCGTGCCGGAGCAGGTTCAATATCCGAGTTTTGCTTACTTGGTAAAGCTGTAATCCTGGTTCCATCACCAAATGTAGCAGAGGATCATCAAACAAAAAATGCTTTGGCATTGGTTGATAAATCTGCAGCTTTATACGTAAAAGACAGCGAGGCTGAAGACAAATTGGTAGATATTGCTATTGAAACAATTCATCAGGATAGTGTTTTAAATGATCTTAGTATGAATATTAAAAAACTTGCTTTCACCAACTCGGCAAGTGTTATTGCAGAAGAAGTTGTTAAGTTGGCAAATGAATATAGAAAGAATCATGGAAATTAATCAGATAAAATCCGTTTATTTTATTGGTGCTGGTGGTATAGGCATGAGTGCTTTGGTACGTTATTTCCTTTCCAAAGGGAAAAATGTAGCAGGTTATGACCGTACTCCTAGCGAACTCACAGAAAAACTCATTGAAGAAGGAGCAAAAATACATTATTCAGAAGATATAAAGTTAATTCCGGAAGAATGTCTCGACAAGAATTCAACTCTTGTTGTTCTTACTCCGGCAATTCCGAAAGAACATGCTGAACTAAACTTCTTTATTGATAACAATTTTGAAATTCAGAAACGTGCTCAGGTTCTGGGAACTATTACAAGAGCAAGCAAAGGATTTTGTGTAGCCGGAACTCATGGAAAGACAACAACTTCCACAATGACGGCTCACATTCTGCATCAGTCAAAGGTTGATTGCACAGCTTTCCTTGGAGGAATATCAAAGAATTATAAGAGTAATCTGATTCTATCTGATAAAAGTGACTTTACTGTTATTGAAGCCGATGAATTCGATCGCTCATTCCATTGGTTGCACCCATATATGTCTGTTATAACTTCTACAGACCCCGACCATCTTGATATCTACGGAACAGAAGAAGCTTATTTGGAAAGCTTTGAGAAGTATACTTCACTGATACAACCTGGTGGATGNCTGATAATCCGTAAAGGAGTCTCTTTACAGCCAAAAGTTCAGGAAGGTGTTAAAGTGTATACTTACTCAAAAGAAGAAGGAGATTTCCATGCAGAAAATATCCGTATTGGCAACGGAGAAATATTCATAGACTTTGTAACTCCAGATGAAGTAATAAAAGATATTCAGCTGGGTGTTCCGGTTAGCATCAATATTGAAAATGGAGTTGCAGCAATGGCTCTATGTTGGCTAAACGGAGTAACAGCAGAGGAAATTAAGAGTGGAATGGCTAGTTTTGGAGGAGTAGACAGACGTTTTGATTTTAAAATTAAAAATGATAAAGTTGTCTACCTAAGCGATTATGCCCATCATCCATCTGAAATTAAGCAAAGTATAATCTCTGTACGCGATTTGTACAATGATAAAAAGATAACAGGTATATTCCAGCCTCACTTATATACTCGTACACGCGATTTCTATAAAGATTTTGCTGATAGCTTATCACTATTGGACGAAGTTATCTTACTTGATATTTATCCAGCTCGTGAACTCCCAATTCCAGGTGTTACAAGCAAACTTATTTTCGATAATATTCGTGAAGGAGCGGAAAAGAGTATGTGCACTAAAGAAAACATGTTATCTGTATTGAAAGATAAGAAAATAGAGGTACTTATAACTCTAGGTGCAGGTGATATTGAAGATTACACAACCGACATTCAAAATTTACTGAATAACAAATGATAAAGAAATTTCTGCTACTGATCGTTATGCTGCTAATTATCGCATATCTTATAACAGCGATAACAGCTTTCAATAACAAGTCTGATAATAAGACTTGCAAGGATATTGAATTGATCATAAAGGACAGTATAAATGCAGGATTTATCACAGAAAAAGAGATAGCTTCTTTGCTTAAGGATGAAGGCATTTATCCTGTTGGAAAAAAGATGGAAAGAATCCAGACAAGAAAACTGGAGACTGAGCTTTCAAAACATCCATTGATAGACAAGGCTGAGTGTTACAAAACACCGGGTGGAAAAGTTTGCATGGAAATTTCACAACGTCTTCCAATTCTTCGGGTTATGAATTACAAGGGGGAGAGTTTTTATTTGGATAATCAAGGCAAAATAATTCCTCCTGAAGCTAATTGCACAGCACATTTAGCTATTGTAACAGGATATGCAGAAAAATCCTTTGCTATGAGGAGCTTATATAAGTTTGGTGTATTTTTGCAAAATGATAAGTTTTGGAATGCTCAGATTGAGCAAATAAACGTAACCCCAACAAGAGAAATTGAGTTGGTTCCACGAGTTGGAGATCACGTCGTATTCCTTGGAAAAATAGATAATTTCGAAGAAAAACTTGGACGACTAAAAATTTTCTATGAAAAAGCTTTGAATAAAGTGGGATGGAATAAATACGAACGCATCAACTTAGAGTTTAGCAACCAAATAATTTGCACAAAAAGAGAAGAAACTAATAAGCCAGTGTAATTAAGAGCTAATCGTTTAGAACTACATTCTAAAAAGACTAGTACATTGACCTATTAAAAATTAGAAAGATATGGCAGAAACAGATTTTATCGTAGCTATAGAACTGGGATCATCTAAGATTACCGGTATAGCAGGGAGAAAAGAAAGTGACGGAAGTATTCATGTCCTTGCTTATGCCAAGGAGGAATCTTCTTCGTTCATCAGAAAAGGAGTAATCTATAACATAGATAAAACAGCTCAAAGCCTGACCTCTATCATAAATAAGTTAGAGAGTGCATTAGACAATGAAATATCAAAAGTATATGTAGGCATCGGCGGACAATCAATCCGTACGGTTAAAAATATAGTAACCCGTCATTTAGCTACCGAGGAGATTATTACAGAGGAACTTGTTGATTCCATCAAAGATGAAAATCGTCAGATTCCATTGATTGATATGGATATACTAGACGAAGTTCCACAGGAATACAAGATTGGTATTAACTTACAGGTGGACCCGGTTGGTGTACTTGGAAGTAATATCGAAGGACGTTTCCTCAATATAGTAGCCCGATCTTCAATAAAAAAGAACCTGCAACGATGCTTCGAACTTGCAAGAATTGAAGTTGCAGATTATTATATTTCTCCATTAGCTGCAGCCAATGTGATTCTCACTGATACTGAAAAGCGTACAGGCTGTGCTCTGGTAGACTTCGGAGCAGATACAACAACTGTTGCTGTCTATAAGAACAATATCCTTCGTTACCTTTCAGTTCTGCCATTGGGAGGTAATAATATTACTCGTGATATTTGTGCATTGCAATTGGAAGAAGAAGAAGCCGAAAAGCTGAAAGTTAAATATGGTAACGCCATTTTTGAAACAAATGATGACGAAGGACCAAAAACATACCTTTTAGAGAACGAAAAACGTTCAATAGAAAGAAAGGTCTTAAACGAAATTATTGAAGCACGTGTTGAAGAAATCATTGCTAATGTATGGAATCAGATTGAACTTTCCGGTTATCAAGGAGATTTAATGGCTGGAATTATAATCTCAGGAGGAGGTTCCAACCTGAAAAACCTGGATGAAGCAATTAAGAACAGGACAAAAATAAACAATGTAAAAATTGCAAGATTTGTACGAACCGGAATCAGATCAAACGGGCCAGATTTATTGATAAAAGACGGAACTCAAAATACGATTATCGGCTTATTGAATGCAGGAAAAGAAAATTGCTGCTTACTTGAAAAAGTTAAGCCGGTTGAAACATCAATCAAATATGATGTTCCTGAACAGACACTCTTCCCGGAAGATGATGACGAACAAGAAGAATATGATGAAAAAGAGGCTCTAAGAACTGAAGAGGAAAGAAAGAGAAAAGAAGAAGAAAAGAGAAGAAGAGAAGATGCCGAAATAGAGAGAAAAAGGCAGGAACAAAAGCGAAAAGAAGAAAAAGCCGCAGCGAAAGCTGCTGCAAGAGCTGCTAGGAAAGAAGGGCCTAGTAAGATAAAGAGCATGTTTGAGAAGCTTACAAAGGATATGTTCAGCGATGAAGGCGAATAACATAAGTAGCAATATAGTAATTACATCACATAAATAACATATAGTTATGACAGACGATATAATGCCATTTGAATTCCCAACAGACACCCCAAGTATTATCAAGGTGATCGGTGTGGGTGGCGGCGGTGGAAATGCTGTTAATCACATGTATAAGGAAGGCATACATGATGTAACATTCGTTCTGTGCAACACAGACAACCAGGCTCTTGCAGAATCTCAGGTTCCTGTTAAGTTACAATTAGGACGTNCCATTACCGAAGGACTGGGAGCCGGAAATAAGCCNGAACGTGCCTCAGCTGCAGCTGAAGAAAGCATCGAAGATATTAAAACACTTCTNAGNGATGGAACCAAGATGGTATTCATTACAGCAGGTATGGGTGGAGGAACCGGAACCGGCGCTGCCCCTGTTATTGCTAAGACAGCCAAGGANATGGATATTCTGACTGTAGGGATTGTCACTATTCCATTCCTTTTCGAAGGTGAAAAGAAAATTATTCAGGCACTTGATGGTGTCGAACAGATAAGCAGNCATGTAGATGCACTACTTGTTATCAATAATGAAAGGTTAAGAGAAATTTACGCTGATTTAACCTTCATGAATGCTTTCGGCAAAGCAGATGATACTCTTTCAATCGCAGCAAAAAGTATTGCTGAGATTATTACCATGCGAGGTAAGGTAAATCTTGACTTTGCAGATGTAAATACCATTCTGAAGAACGGTGGAGTAGCAATTATGAGCACCGGCTTAGGTGAAGGCGAAAACCGTGTCAGCAAAGCAATCGAAGATGCACTTCACTCTCCATTACTAAATAACAATGATATCTTTAACGCAAAGAAAGTATTGCTTAATGTTTCTTTCTGCGAACAATCAGAGCTTATGATGGAAGAAATGAACGAAGTTCACGAATTCATGAGTAAGTTTGATAAAGGTGTAGAAGTTATCTGGGGGGTTGCAGTAGATGATGCACTTGGGAATAAAGTCAAAATTACAGTTCTTGCTACAGGCTTCGGTATGACAAGTATACCCGGTATGGATGAAGTTATCAGCAAAAGAACTCAAGAAGAGGAAGAACGCCTTGCCCAACTGGAAGAAAAAGAAGAAGAAAATCGCCGACGCATTGTTATTGCTTATGGTGAGGAAGCACTCAAAGGAGGTGCAAAAGCACATAAAAGACGACGTCATGTCTACATCTTCAATCCAGAAGATTTAGATAACGATGAAATAATTGCTTCTGTTGAAAACTCTCCTACCTATCAACGAGACAAAGCTACTTTAGAAAAAATAAAAACCAAGGCTACAGCTGTAGAAACAGTTGCTTCTCCGGAAACGGAAGATGGTAGTAATATTATAAGTTTTAATTAAAAAAAGATCTATTATGAGTATATTTGACAAAGTCAGCGATGACATTAAAGAGGCAATGAAAGCCAAAGATAAAGTGAAACTGGAAGCATTAAGAAATATAAAAAAATACTTCATTGAAGCTAAAACAGCTCCAGGTGCAAATGATACATTATCAGATGAAGCCGCCACTAAAATTATTCAGAAACTGGTTAAACAAGGAAAAGACTCTGCTGAAATTTATATCAGTCAGAATCGTCAGGATCTTGCAGACGGAGAATTAGCTCAGGTTAAAGCAATGGAAGTTTATCTTCCAAAACAGATGAGCGCAGAAGAACTGGAAGCCGCAATTAAAGAAATTATTGCAGAAACAGGTGCTACCGATGCCAAAGATATGGGTAAAGTAATGGGCGCAGCAACAAAGAAGCTTGCCGGATTAGCTGAAGGACGCGCAATATCTGCCTTGGTTAAAGAACTGCTGGCATAAGTTTAGTCAGTCTTATCATATAAAGGAAATGGGGTTGTTCACTTGGATAACCCCATTTCTTTTATATCCTTACTTCTGGTCTATCTCTGAGATCATTTTCCAGAAATTCAATTCTCAGAGACTTAATATATCATTCTAAACCACCTTGATTTTATATCAAGCCAATCGCTAATCAAATAGTTCTTTTAAAACATCCAATGATTTTAAAGACGGGAATTCAGGCAGATGAAGACGATAATAATCAATAATTATAAGTAAACAACGGTTCCGTTCTACCCTACTCATTGCAAACAGATGCATTGTTTCATAGTTCATACGCATTAAATTAACTAATATTGAAGCATCATCAGGCTTAATAAAAGAATTATGAAACGGTTTATTTGCTGTAAAGCAAGCATTCAGTAAATCGAAGTAATCACCTTTATTGTAGTTCTCCAGGTTTGGATAGAGACCCAGGAAGCGAGAAAGCCGCATAAGAAAGACTAAATGAAAATTTGCAAAGCCTTTATCCTGCTCATCAAGCCATTGAATAGAATGGAGCAAATATGCAAACAGGGGCTTGTTTTCAACCTCTTCACGAACCGCACGATATAAAAACTCCGCAATAAAAAGGGCAATAGCCGATTTATATGGATCATAAGGAAGCGAAGAAAAAGGATAAAAAGATTTAGCCTCCTTTATACGATGCAGATTTGAAGTGGGACGATAATCAGCTTCAAACTCAATAATTGATAAAGGTTGAAAAAGTACTGATTTTACAGTTGCTTTCTTTGAACGTGGTAGTTTTACCAAAAAAGAAGCTCTTCCTGAGCGCTCAGTATAAATATCTACAATATTAGAAACATCATTGTATTTTATAGAATGAAGAACAATTCCAAAAGATTTTTGTAGCATAAATTACTCCAATTCCTTATTTGTGACTTTTAGTAACAAAGCTACAAAAAAAGAATATAACCGCAAATTTATAGTCGAAAGTATAATCATCCAAAGAAAAAAAGAAAAAAATAACAAATGTTATTCTACTGATAATCAAACAATAAAATAGTAATAATAGAAGTTTTAAGATAAATCTAGAAAAAATTTTGCCGGAATATTTTGCTATTTCAAAAATAGCGCCTATCTTTGCATCCGCAATCAAGAAACAACGCGATTGCAAAACAGAAAAGATACCACAATGGCCCGTTCGTCTATCGGTTAGGACGTTAGATTTTCATTCTAGAAAGGGGGGTTCGACTCCCCCACGGGCTACAAAGTTAAAATATNAAAAGATACCACAATGGCCCGTTCGTCTATCGGTTAGGACGTTAGATTTTCATTCTAGAAAGGGGGGTTCGACTCCCCCACGGGCTACAAAGTTAAAATATAAATTCAAAGAATTAAAAGATTAGTCGAAAAGATGGCAAATCACAAATCATCAATCAAGAGAATTAGACAAGCTGAGACAAAAAGACTTCACAACAGATACTATGGTAAAACCATGAGAAATGCTGTTAGAAAGTTACGTTCTACTTCTGACAAATCAGAAGCTACAGCTATGTACCCTGGCATTACTAAAATGATCGATAAGTTAGCAAAAACTAACGTTATTCACAAGAATAAGGCTAACAACTTGAAGTCTAAGTTAGCAATCTACGTTAACAAGCTTGCTTAACACAAAGAACTGAAGTACATTCTTTATATAATAAGGTCGGATTATTTAATCCGGCCTTTTGTGTTTACAGCTACCCCAAATCAAGTACTATAAAAAAGTGCAACGATATGAAATTTAGGCAAATTAAAGTGTTCAGAACCAATTAAAATCACTATATTTGCTTTGTTTAAATAATTACAAATTAAATATGACTGAAGAACAAATAGCGAATAATGATTCAATGTATTCCGCGGACAGTATTCAGGTACTTGAGGGATTAGAGGCTGTTAGAAAGCGTCCTGCAATGTACATTGGAGATACTGGCGTAAAAGGTTTGCACCATTTAGTATATGAGGTTGTTGATAACTCAATCGACGAAGCCTTAGCCGGCTATTGTGACCACATAGAAGTAGCCATTAACGAAGACAACTCAATTACCGTTCAGGATAACGGACGAGGTATTCCTGTTGACTTCCACGAAAAAGAGCAGAAATCAGCACTTGAGGTTGTAATGACAGTACTTCATGCTGGTGGTAAGTTCGATAAAGGTTCTTACAAAGTATCCGGAGGTTTGCACGGTGTTGGTGTATCCTGTGTAAATGCCCTTTCAACCTTACTGGTTGCTCAGGTTGCAAGAAACGGGGAATTATACCAGCAAGAATATTGCTGCGGTATCCCAAAAGAAGCTGTTAAGGTTGTAGGAACAACAGACAAGACCGGAACACAAGTAACTTTCCATCCTGACGGTTCAATCTTCACCACAACGGAATATAAATACGATATTTTGGCTACTCGTATGCGTGAACTTGCATACCTGAATGCCGGACTTACTATCACGCTGACTGATCTTCGTGTTAAGAACGAAGACGGAAGTTTCAAGAACGAAACATTCCATTCAGAAGAAGGCTTAAAAGAATTTGTTCGTTTTGTAGACTCTTCTCGAGAAAAGCTTATCAATGATGTAATCTACATCAATACAGAGAAGCAAGGTATCCCTGTAGAAGTTGCTATAATGTATAATACTTCTTATACAGAGAATATCCACTCATACGTTAACAACATCAACACAATAGAAGGAGGTACTCACCTTGCAGGTTTCCGTCGTGCACTAACCCGTACACTTAAGAAATATGCCGAAGACTCCAAAATGCTGGAAAAAGTAAAGGTTGAGATTTCCGGTGATGACTTCCGTGAAGGTTTAACTGCTGTTATTTCTATAAAAGTAGCAGAACCTCAGTTTGAAGGACAGACAAAAACCAAGTTAGGTAATAACGAGGTTATGGGAGCTGTTGATCAGGCTGTTGGAGAAGCCTTGACTAATTATCTGGAAGAGCATCCAAAAGAAGCCAGAATGATTGTTGACAAAGTAGTTTTAGCTGCTACAGCTCGTCACGCAGCCCGCAAAGCCCGTGAAATGGTACAACGTAAATCACCAATGTCTGGTGGTGGACTTCCAGGAAAGCTAGCTGACTGTTCTGATAAAGACCCTGACAGATGCGAAATTTTCCTTGTCGAGGGAGATTCTGCAGGTGGTACAGCTAAACAAGGCCGTAACCGTGCATTTCAGGCAATTTTGCCTCTCCGTGGTAAGATTCTTAATGTGGAGAAAGCAATGCGCCACAAAGCTTACGAAAGCGAAGAAATCCGTAATATTTACACAGCATTAGGAGTAAGTATTGGTACAGAAGACGACTCTCAGGAAGCTAACATTACGAAGCTACGTTATAAGAAGATAATAATCATGACCGATGCCGACGTCGATGGTTCTCACATCGACACCCTTATCATGACTTTCTTCTTCCGTTTTATGCCACAGATTATCCAGAACGGATATCTTTATATTGCCAATCCTCCATTATACTTGTGTAAGAAGGGAAAGGTTGAAGACTATTGCTGGACAGAAGCTCAACGCCAGAAGTTTATTGAGACTTACGGTGGTGGTTCCGAGAACGCTATCCATACTCAACGATACAAAGGTTTGGGAGAAATGAACGCCCAACAGCTTTGGGACACAACAATGGACCCTGAGAACCGTACCTTACGCCAAGTGAATATTGAAAATGCAGCCGAAGCCGACTATATTTTCTCTATGCTGATGGGTGAAGATGTAGGTCCTCGTAGAGAGTTTATTGAAGAAAATGCTACTTATGCAAATATTGATGCATAAACAAAACATTATATTATAAAAGAAGAAGCTGTGTAGTTTTACGCAGCTTCTTCTTTTTTAGATAGTAATCAATGATTTTAAAGAGAATCTTTAATCATTCCGGCAAACTTCTTTGTGGTATCATATTTAGAAAGATACACCATTTCAGTTATCATAGGCCGGCAATATTTAGATTAGATAACTCCTCTATTCTTCATTTCCTCTGCTGCAATCTCAAGTTCCGTATACCAATCTTCTCCAAATTTACGGATAAGCGGTTCTTTCAGGAATTTATATACAGGCACATCCTCTTTTTCTCCAAGAAGAACAGCAGCCTTACACACACTCCAGCGGTGATAATTTACAGCTTTAAATTCAGGATACTTCTGCACACGAATAGGATAAAGATGGCAGGAAACCGGCTTATAGAAGTCCACTTTCCCTTCACGATAAGCTTTCTCTATGGCACAATAACAACATCCTTTCTCGTCGTAGCAGGTAAAAACACAATCTTTTCCATTCACAATGGAAGTAACAAGGTCACCATCCTCATCTTTATAGCAAACGCCTTGCTTTTCTATTACAGCCTGTGCTTCAGAAGAAAGGTCCTCCCAGATAACCGGAAGGACCTTCTTTAGTTGTTCAACTTCTTCTTCTTCCAAAGGCGCACCGGCATCACCCTCAATACAACACTCCCCTTTGCAGGCATCCAGGTTGCATAGGAATTTTTCCTTGAACACATCAAGGCTGATGATGGTATCGTCTATTTGAATCATTCGAATATTATTTAATTAATACGTTGCCAGTCATTTCTTTTGGCGCTTCCAATCCCATAATCTTAAGGATAGTTGGAGCAATATCAGCCAAACGACCTTCAGCAACCTGAGCATCTTTGTTTTCTGTTACGTAAACACATGGAACAGGGTTCAAAGAGTGAGCAGTGTTAACTGAACCATCTTCATTAACAGCGTTATCAGCATTACCGTGGTCAGCAATAATAATTGCTTCATAACCGTTTGCCTTAGCAGCTTCAATAGTCTCCTTCACGCAATTATCTACAGCAACTATCGCTTTTTCAATAGCTTCGTATACACCAGTGTGGCCAACCATATCACCATTCGCATAATTTACTACAATGAAATCGAACTTGCTCTTATTGATTTCAGCAACCAAAGCATCCTTTACTTCGTAAGCACTCATTTCAGGCTTCAAGTCGTAAGTAGCCACTTTAGGAGAATTAATCAGGATACGTTCTTCACCTTCGTATGGAGCCTCGCGTCCACCGTTAAAGAAGAATGTAACGTGAGCATATTTTTCAGTTTCAGCAATGTGAAGCTGAGTTTTCTTCTGAGAAGAAAGATATTCGCCCAATGTATTTTCTACGTTGTCTTTATCAAAGATGATATGAACACCCTTGAAAGAAGAATCATAAGGAGTCATGCAATAGTATTGCAATCCCGGTACAATCTTCATACCTTCTTCAGGCATATCCTTCTGGGTAAGAACCAGAGTAAGTTCCTTTGCACGGTCGTTACGGTAGTTGAAGAAGATAACTACATCACCTTCCTTAATTCTTCCGTCTACACCAGCATTCACAATTGGTTTGATGAATTCGTCAGTAACATCAGCATCATAAGATTCCTGCATTGCAGTAACCATACAATCAGCCTTTTTACCAGTTCCATTAACCAACAAATCATAAGCCTCTTTCACACGAGCCCAACGTTTGTCGCGGTCCATTGCATAATAGCGACCAATGATTGTAGCAACCTTAGCAGTAGTCTTCTTGCATTGAGCATCAAGTTGTTCAATAAAACCTTTACCACTTCTAGGATCGGTATCACGACCATCCATGAAACAGTGGATAAATGTATTTTCAATTGCATATTCCTTAGCTATTTCAGTCAGCTTAAAAAGGTGATCAAGAGAACTATGCACACCACCGTCTGAAGTCAAACCCATAAGGTGAACAGACTTACCATTTTCCTTTGCATAAGTGAAAGCAGAAACAATTTCCGGATTCTGCATGATTGTATTTTCACGACAAGCCTTGTTGATTTTAACCAAATCCTGGTAAACAACGCGTCCTGCACCAATATTTAAGTGACCTACTTCAGAGTTTCCCATCTGACCATCAGGTAAACCAACATTTTCTCCACTAGCCTGAAGCTGTGAGTTTGGATATGTTTTTACCAGGTAATCCCAGTAAGGAGTTGGAGTGTTAAAGATAACATCTGCTTTAGAATGGTTCCCTATTCCCCATCCATCAAGAATCATTAAAAGAGCTTTCTTAGCCATACTATAAATTGTTTTAATTACTCATCATTTTACGAGCGCAAAGGTACGAAAAAAAGCAATAAGATGATGAGTTTTAGTACTCATTCACATTATAATACAAGACTTCAAATTTTAGTCAGTCTCATTAATGCAAAAACAACAAAAGACAACCCTATTATCTCTGCTATATTGCACTTTTATTTATTTTGCTCTATCGAAAATATCGGCAATTTATCGTCAATTATAAAAATTTATATCTTGCACTATTATTAGGTCATTTCCAACAACTTTATATCCAAGAATCTCTTGATTAATTATTAAATCATTTAACAATCATTGAAAATGCCTGGCCATAAATCCGTTCGGATAATACACTTATCACCTATACATAATCGCTTTAATCGCGAAAATGCACAACGATTAGGGATTTAAATCTTTTTAGACTAAATTGAATAGAAGAATATCTATACTTATAGAAAACTGATGAATTTACAATTATATTTCAAATTAGTTAAAATCAGGATCCATCAATTCAAATATAATCTGTTTACCCAGCTCAATTCTATCTTCTATGTCAATACCTTCAATCTGTTGAATTGGGTATTCGATTTGAACTCCATTTTGAGAAACTACGTATTTATCATTCTGGCATTCAATATCATAATCAGTATTTATTATCTTCAATTTGTCGCCTTGATAAGCATAATCACCTAGCGACAATTTCTCTGAAAACTCTGACAATTGATTCAATGTATATAAAAAGACATTCCAATTTCTACCTCCAAGACTTTTTTCAGTATTCATCATAATCACATTGTAACTTCTAGCTGATTTATCAGTCCAATAATACATACCAAAATTACCTTGTCTCATTGGTGCGTATTTAATGAAATAGTAACTCCAATTTTTGGGCGTTTCTTTATTTTCAAGGTATGCGTCGATACATTTCTCTAAAAATTCATCGTTTATATTGGGTTCATTAAGAGTGGATAGAAGGTTATTTATAATTTCAAATGTGCCATCAAAAAATTGTCTCTGTTTTGTTGGGTGGAATAGATCAAACCAAACTGATTCATTGTATCTTGCACCAAATTGGAAACGCCATGATATAAACTGAGAATAATCACCAATGGTCAATAAAATTCTATTTATTAGGTCTTTATTGCAATTATTGAATAATAGCCTAAACTTTTTAAAGTTACTACTATTGTTCATATCGACAATTGAAACACAGCCTTTCAGCAAGGAGTGGTCTTCTAAATTATATAATTCATCTTCTTTTTCGGTATTGTCAGTTAGCCATTCTATCTTCCTACGTTCTTCCTCTTTTTGCCTTACGTTATAACCAAGTTCACCACTTTCTGATATTGGAATTTCACCAGAAAGAATAATTGTTTCAGATTCATTAAGTAATATTTTCATACGATCATCACGAATCTCATCGGTAGAATTCCAAATCAAGTTTCTTATTATTCGTATCCTTTTGCGGAATTGGACTTCAGTCACTTTTTCTTTATTCTGTAAATAAGTAATAATGGAATAAAGTAATAACATCTTGTTTAACGGAAATTTTCTGTTTCTACCAGAGAATTCTCCATAATTATCCAAACACTCTTTGAAGATATTCAAATCATCTTGGTAAATATTTACTTTACCGCTTTGATAAGTATTTTTTGAGAATATTTTTTCGAAGAAACTTAAAATATCAAACTTATACCAACAATCAAACGAATTTATTAGATACATGATATTGTCTTTTGCTTTGTCATTTTCATTGCTGTATAATAAGCGAGCAACCTTAAATTCATCTCTTTCAAAACAAAGAGCAGATTTATAAGTTATAATGTCACTTATAAAACGAAAATAACGCATAAATTCATCATCAATAATATTATTGTCGCCTCGGAACGGAAACAACATATCCGTCCAATCAATGTCAAATTTATGATTGATTTCCTTTGAAAGCTCTTCAGAAATATGCTTGACAATTTCTTCAAATTCGGCTTTGAAATGTTCAAAAGAAGTTAGTGGTTTACCTCGTGAGTTCATTTTAATATACAAATCATCAGTAAGTCCCATTTCGGTAAGTGGTAGAAAATAGAAGCTGATAATTTTATTCGTTACTAATGATTTCCATAAGTCTGATTGATTATAAAATTTCTCATGAATGGCATCAATCATTACCAAAATACCTTGAATAGTAGGATCGTTTTTCCATTCGTATGGATACCAAGCCTGATCTTTAATAGTTACAGATAATTTATCATCACTAAAATCGGGAGAATATTTTACCAATTCTTTACAAAAGTCACGAGAACTAAATCGGGTTGCATATGAGAAGTAATTCAGAAATTCATACTCTGTCACTCCAATATCTTCCTTTTTCGCAAAATACCAATGTAATAAAAACAATGTTGTTAATCTTTGTTGTCCATCGAGAGGCGTTAAAACACCATTTTCCGAAACATCACCGTAAACAAAGTCCAAGGTTATATGACTATTGCCAACAATCGATTGAAACAAAGCATCTAAAAATCGTTCTCTGATTCTTTTTACTTCTTCATTCTTTCTACCTTGTGCATAATCTCTTTGAATGATTGGTATTTCAATTTTGCCTAATGTTATGTTATTACCTTCAAACTCGAAAGCAGTGCCAAAAAGACTTTTAAATGTATATTCTCTTGTGTTCATAATATGATTTTCTTTTGAATTAGAGCTAAATAAGGTCGCAAAACATTATCCATTTCTGTTATATACCCATCTCTGTCAGCTTTGCCCCAAAAATGAACTTGATTTGATTCTGAAGGAGTGTAATACTTGAGAAAAACACGTCTACTACAAACAGGTATGTAATCGCTTGTTTTGTCCATTTCAAGTATTTTATTTCGCTTTACATCAAAAGTAGAATTGTTCAATGCAGAATTATCGGGTTGATTTAATAATGCTAAATTTGACAACGAATGCGTGTATTCAATACTACCATTTTCTGAAAGAAGAGTGATAACACGATTAAATAAAGTTGAAAATTTATCGCCAGTCAGTTTTTCGTCATTAACCGCCTCCGATATATCTTGAATAATATTCATATCAGACTTACAGTCAATATTCAGCAATGAATTTTTGTGCAAATTCAACCACTCCACCCACTGTTCTCTTTTATTCATACCTTGTGATTGCTGGGCATGTATATGCTCTAAGCTCCAATCTTCCTGTTTGTGTTTATCGAATGGGAAACGCATTGTTTCATCCGATTTTTGCCTAATTGTTTCAACATTGAATAAGAGTAATAATTTCTCAATAAACCCGTAATCGGTCTTTTTGTCGTACGACAGATCACAATAATCTTTTTCATTTAAAACAATGCTATTAGCAATTAAGGAGTCCAACGAATTTTGAAAGGTAGTTTTGGTAATCTCCTTTGATTCATTAATTAGCTCCTGTAAACTTTTTGAATCAGAGGCTACCAAATAGCCTATTTTGTGATATAGTTCAATGTTTTCGTACCATTCTTTCAATCGTTGATAATAACGTAGAATCTCCGTCCAAATATCCGATTTTTCTTTCCTTTGTTTAATCTCATTATCAAAATGAAAAAAAGTAAAGAACTTCTCACGCTCTCCCTTTTGTTTGTTTGACATCAAATCGAAAATCAATTCGATACGGGTTGGGTAAGCCTTTGGATTTTCATTTGTGATAAAATACCAAAAACTATCGTTATGCAGCTCTTTTTCAATAATATCCCATTCGGTAGCAATTTCCAATTGCATTCTATCATCAATGCCATTGTTTCTGCTTAGAAATAATGCTTTTACCAGCTCTGCATTTGTAAGTGGAATACGACCTATATTTAGACGAGTGAATAAAGAAACAGAATCTTCGTCTCTATCTGAATTAGTTTCGTACCAAATAATTCGAATTCGCTCATTTAGTTTTTTATACAGATTAAAAGCGGCAAGAGCCTCATCTTTTTGGGCTTTAAACCAAGTTGAAATAATCCTATAGGCTTCAATGATAAAATACTCATCAATATTAACAGGCTCTATGCTTAAGGTGTCTGCACTAATGGTTTCCAAGAAAAATTTACTGCCACTTCTGGTTTCATATTCCAAAGAAAAGTTGAGTTGAAAAGGTAGGTTTAATTGCTTCATATAGCGAAATATGAGATAGATTGAAGTCAACCGTTGCTGACCATCGATTAACTCAAATTTCTTTTCGCCAATTTTCCTGACAACGATCGGTTGCAAGCTATAATTTCTCCCTTCGCCTATTTCGTGAATGTCATTTAGCAGCATCTTAACTTCCTCTTTCCAACGATAGCCACGTTGATAAGCAGGAACATAAAATTCACCCTCGATACTACCAACTAATTTGGGTTCTAGATTTATATTATTCATAGTTTTAGATTTCAATTTATACTACAGAAAGGTTATTATTAATTCATCATCAATAAAAGAGGATTGGTTACCCCATTTCTTTTATCTTGAAGCAGCTTCTTTTGAGTCTTTTAAAAGATATCAAAACAGCAAAAGACAATCATCTGGAGATTTTTTTTGTAATATCCTTTGTAAATCCATAGACATCACATCTTTGGTTACATTCAAAAAAAAGAAACTAATTGATTGAATTATTATGATGAATTACTAAGCATTAGATTTTATATTTTTATTATTTACATTGCTAAAACATTACTAATTATTTAATTATATTTATCGATAGACAAAATATTGCAAAAATGAATACATCTTTACGATAAATACAATTTATATTAAACAAAGATAATTAAATAAAAACAACCATAAAACATTATAAGGAAAAATTATTAAACAAAACATATTTATTTTAGGTCTATACTAAAATATCTAAACTAAAAAAAACTATTTTAGGTGTCAGATCCTATGTTTGCAATAAATATGCTGGAGTGAAAAAATAAGAAGCATAAGCTAAGAGTATTTTTTATATTTGAGGTACCAAACTTAAACATTCAAATATTCAAAGCTTATGCGTACACAAAGTAACAAAGTAAATTTCAATGGAGAAAATATTTATGTTGGAATTGATGTTCATCTAAAGAGTTGGGCAGTGACAATCTACACAGAACATTTGCATCATAAGACTTTTAGTCAGCCACCGGTTCCCATATTATTATGGAAATATCTGGATGAAAATTTCCCTGGTGGTAATTACTATTCTGCTTATGAAGCCGGATTCTGTGGATTTCATATTCACTTTGAACTGGAAAAGTTGAATATAAAAAATATAGTAGTCAATCCCGCTGACATACCGACTAGTCAAAAGGAACATGTGCATAAGAATGATTCTTGCGATAGTAAGAAAATAGCCCGTTCTCTGAGAGCTAAAGAACTCACCGGAATACATATTCCATTGATTGAAACCTTAGAAAATCGTTCTTTGCTTCGTTCTCGAGAAATGTTAGTAAAGGATCTGGTTCGTTTTAAACTGCGAATAAAGTCTTTTCTTTATTTTTATGGGATAGCCTATCCTCCTGAATTTGAAAAGTCATCTTGTCATTGGTCAAAACGTTTTCTTAAATGGCTAAAAGAAATATCTCTAAATACGCAAAATGGGAATGAAGCATTATCCCTATTGATAACGGAAGTAGAACAGCAGCGTCTTCTTTTATTAGAAGTGAATAAGAAAATTCATAGCTTGGCTATTTCTGATAAATATATTAAAGAGATGGAATTAATAAGAAGTGTCCCTGGAATAGGCTTGATTACAGGACTTACTTTTCTGTTGGAAATAGAAAATATAGAGCGATTTTCCAACACAGACAAGCTAGCCTGTTTTGTAGGAATAATACCAACTTGTCATTCGAGTGGAGAAACGAGTAATAATGGAGAAATGACCTTTAGAGGGCAAATTCATTTAAAGAAAGGTCTGATTGAAAGTGCTTGGGTTGCTTCAAGAATAGATCCAGCTCTGACACATAGTTTTATTAAGCTTTGCAAAAGAATGGAACCTAATAAGGCAATCATACGAATTGCGAGAAAATTGTTAAACAGAATATATTATACTCTAAAAAAGGAACATAAATACGAATATGGAATGGTTAAATAATAATATCCATATAAAACCTATATAAAGAGTGACCGCTAGCCACCTCTTGCAGCTATGCCTGCTTTGGCAGATTGCGGCCTCTTTTCCTATTGAACTGAAAAGGATTATGTAGAAACTGAAAGGATCAGTTAGAACTACTTATAGAAGGTTGTTTTATATAGGAATTTACTAATCATTTTTGAGGCTAGAGAAACATGTATGATAGGTTTTCTTAGCCATATAGCGATATCTGTAACATAAAAAGAGGGGAAAATCATACAGACTGTCCCCTTAAAATGATGTTACAGCGTAACGCAGGAAGTTTATTGCTGACAAGTTGCTCCTCAGCAGAGCTTGTTTCCTCTTNAACTGCCTGATTACAAAGCTAATAAAAAGTATAATAAATATTAATAATACTCTTATAATTTGGATTACAACATAGAAGAGGTGTCAGTAAAAAAGCCTTTTTTACCTTTCCAGAAATAAAATTTTGAAAAAACTACAAATTGCGGAATTCTCAGATTTTTATTTTCAGAACCGGAAAAAGTATTATTTTACTGACACCTCTGACACCTACAAAAACATATATACTTATTATTCAACGCTTTACAAAACATCATAAGTCTATCAGGGTGGAGAGGGTGGAGTAAAAAAGAGTCTTTTCGGTTTCCAGAAAATTAATTTTGAAAATTCCGCAAAATGCAGAATTTTCAAAATTTTATTTTCCAGAACGAAAAAAGAACAATTTCTCTCCACCCTCTCCACCCCAGTGAAACAAATTAACCTATCATTCAGCACTTTACAAAATAACAGAAATAAATCCAAGTCACTAAAGAGAATATTAACGATTAACCGTAATCAGACTAATATATCTCTGGGCAGACATTAATCATTTATTGGCGGGAGGTTCTGATAAACATGTACATGTTCGGAGCCAATCATGTACAAGATTGAACTCAAACATGTACATGATTGGAAAAAGGTAACCTTTTGTTTTTATTAGTTTACGGCGGGATATTTGTTAAACACCTTAATAAAGATGTTTTCTTATCAGAAGTCGAGTGACAACTGTCCGTCTCCCAGTAAATTGAAAGTCATTCTGTGATAAGGAGTTGTGCCGTGAAGGGCTATTGCCGCACGGTGTTTCTTTGTGGGATAGCCTTTGTTGTGATCCCAGTCATACACAGGGAATTCTTCGTGCAGACGGTTCATATAATCGTCCCTATAGGTTTTTGCCAGAATGGATGCTGCTGCTATCGACAGGTATTTACCATCACCTTTCACAACTGTGGTGTGAGGTATTTCTTTATACTTTTTGAATCGGTTTCCGTCAATAAGCAGATGCTCGGGAGTAGCTTTAAGTTGATCTACCGCACGGTGCATGGCAAGAATTGAAGCATTAAGAATATTGATTTTATCAATTTCTTCGGGCGTAACAATACCCACTGCCCATGTCACTGCTTCCTTTTCAATGACTTCCCGAAGGGCATATCGTTGCTTTTCTGTGAGCTGTTTGGAGTCATTTAGTAATTCGTTCTTAAAATCGTGAGGAAGAATTACGGCAGCGGCAAAGACTGAGCCTGCAAGGCAACCGCGTCCGGCCTCATCACATCCAGCTTCTATAAGGTCTTTATTGAGATATGGTAATAGCATAATTTCTAATTTATGTGGAACAAAGATAGAGTTTTATAGAACAAAATGTTCTCCCCTACCAAAAATTACTAAAAAAACGCCAAATAATGAACTTCTTAAGTTTAAGAAACAACTTATTTTGTATCGTAACGAAACTTATAATAAAAAAAATGAAAGATGATATGGTTTCTCACAACAACATTTGAGATCAATTCATATTTCATTTTATTTCGTTTATGTAAGAAATAACCTTAACAAAAAAGATATGAAAAAAAGATTACTTCCATTGTACTTCACATTGGCTTTTGCCTTTAATGCCTCTGCACAAAAGATTGACTTCAATCTACCAGGCAGACAGCCGGAACAAGTTACCGAAAACGGATTCACTCCCTGGGCCATAACCACTGGATTAAAAGACACTTTGGTATTAGACGAAACAAGCGGATTAAAAATCGTTGTTGCCAACGGTCCTAATTCGGCGGGCAAAATATTGAAAGCCAACTGGTGGAAAGATGGAGTGGGCAAATATTCAAAACTTATAGGAGACGGTATCGCCATATATGACTTTGTAGACAACAACACACCGCAGTTGCAATCGGGCTCGGCTGAACTCACCATCACACTTAGTGGCCTCACGGCAGGCAAACATTCCATTCTTGCATACCACAACAATACCGATGGATTCACTGCTCCGCCAGTAGACGTATATGTGGACAACGTGAAAATGGTATCTGGAGTGCTACAGACCAACAGAGCACAGAAAGCTTCAGCTAGCGGACAGTCGTATGTTACGTTCAACGCAGAGGCCGACAAGGATGTGGTTATATCTTACCGTACTGTTCCCGATCCATCGGTGAACTATACCGCTCAATATTTCACAACCACTGTGTTTGTCAATGCCATCATTCTGGACGAGCCTAATCCACTAACAACGGCATTGAATCCAACCCCGGACAATCTAGATATGCATACCGATGCCGACAACGGCAGCTGCACGCTGAAGTGGTCGCCGGCAGTAACAGCGGTGAAACACCATATTTATATGGGAACATCCGAAGGCGCTATGAGCGAAATTGCTATCCAAACAGATACATTCTACGTAATGAAAGATGCGTATTCACTGAACACGTACTATTGGCGAGTGGATGAGGAAGACGCAACTGGAAATACATATAAAGGCGAGACATGGTCATTCCGTCCACGACATCTCGCATTCCCTGGCGCAGAGGGCTATGGCCGATATGCCACCGGAGGAAGAGGCGGCACGGTGTATCATGTAACATCGCTTGATGACGATGCGTTAGCACCACAACCTGGAACTTTCCGTTATGGAATTAGTAAAGTAAGTGGACCGCGTACCATCGTGTTCGATGTTGGCGGAGTTATCCAGTTAAAAAGCCGCTTAGCTTGTAGTGATCCTTATGTCACCATTGCGGGACAAACTGCCCCTGGCAACGGAATCATGTTCCGCTCGTGTCCGTTCGGCATGGCATCCGAAGGTATCACCCGCTTCCTGCACATGTTTCTCGGTCATGATGCTGCAACATCCGAGACTGGATGCGACGGACTTGGAATGGCTGGGAACAACCACGCTATCATGGACCATTGTTCTATAAGCTGGACTATCGACGAAGCTTTCAGTAGTCGTAATGCAAAGAACGTTACATTGCAGCGCACAATGATATCAGAAGCACTGAACGTTGCCAACCATCCTAACTACCCTTCAGGTACAGCACATGGTTATGCGGCTACAATCGGTGGAGACACTGGGTCATATCATCACAACCTGATGGCTCACAACGAAGGCAGAAACTGGAGTCTCTCCGGTGGCCTGGACGGTAGCGGGGCTTATGCCGGCCGTCATGACGTATTCAATAACGTGTGCTACAATTGGTGCGGACGTACTACAGACGGTGGAACTCACGAAGGAAACTTTGTAAGCAACTACTACAAAATGGGACCATCTTCAAAGAAGCTTCAGCTGCTCACCGCAAACCTTGAAGGCACCGGCACCGGCTCACAAAGTTATTACGTGAACGGAAATATCCGCGAAAATCTTGATGGAAGCAAGACTCAGGACAAACTCGATGATACTTATAATTATACTCTGTCAAACGGACAGGTGTTGAACTGGACTGTATTCCGCGACAAGCCGTTCTTTGAATCATACACCACCATTGAGACAGCTGAAGCTGCTTACAAAAATGTATTGTCCGACGTAGGCTGCAACATGCCAATGCTCAACAACCACGACATACGTATGGTGAACGAAACTCTTAAAGGCATCACCACAACCGTAGGTAGCATATCGGGAAAGAAAGGTCTCATCGACTCTGAAGAAGATGATAAATGCGAAGGTTTCAACGGTATCAATATCTATGAAGCACACAGAGAAAGCGATTTCGACTCCGACAATGACGGTATGCCGGATTGGTGGGAGAAGGCGAAAGGACTAAATTCTGCAGAAGCAGACAATAATGCCGACCCGGATAAAGATGGTTACACCGTTCTGGAAGATTATCTTAACTGGCTTGCGGAACCTCACTTCACAATTAATAAAGGCATAAGCATAAACCTGAAAGAATATTTTGCAGGCTACGACAACAATCCTTCATTCGAAATTACCGAAAGTTCGGATATGTCTTACGATAGCAACGAAGGAATCTGTACATTCACCCCGGCAACATCGTTCACCGGGTTCCTGAACATTAAGGTAAAGGCAACAGATGATGACAATGTAGGTTCACTGACACGTAATTTCAACTTCTATGTATCTAGCGAGGCGACTGGTATCAACAATGTTCAGACTGACGACACATCGACCGCAAGCGATATCTATAACGTTTCCGGAATAAAAGTTCGCTCAAATGTCAGCAGTACTGACATATCAACTCTTGCTCCCGGTATTTACATCGTAAAGAAGCTGAACGACAAAACGGTAACAAAGAAAATAGTAATAAAATAACTATTAACGGGCAGAAACACATTAATTTAATAAAATCATGAAAAAACATTTTATTTGTATCATCTTAATAATGACGATGGCAGTGCCTCTATTTGCACAGCAACAGCTCAACCCAAAAGATTACGAATACTCATCAAGAGAGTGGAAAAGAATTGTAAGGGGAAGCCCTGATGCTTTCTTCAAGACAGAAGAAGCAAAACGAATTGCTGATAACGTATTAGCATTTCAACGTGAAACGGGTGGCTGGCCTAAGAATATTGCTATTCATCGTCCGCTTGGCGACGAACTGGATATTGTGTTGAGTGACAAGAAGAAACGCAATGACTCTACGACCGACAACGACGCAACTATTCTGGAAATGACCTATCTGGCCAGACTTTACAAACAGCAACCGGAAGAGCGCTATAAGAAAGCCTTCTTGCAAGGTGTGGAGTTTTTGCTTAGTGGACAGTACGATAATGGTGGCTGGCCACAATTTTGGCCTGAGAATCATGGATACCAGGTACAGATTACTTATAACGACAACGCAATGGTGCAGACTTTAATGGTTATCCGTAACCTGAGAGACGGTGTGGTACCGTTTGATTCATTGGTGGATGATGCAATGAAAGTTCGTTTAACAAAAGCTTTTGATAAAGGTATAGAATGTATACTCAACACGCAAATTATTGTAAACGGCGAACCAACTGTATGGTGCCAGCAGCACGATTACAAGACTTTAAAGCCCACTTCTGCCCGTGCATACGAATTGGCATCTTATTGTTCGGCAGAAAGCGCTTCGTTAGTGCGCCTTTTGATGGAACTTCCCAATCCCGACAAACGGATTAAAGCTGCCATTAACGGAGCAATGAAATGGTTCGAAAATCATAAACTGACTGGTATCCGGGTAGAACGTTTCACTAACGAAAACGGCAAGTGGGATACACGTGTGGTAAATGACGAAAAAGCCGAACCAATATGGGCTCGCGATTATGACTTAGAGCAGGGAAAGCCTCTGTTTTGTGACCGCAACGGTGTGCCACTTAAAACATTGGCAGAAGTAGGGCACGAAAGACGCAATGGATATAGTTGGTATAACAAAGCACCGGCAAGCCTTTACAAGCAGTATGAAAAATGGAAAAAGAAGTATATGTAAGTTACTTTGTTCTTGCTTATTAATTTGGTTCACTTACGTAAATAGAATAAATAAGAATGTATTAACATTATATTAGCAGAAAAAGTGTACCGATATCACATCGGTACACTTCCCAATTAATAGTCTCAATATTGTTAACTTTAAAAACTATTCTTTATTTCAATAAGTTCCGGTAGAAGTCCTCCACATCATTCCATTTATAGAAAGGAAACATGTTCGTCTGAACCGGAATATGTACTTCGTGCTCATTATGCAGAATCTTAACAAGAATATCGTCCGCACTTCCTTTTACATTGCGGAAGAATACAATCTGCACATTAGCAGCCATAGGAACCACCTTAAAGTCACTCCATACTTTATACAATTCGTAAGGATCGTCTATGGCAACATTACAATTCTCTATCTGCATCAAGGCCACAAGAGGTATCACATTGCCATCATGTCCGAAACGTAGAGTAGCTGCTATGCCTCCTTTCTGGACAGCCTCATCGGCACTATCCAGAATATTCTTCAATAACGATTTTGCATTAGCTACAACAATTCCTTTTCCATACGCATGATTCGCATTGCCCACATAGAAACGGTAGTTTACGCATTGCCACAAATCAAACAATTCCTGCGGTTGAAACAAATCATAGAATGAGAATTTTGTTTCTGTATTTTGCATATCACTGGCTACCCAGTACATGCCCCACATCACCTCCTTCGGGTTCACTTTCTTCAGAATGAAACGTTTGTCTTTAAATAAAGAAGTGATCAACCGGTCGGGATTTACATGAACTTCCTCAAACTTTCTATATTCCTCAACCCACGGGCCATTAGTAGATGAAGTAAAGCGATTGGATTCATCCGTGTGGTAATTCAGATAATTCATATACTTGAGACTGGATTCATAAGAAATTCGCAGGTTGGGATTCAGTTCTTTCAAACGGTTACCAAAAGACACCATACTCATCGCACAACGCAACGCAACGGTAGAACGGGCAGAAATAGATTGATTGCCCTTAAAAGCCTCAGGAAATGCAGCATACATTCTTTCTGCTATTCCATGCTGTTGCCTAACTCCTAAAGGAGTCAGATCACCACCATGGCCTTCAGCTTCTTCCCATACTTTCAGCAAACGCTGGTAAGCATCTTCTCCCAGATCAGAAAGTGCACTCTCACGATGTGCTTCTCCAAAAAGGTCGATCAACCATTGATAATCACGGTCAGCAATCAGGTAGCGGGAACCATGGCGTCCATAGTGACTTACGTAAAAAGGCTTATATCCTTTCGGAACCGGTGTCTGTTGAGCAAAATCAAGTGGATAAGCCAAATAAACTCCACCCGTTTTCTCAATGGTAGAAAATATTTCTTCTTTAGATGTCTGTGCCCCTAGAGGAACACAGTACATCCAAATCACGCTACATATTAGTAATTGTTTCAGTCTCATTCTATTTATAATCTATTGTTAATAACCGTCATTCTGTTTCAATGTCGGATTGTTGCTCAATTCACTTTCAGGAATTGGAAACAGCTTATACCTGTCATCCACATCTTCTCCTAAACGGACACCATTCTTCCATTCCCAATTATTACCTTTTGTGTATTTACCGAAACGGATAAGGTCGGTACGTCTGCTCAGTTCAGATGCCAGTTCTTTTTGACGTTCACTTAGAATAAAATCTAAAGAGAGAGCATTAAGACTGATTTCTCCTGAAACATCAGAACGAACTCCACTTTTTGCATATTTACCGGACATATAAGCTCTTGACCGAACTTCATTGACATAGCCTAATGCTTCAGTTTTTGTAGCATTTGCACCCCGCAAGATAGCTTCGGCAGCCATCAGATAAGCATCGGCAGAACGGAACAACGGGAAATCAATTGAGGTATAAGCATCTCCGGAAGCACACAGTTGATTGTCTTTGGTCACATTTCTCCATTTAATATAACCATAGCCGCAAGTAAAGGTGCTAGTCATGTTCAATTTCGAATCCCATGTTTCTTTCACTTGATTAGGAAGGGCAGTCATAAACTGGGCACGTTTATCTTTCTTTCCGTTACCCCACGGATCTTTGACATCAAATAGCAGATCGTCTGCATCAAAAGCGTTTACCAACTTCATCTTCGCACGAACATTACCCCAACCTCTGGAACCAACTCCTGTATTGTACAACTCATTCATAGGCCCATTTACAAAAGCTTTCACATAGAAATTTGTTCCAGCTGAACTTTGGGCTTGCAATCCATCCTGCACCAATCTCCAAATGATCTCCTTGCAGGTTTTGTTATCGGCAAGGAAGATTTCACGGTAATCTGAGGCCAACGGATAGTGTCCGTCAGTAAGCACTTTCTTTGCATACGTATATGCATCTTGATATTTATTCACATTAATCCACGATTCTGCATTCAAATACATGCGGGCCAACAAAAACCAGTCGGCTACACGGTCAATCCGTCCGTATTCATTTTCTCCTGGAGCTTTCAGATCGTTTTCAATAGCCAACAACTCGTTAACCGCATATTCAAATATTTGCTTACGGGTATTCTGAACAGGGATTTCCTTTACACCGGTATGTTCGTCAACATACGGCACAGAACCAAACAAATCGCAAAGCATGGAATAGCAGTATGCACGTATAAATCGTGATTCAGCTCTGTAACTGATGTATTCGTCCTTCATTTCTTCCCAAAGCCCTCTATCTTTTAGCTTTTCTTCTGTACATTCACGCAACAGTTCGTCACAGTAAGCAATGCTCATATAAAGTCTCTGGTAAGTCCAGTTAATAACCGAAGCGTTGGAGGCATCCCATTGTAGATTCAGGCACTTACGCAGACCGTTAGAAGAAGAAGGCATAAGGAAATTATCAGTATTCAATTCCTGTAGGTAGAACAACAAGCGTACATAACCGGAATATCCTTCATTGGCACCTTCCAAATCACCATCACCACCATCGCCACCTTGTTGACCTGTCAGAATCAGGGATGAATAACACTTCGCCAGGACACCTGTATAGCCATCTTTAGTCTTATAAACCTGGTTGTTTACTAACTGGTTATTATCCAACGGCATAGTATTGAGATCACTCAAGCACGAAGTCAGAAACGTACCCAGGAAAAATATAATGAATGAATAGACAATTATCTTTTTCATATCGCATAGTTTTTTTAATCCATTAGAAATTTAAATTAGCACTTAATGAGAATACTCGTGGACGAGGATATATATTCTTGTCGATACCGCTATAGATTTCCGGATCAATGCCCGAATAGCTGGTAAAGGTAGCTACATTCTGAACGCCGAGAGTCAACCGTAAAGAGCTTGATTGGTTCAACAATTTCTTGAAGGTATAGCCCAATGAGATATTATCAATCCGAAAGAAGTTTCCTTTTTCCAGAAAGTAGTCCGAATAAAGCTGTTGATTCTGAAAACCTGTGGATTTTGTACTGCTCAGGATATTCGAGAAATTTCCTTGATCGCTGTAAACAGACTGCACATATTGGTCGGCTGCTATATAGTTATAGACATAATTCCCGAAAGCTCCGTGTCCACTAACTGCAAAATCCCAGTTTTTATAGCTCAGCTGAGTATTTAATCCCAAATAGGATTTCGGCAATGCACTCTTTTTTGTGGCATACTTTGTTTCAGTTGCCGATATTGAACCATCCGGCTGCACATATTTACCTTCAATCGGCTTTCCATTGTCATCATAAGCCTGCTTTGCCAGATAGAAAGTATAAGGGCGCTCTCCTACCATAAACACTTGTACTGTTTTACCGGTACCCGAAATAGCTCCGGTCTGTACAAAATTAGCATTCGAATCCACTACATTCAGTTTTGTGATCTTTGAATCGTTCCAGGTATAGTTCATGCCTACTGTCCAGTTCAAGTTTTTCGTGTGTACCGGCACTGTATTGATGGAAAACTCAAATCCATTATTATCCATCTCACCGATGTTGGTGGTTATTACAGACGAGTAGTTAGTTCCTGATATTACAGGAATCGTATTCAGCAAGTCTTTGGTATGGCGCTGATAATAGTCCACAGAACCATAAATGCGATTATTGAAGAAGCCATAATCCAATCCGATATTATAAGTATCGGTAGTTTCCCACTTGATATCAGAGTCGTAACCATTTGGACGGTATGTTTTATACCATTTATCTCCAAACTGATAGCTGGATTCAGGATAGGATACCGTAAAAGTGGTCATATAAGGATAGTCGTTCAGAATATCTTGCTGTCCTGTCTGGCCATAGCTCAAACGTAACTTCAAATCAGATAGAATACGCGAATCTTTCAGAAAAGCTTCCTGACTGATTTTCCAACCTAATGCCACCGAAGGGAACAATCCCCAACGATTACCTTTTGCAAAACGGGATGAAGCGTCCGAACGTAAGGTAGCAGTGACCATGTAGCGGTTATCATACGAATAGTTAAGACGGCCGTAAAACGATAGTAAATAATATTCCGATTCATAATGACTGGGAGAGAACAACTCTTTTCCTTCCGGAGATAAAGTAGTAGTATCGTACTTCTTCCAAAAATGCTGCCAGCCGTATCCACCCATGGCACTAAAATTATGTTTCTCATTGAAGATATGCGAATAGTTAGCGTATAAATCCAATAGGTAATTCCGTTTGTTCTGTTTAGAATCATAGACAAGTCCTGTACCGTCTTTCATATTAGAGGTGTACATCATTCCGGCGAGATCAGGCACTTTCTTCGAATATTTACTGGTCAGTACATCATACCCTAAGTTCATATTCAGCTGCAAGTCTTCCAAGTGGTGCACCTTATAATTGAAGGATGCATTACCGATAGAACGTGTTACCTTGTTGCAGATATCCAGTAAATCAAGTTGCGCTACGGGATTATCAGTTTGAATAGCCATAGGAGATTTACCGTTCATCCAGATAAAATATCCCAAACCCGGATCGGTAGCTGCAGTAGTAGTTTCAGTCTTAACAGAACGTGTAGGATCAAAACGAAGTGCATTATTTACTACACTTTCATCGACTTTCTTATTATCCTCATAAGACACTTTCAGGTTCAGGTCGGCAGTGAGATGTTTATCAAAGAACTTGGGCGAAACACCTCCGTTAAATGTATATCTCTCATAGTTATTGGTGCGTATAATACCGTTCTGATTGGTATATCCAACCGAAAGACGATAAGGAGCATTTTGTTTAACCTTACCTGAAACAGAGAAGTTGTGTTCTTGCCCGAAAGCAGTTCTGTAGATTTCATTCTGCCAATCTGTTGTTGCAGTACCTAAGGTCACAGAACTAGGTACTCCGGAGATAGTGGGAACAAACTTGCGGAATTCATCGGCAGAAAGAATATCAAGCGTTTCTGTGACAGTACTTACCGAAAGGTTCGTTGAATAATTAAAGCGTAAATTGCTATCAGCACCTTTCTTCGTAGTGATAACAATCACACCATTTGAAGCTCGAGAACCGTAAATAGCCGTAGCCGAGGCATCCTTCAACACTGTAAAGGTTTCTATATCATTCGGGTTAATACCACCAATCACATTGCCACCGCCTTCGATTGTAGAGTTATCTACTGGTACACCATCAATAACAATTAACGGATCATTAGAGGCAGAAAGTGAGGCACCACTTCTGATACGGATTGTGGCACCCGTGCCTGGAGCACCAGAACTGGATACTACGTTTACTCCCGGTACTTTACCTACCAAGGCATCCTGAGCAGTAGTGCGCAACCCTTTATTAAAATCATCCGGTTTAATGGCAGTTACAGAACCCGTTGCATCCGATTTCTTCACGCTGCCATATCCAATGACAACCACATCTTCAAGCATCTCGCTATTTTCTGTCATCACGATTTTCATGTTGGCGGAAGCGGGGATTTCTAAATTCTTATAACCTATATATGTAATAAGTAAAGTAGTCTTAGGATTTTTTACTGAGAGATTAAAGTTACCGTTCACATCACTGATAGTTCTGTTAACTGTTCCTTTCTCCAAAATATTAGCTCCAATAATAGGCTGATTATCCTTATCAATGATAACACCTTTCACAGCCGTTTTCTGTGCAGCAGCGCTTACACTGAAAATCAAAGCAAACAGTATACAAACATACCGCCACCTACTTTCAATAGTTCTCGGATTTTTCTTGTTTTTCATAATGGTTATTAATTAGATTATTATATAAGTGTCACAAAGGTTTTGTGTGAGTCTCACTATGAGAAACAAATTTATTTTAAATGGTATTGCAGAACAACTACACGAAGCAAAAAAGTAAGTAAATTAATACACTGATAAATATTAATTTACTATTTATCAGCGTATTAACAAATAAATATTAAAGAGAAAAAGTAAAATGAAAGTAAGTGTAAAACTACAGTTTTTGCACCTGAATTGTTAAATTATTACCTGGAATAATAGCTTTATTCCGCATTTTCATCTGGTAGTTATAAACCGTTTGAAGTGAATAATGAAGGAAGGTGGCAATCTTGGAATTGTCGTTTATACCCAAACGTATGAGAGCATATATGCGTAGCTCAGGAGTCAGCAACTCACCTTCTTTCACATGCACTTGCTCTTCCTCTCTCAACAAAGTATTAAACGACTCAACGAAATTAGGAAAGATGGAGAGGAATATGGTATCAAACTTTTTGATGAAAAGCTTAAAATCCTCGGATGTAGAAGATTGCCTGCAGAGTGTCTTTGAAATATCGCTCATAGAGCCCGTATTTGCAATCTTCAGTAATGCCTTACGGTTACTCTCCTGCTTATAAATGTTCTCGGAACAGATATTGAACAACAATCCAATATATTCTTCCTTGATATGATTTGATTCCTGAATTTGCTCATTCATTCTGGTCAGATTTTCAGACATCTCCTGCAAGCGCAGATTCTGTTCGGCCAACGACTGCTTCACCTTCAGCATTTTGGTATTCTTCTTACGGATAAAGAAGAAAGCGATAATCAGGATGATTGTTAATATCAAGAGAATCAATAGGAAAAAAAGTGCGCGGTTTTCATCAGCCTTGATACGAGCATCATTGGCTCCCTGAATAATGGGGAGATACCCTGCAATATCAATAACGCGATAGCGCGCTTTCCCGAAATTCACATCTTCCAAAGAACATGAGATATAATTGTAAGCCCTTACGATGTCTCCTTCCCAGAAAAGAAGTATCGCCAGATGCTGCAAAGACATATATACTTTCTTGGCATTGGCAATATCAGTCATTGAGGCCAGAATGAGATAATGCTTTGCCTGCAAAGTGTCCTTCTTTCCAAGATACAATTCTGCCAGAAGATATTCCATTCTGGCCTTATCCGAATTATCTACTCTGCTTTGCCCATAATAATCCTCCAGCAACCGAATAGCCTCATCCCACTTTCCGGACATACTTAAACGTCCACACTTATTAGTAATATAACTGGAAGAATGTGTTTCACTAATAGCAATTAAGGTATCTTTATAAGCTTTTATCTGCTGCCAGGCAAATTGTTTGTCTGAGTCATTTATGGCATCTTTATAGCAAGATAAATAAATAGTCTGGTACAAATAATAGAAATAAGTATCTCTCTTTACATCTTCTGTCCGCTCCACCTTGCCAAGCGTAATCAACGCATTTTCTTGTTTCCCCATCTTATTCATCACATCTGCAATATTCATCAGCCCTTGATTAATAAGCTTTTTATCATTCAGAGTTTTCGCCAGTTGCAGTCGTTCCTTCGCTATAATCATAGCCGTATCAATTCGGAATGAACGATATTTAGTGAACAGATTTCCTAATATATTAAACCTAAGTCTATCATCTTCCGCATAAATCAGCGTCCGGCGAATGTCCGCTATTTCCTTTTCTACTTTTCGTTGATAAACCTCACGGTTCTGGATCATATTATCCAATTTTAAAAGTAATTTATCATCATCTGTTTTGGCTGCAGCCAACAGATCAGAACAAATAAAAAGACATAATAAGATAAAGAGAGAATATTTGGACATAAGAGTATTGATTAACCGTTGGCAGTATTAAAAAGTTAAGAATTTGATACTTAAAAGATGCACACATCATTGACTTTTAATATATTAGAAATAATCAAAGATTTAATATAAAATCATTGTATGCATAACTTATATGCAATACTCGCTAATTTTCTCGAGATTTGCAAGCAAATGAATAGAAATTTACTTAACAAAACTGAGCCTAGGATTTAACCTAAATAGGTCTTTATAAAACTATTATAAAATACCATCTATAGATAGACATAAAAAGCAAAAGGGTTGTCCAACAGAACAACCCTTTTGTTTTTTTTATATGTGTTTACTAAAACATCTTCCTTACACGTTCAATCCCTGCTACCAAAGCATCTACCTCCTCCTTAGTATTATACAAACCGAAAGAAGCACGAACGGTTCCTTCGATGCCCAAAGTCTGCATAAGCGGTTGAGCGCAATGGTGACCGGTACGAACAGCAATACCAAGACGATCGAGCAATGTGCCCATATCGAAGTGGTGAATGTCTCCAACAAGGAAGGAGATTACACTACCCTTCTGATCGGCCTCGCCAAATATTCTCATACCTTCGATTGTTTTAAGGCGATTCATGGCATAAGTAGTAAGCTCATGCTCGTAAGCTGCAATCTCCTCAATTCCAATCTTTGATATATAATCAAGAGATACCGCTAATGCTGTTGTTCCGATATAATCGGGGGTACCAGCTTCAAACTTATACGGCAGTTCATTGAATGTAGTCTTCTCAAAACTTACAGTCTGAATCATCTCTCCTCCTCCCTGATACGGGGGAAGTTTGTCGAGCCATTCTTCTTTTCCGTAAAGTACACCCACACCAGTAGGGCCATATATCTTGTGTCCCGAAAAGGCATAAAAATCTGCATCCAGATCTTGCACATCTACTTTCATGTGTGGAACCGACTGAGCTCCGTCTACAAGAACAGGAACACCATGTTCGTGAGCAAAAGCAATCATTTCTTTCACCGGATTGATTGTTCCAAGCACATTGGATACATGTGCAATAGATACTAGTTTTGTCCGCTCTGAGAAGAACGACTTATACTCATCCATCAGTAGTTCACCCTTTTCATTCATAGGGATAACCTTTATGGTAATTCCTTTACGGGCTGCAAGCATCTGCCAGGGAACTATATTGCTGTGATGTTCCATGACTGAGATGATAATCTCATCACCTTCACTGCAGAATTCTTCCCCAAAGCTAAATGCCAAAAGGTTGATAGACTCTGTTGTGCCGCGGGTAAAGATAATCTCGTTTGTACTACGGGCATTGATAAACTGCTGAACAGTTTTACGTGAACCTTCGTGCAATTCCGTAGCCTGCTGACTAAGGAAGTGAACTCCACGGTGCACATTGGCATTTACAGAATAATACTGTTCCGTGATAGATTCTACCATGCAGCGGGGCTTCTGGGTAGTAGCTCCGTTATCGAAATATATCAGCGGCTTTCCATACACTTCCCTTTGAAGAATAGGAAAATCCTGACGAATAGCTTCTATATTGATCATTGATTTATTTTTTAATTGTCGGTAAGCTTACCTGCAACCTGCGCAACCTACGCATTTACTTAGTTCACCACGGAAGCGTTTCTCTATCAGCAGATGCAGACGTTCTTTCAAAACATCTATCCGGATATTGTCTACCACTTCATTGACGAAAGCAAACATCAGCAATAAGCGGGCTTCTCTTTGTGAGATACCGCGAGCCTGCATATAGAAAAGTGCACCCTCATCCAGTTGTCCCACTGTTGCTCCGTGACCACACTTCACATCATCCGCATAAATCTCCAGCTGCGGCTGAGTAAACATCCTGGCTTCTTTGGTTATACATAGATTCCGGTTGGTTTGTTGTGAGAATGTTTTCTGTGCATCCTTGCGCACCAATACTTTTCCGGCAAAAGCTCCACGAGATTCATCATCAAGAACATACTTAAAAAGTTCATTGCTGGTGCAGTTGGATACAGCATGGTCAATAAATGTATAATTGTCTACTGTTTGATTCTTATCTTCAATAGCCATACCGCAAAGAGTGATCTCAGCATGTTCTCCTGCTAATAATACGTGGGTACGGTTACGAGTGGTACCGTTATGCAAAGTCATACCATTTAGCAAGACATTTGATCCGGCATCCTGACGCACGTAACAGTTGGAGATTCGTGTATTTGCAATATGTGTTTCTTCCAGTTCATACATATCAAGAACTGAATTTTCTCCTGCGAAAACCTCCACAACCTGAGTGGTAAGGAAGTTTACCTGATCTTGCGCATGATCGCAAAACAAAAGCTTAGCCTGTGCACCTTCTTCGAGAACTATAAGCACACGGCGGTTAACCATGAAATCTACGTCAGCACGAAGTATATTTACCAACTGAATGGTGCGTTCCACAACTACTCCTTTAGGAATATAAAGGAAAACACCATCCTGTGCGAACGTTGTATTGAAGGCTGTTACTCCATCTTCTGAAGTTTTAGCCAGCTTACCATAGTATTTGCTTACCAATTCAGGATGTGATTCAGCCATATCTTTCAGACTACCCATCAATACACCCTCTGGTAATTCTACTTTTGGCTGTTCCTTTGAGTAGAAAGCATCATTAACCACGAAGTAAAGTGAGGTACTCATGTTGGGCACATCACATTTAAATACTTCATACGGATTAACCGGCATTTCCAGACGGTTCAGATTCAGTCCGTAGTTCGGAGCAAAGGCTTCGCTTACATCAGTATATTTATAATCTTCCAGTTTTTGGGTGGGTAAGCCTAATCGTTCAAAGTCGGCAAAAGCTTCTGCACGCTTTGCGTTCAGCACTTCTGCACTGTGTGAACAAATCATCCCTTCACACTGAGAAAAGAGGTCGATATATTGTTGTTCTACCATAATCTTATATGTTAATTGTCTGCACCCTATGTGAATGCAGGCAGATTAATTATTTATTCTCCCAGCTCTTTCTTAATCCAGTCATAGCCCTTTTCTTCAAGTTCAAGAGCTAGTTCCGGTCCGGCAGTCTTTACAATTTTTCCCTGATAAAGCACATGTACGATATCCGGTTTGATGTAGTCGAGCAATCGTTGATAGTGAGTAATCACAATTGTAGAGTTTTCCGGAGTCTTCAATAGGTTTACTCCATTAGCTACAATGCGAAGAGCATCAATATCAAGTCCGCTGTCTGTTTCGTCAAGGATAGACAAGCGTGGTTCAAGCATTGCCATCTGGAATATTTCATTTCTTTTCTTCTCACCACCGCTGAAACCTTCGTTTACAGAACGGTTTGCCAATTTAGTATCCAGCTCAACAACCGCACGTTTTTCACGCATCAGTTTAAGGAATTCGCTGGCAGTAAGAGAAGGCTGACCTTTATATTTACGATGTTCGTTTACAGCAGTACGCATAAAGTTTACCATACTTACACCCGGAATCTCTACCGGATACTGGAAACTAAGGAAGATACCTTCACGGCTACGGTCTTCCGGAGGAAGATCTAGCAGGTCTTTTCCGTAAAAATGAACAGATCCTTTAGTCACTTCAAAAGCAGGATTACCAGTCAATACAGACGACAATGTACTTTTTCCTGATCCGTTGGGTCCCATAATGGCGTGAACCTCTCCCGGTTTCACTGTCAGGTTTATACCCTTTAATATCTCTTTGCCGTTAATACTGGCATGCAAATCTTTTATCTCGAGCATATTATTTTTATTTTTTATTTATCCAACTGAACCTTCCAAAGAAACCTGCAGTAACTTTTGTGCTTCTACAGCAAACTCCATCGGAAGTTTATTAATTACTTCTTTTGCATATCCATTTACAATCAAACCAATTGCATCTTCTGTAGAGATACCTCTCTGATTACAGTAAAACAGCTGATCTTCACTAATCTTTGATGTAGTAGCTTCGTGTTCTACGATTGCTGTTTCATTATGAATATCCATATATGGGAACGTATGAGCTCCGCATTTATCGCCTAACAAAAGACTGTCACACTGGCTATAATTACGTGCACCTTCGGCTTTTTCTACAACCTTAACCAATCCGCGGTATGAGTTCTGACTATGCCCGGCAGAAATACCCTTAGACATAATAGTGCTCTTGGTATTCTTTCCCAGATGAATCATCTTTGTTCCGGTATCTGCCTGCTGATAATTGTTTGTAACAGCCACAGAATAGAATTCTGCCACGGAATTATCTCCGGCCAGAATACAACTTGGATACTTCCAGGTGATAGCCGATCCGGTTTCCACCTGAGTCCAGGATAGTTTAGAATCATCACCTTTGCAAATACCACGTTTGGTTACAAAGTTATATACTCCACCCTTACCATCTTTGTCTCCCGGATACCAGTTCTGAACGGTTGAGTATTTCACTTCAGCCCTATCATGAATAATGATTTCTACGATTGCAGCATGCAATTGGTTCTCATCACGCATTGGAGCAGTACAACCTTCCAGATAACTTACGTAAGCGTCGTCATCAGCTACAATCAGTGTTCTTTCGAACTGACCGGTATTGGCAGCATTAATTCGGAAATAGGTAGAAAGTTCCATAGGGCAACGTACACCCTTAGGAATATAAACAAACGATCCGTCAGAGAATACTGCAGAGTTTAGCGCGGCAAAGAAATTATCTCTATAGCCTACAACACTGCCTAAGTATTTCTTTACCAAATCGGGATGCTCACGAACAGCTTCACTAAAGGAGCAAAAGATAATTCCTTTCTCCATCAGCGTTTCCTTAAAGGTAGTCTTAACAGAAACTGAGTCCATTACGGCATCAACAGCCATTCCGCTTAATGCCAGACGTTCCTCAAGAGGAATTCCAAGTTTATTGAATGTTTTGATCAATTCAGGATCAACCTCATCCAACGATTTTGGACCTTTCTTCTTTTTGGTAGGGTCGGCATAATAGCTTATACTTTGATAATCTATCTCAGGAATAGTAAGATGTGCCCAAGTGGGCATTTCCAGAGTAAGCCAATGGCGGTAAGCCTTAAGGCGGAACTCCAGCAACCAATCCGGTTCATCTTTCTTTGCAGAGATCAGGCGAATTACATCTTCATTAAGCCCTACAGGGATAATTTCAGTCTGCACATCGGTAGTAAAGCCATACTTGTACTTTTCTTCCGTGATCTCCTTTAAATATTTATTGGGTTCTTCTTGTTGCATATTTAATGAATATATTTATTCGATACTTCTTTAACCAATGGGAATACGATTCCTGCTACCTTTTGTGTTGGATAATATAAGATGGCTTCTTTCTTATTATCTTGCGAAATAAGATGGTTGCTGCTATCTATAAACTCCAGTACATTAATAAACAGGCTTGCTAATATAAGATATTTTAATCCTCCCAGCAAAGCACCGGCCCATTTATTTAACCAATTAATATGCATAGCCTCGAGTGTTTTAGTAAAAAATCCACCCGCCAATGTTGATAGTAAAGGTACAGCTACCCATATTATAATGAAAGCGAGAGCTCTGGCAAACGTCATTGATTTTGTAAAAGACGGACAAAGTGTCTCTGCAAACGGTATATACATTAATTTGGCAATATACAATCCCACTATTAATCCCACCGTGGAAAGCAAGAGCTTAACTCCACCTCTTGAATATCCTTTTACAGCGCCAGCTCCAATAACCAGCAATAACAATATATCAATTGTTCTCATTATTTATATATAACAAAAAACGTGCCAATGTGCCTGTTACTATATCAAAAAGATACGTCAGCACATTGGCACGTTATTATTGTCTTATTGACAAGCCAATTTGCCTATTGGCATTTTGGCTAATCAATTTATTATAAAGTCTGTTTCACTTCTACCTCTTCGAATGATTCAATAATATCACCTACCTTAATGTCGCTATAGTTCTGCAAGCTAATACCACATTCGTAGTTTACGGCAACTTCCTTCACATCGTCCTTGAAACGTTTCAGTGCATTGATTTCTCCAGTAAAGATTACAATACCATCACGGATCAAACGAGCCTTATTAGAACGTTTAACCTTACCTTCCTTAACTATAGCACCGGCAACAGTACCAACTTTGGTAATGTGGAATACTTCGCGAACTTCAATACTTGCAGTAACTTCTTCCTTAACAACCGGAGCAAGCATACCTTCCATTGCAGCCTTCACCTCTTCGATAGCATCGTAGATGATAGAGTACATACGGATATCAACTCCTTCTTGTTCTGCAAATCTACGTGCAGAAGCTGATGGGCGTACCTGGAATCCAATGATAATTGCATTGGAAGCCGCAGCCAGAGTTACATCTGATTCAGAAATCTGACCTACTGCCTTGTGAAGTACGTTAACCTGAATCTGTGGAGTAGAAAGCTTAATCAATGAGTCGGACAATGCTTCGATAGAACCATCCACGTCACCTTTCACGATAATATTCAATTCCTGGAAGTTACCAAGAGCGATACGACGGCCAACTTCATCCAAAGTAAGAAGTTTCTGAGTACGTAAGCCCTGTTCACGTTGCAATTGTTCACGCTTGTTGGCAATTTCACGAGCTTCCTGTTCTGTTTCGAGTACATGGAATGTATCACCCGCAGTTGGAGCACCATTCAAACCAAGAATCAATACCGGTTCTGAAGGACCAGCTTGTTTGATACGTTGATTACGTTCGTTAAACATAGCCTTTACCTTACCGAAGTTTGTTCCTGCCAATACGATGTCACCCATCTTTATTGTTCCATTTGATACCAGAACAGTAGCTACATAACCACGTCCTTTATCTAATGTCGATTCAATAACAGAACCTGTTGCACGACGATCTGGATTAGCTTTCAAGTCAAGCAATTCAGCTTCAAGCAATACTTTTTCAAGTAATTCATGAACTCCGTCACCTTTCTTTGCAGAAATATCCTGAGACTGGTATTTACCACCCCATTCTTCTACTAAGAAATTCATTTGAGCCAATGATTCTTTAATCTTTTCGGGATTTGCATTCGGTTTATCAACCTTATTAATTGCAAACACGATAGGAACACCGGCAGCTACAGCATGATTGATCGCCTCTTTTGTCTGAGGCATTATATCATCATCGGCTGCAACTATAATAATCGCGATATCTGTTACCTTCGCACCACGAGCACGCATAGCAGTAAATGCTTCGTGACCCGGAGTATCCAGGAATGTTATTCTCTTTCCATCAGGAAGTTTCACATTATAAGCTCCAATGTGCTGAGTAATACCTCCGGCTTCACCGGCAATTACATTAGCCTTACGAACATAGTCAAGCAATGAAGTCTTACCGTGGTCAACGTGCCCCATTACAGTTACGATTGGTGCACGAGATTCCAAGTCGCCTTCTTCGTCCTCTTCCTCAACAATTGCTTCAGATACATCTGCACTAACATATTCAGTTTTAAATCCGAACTCATCAGCCACAATGTTAATTGTTTCAGCATCAAGACGCTGGTTGATAGAAACCATCATACCAATACTCATACAAGTAGCAATAACCTGGTTTACAGTAACGTCCATCATACTTGCCAACTCGTTTGCTGTTACAAACTCTGTAAGCTTAAGTATTCTGCTGTCTGCCATTTCCTGATCTTCAAGAGCCTGCTGACGATTAGATACAGCG
>JGI20225J20221_1001602_pt2 | contig 62528 bp, 48 predicted proteins | sample BioMet4_FD_20221 | JGI IMG/M metagenome (IMG submission 20221) | reverse complement strand
AAAGAATTGATATCATCAATATTCTGAAATAAATTACCTTCTAACAATCTATCATCATCATAAATGGCAGAAGTTTTACCTCCTAATAATAGTGAAACTCTTGTTCTAACCTGAGGAATAAACTTTGCAGGATTATAAGCAAATAGAACAACAGCGGCATTCGTNAAATGACTATTTCTATATAAGCCATAATAAGANAGAAAGTCTANTATATCTTNTGATTCTGTGCCCGTTCTATTGTTCTCAATCGCAACTTGCATCGTTTTTTTTATTTGGGATATATCTAAATCTTCTAAATTAACGCTGATAGCCAATTGTCTCTCCCAATGAAGTTCACTTTCACTTCTTTTGTGTATTAGATCAGAAATTTGTTCAGAAGAAGCACGCACTGATATTGCATCTTGTCGATAATATATTGCTCCATCATATACATAAGGCTGATTATTACCAGCCCACACTCTCACTAATAATAAGCTACACTTTTTATATCCTTCAACAGATACTGAAATGGGGGCTTCCGGTACTATATTTTCCAATAAGTAAGTTTCTATCTCTTTTTTTAATTGTTCTGCATTATCTATACCAAAGGCTTCACCTTTATCGTCTCTTCCAATCAACAATTGCCCGCCTGTGCCATTTAAAAAAGCACAAATTGTTCTGCCTAAAATCTCATAATCCAGAAGCATAGAATAATCAAAATTGCTATCTTTACTCCGAACTAAAAGATTGTTTATAATTGTATTTGTGCCCATTATTTACTTATTTATTACCCCTTTTATACGATCTATATCTTTAAACTGTGTATCTACAATTTTTAGAAGTTCACTTTCATTAAAGAATTCATCAACCCAATGTTCCTCACGAGCTATAGGACCAATATCACCTTTTATTGCTTCATTATAAATATCAATAACCCTAGCATCTTCCAAGACCGATGTTCTCTCAAATTTGAAGTCTTTATTGACGGTCTTTCCATCGTTCAGATACATATATTGCCTAAGCAACTCGCGCGCAACATAAACATCACGATGCGCAGCAAACCAGCAAGGCTTCTGTAATTCAATCCCCTTGGACATTTCTCTGTGAGTAATNGAACGNCCATCTTTNANATCNGGAATNTTTCCATANCGAGGNAAAATNATNCCAAACAAACAATCACAAGTTTCAACAGCTTTGAGGCAATTTTCCGTATTCGATAGCCCGGGGTAAACCGGTATTGTTTTATACAAAGACGAGTAAACTTCATATCCAAAGCCCTGAAGAATAGCACATATCTGACGTATTAAATACTCATTTCCACGAATGGTAGATGACATCATTATTCTTATTTTACCATTCACCATAGCCATTTAGCATAAGTAATATAATGCACTGAAACTTTAATCTATTATCTCTATCATCACTGTATTTCCTCTATCTGTCACATAAACAGGTATTGATCCTTTTTTTACAATTTCCGCCACAACAGCGCTTGCTGGATGATCATATCTATTTTCCTCTCCAAATGATATCGGACATAAATATATTCCTTCATTCAAAAAACTACCGTTAAAAGAGCCACATGAGCCATGATGTGGCACCTGTATAGTCCCGACATTCTCCCATAGGTCGGCATATATTTTTTCAACCTTTTCTTTCTTCAGATTTGCATCCCCTGTATAGATACACGCAACGCGGCAATTATCAAGGAAATAATTTCTACAACAGCAATATTGCCAAAAGACACGCTGCCTCCACCACTCATGCGGTCTTGAGCTGTTTCTTGTATTTGGTCCGGAATAAACCAACATGGAATTCTGATTTATTCCTCCTTCCAATGTTTTATATATATTATTCAAGGTTTTAATAGGATCCAAGACTTTCCTCCGTTTTGAAGCACCAATCGATTTATAAATCTCATCAATCGCATAATCCTTATCTTTGGATAATTTGTCTGAATCAATGCCAGCTTCATTTAATTTTTCAACTAACTTTAGGTGCCGTTCTTCATATTCGTAATTATAAGGAATAAATATCCAATTAGAAAAACCTAATTTTAGCCTTGTTCCACTTTCAATAGTACGAGATTGAGAAATTTCTTCTATGCCAATAGTCGCAGAATTTTCAACATTTAAAGAAAATCCATTAGCACTCTTAACTTTTATAATACTTGTTTGTTCACCGAAGAAAGACTCTGGGCTCTCAACTAATTTTGTGATTTCTGTTTTTCCCATGCCTCGATAGAAATTTCCAAGTAGAATCTTCTCTTCTTCATGAAGTAAAGGCATTACTACTCGTTCAATTTGAGTATGTTCATTCAAAACAGGTATTTTAGAGACATGATCTAAATCAAAATGAGAAATAAATAGTATATCAATTTTTTGATTTTTATTAAATGTCCTTTTTATCATTGTATCTTTTAGATTGTCCTTATCTGAGCTACACCCACAATCATATACAATCGTAAAAACGTTCGAACTATCTGTTTCATGCTTTTCAGAATAGAAAGCACCTTGTCCAATTGGATGAAAAATTCGTGTTATCAAAATATGGTATATTTTTTTATTCTCAACTTAATCTATTTCTTTTTTTCAAACGAACGAATTGTTTTCTTTAAACCCTCTTCAGCNCGTANAGGCATGTGTTCAATACCTAATGCTGCTTTTATCTTTGCATTGCTTACTACATAATTCTCTGTAAGCTTACGCAATCGCTCTTTATTCAATGGGAGATGTAACCAAGTGCCTATAGTAGCCACACTTTCCATGAATAGTCTGTTTATCTTCCAAATATGAGCTTTTTTCCCCATTGCCTCGCACATCACTGCTATTAGCTCATTTGTTGAAAACGCTTCATCATCCCCCATGTGATAGATTCCTGTAGGAACATTCTTATTCAGTAACCCCTCAACAACAAAACATAAATTATCAATAGAAGTGAACGATCGCCTGTTCTCAAATGCCCCTAAAGGCCATGGAATACCTTTTTTTACTATACTATATAGTAAGTTCAAATTCCCCTTATTTCCCGGACCATGAATCATGCAAGGACGTAATATATACACCTGTTTTGACTGTAGTGGACATCTTTCTAAAATCCCTAATATATATTCCTCTGCCTTAATCTTACTCTCCCCATAAGGTCCAACAGGAGCAGGTATAACATCCTCTGTCAAAAACTCCCCATCCACACTATCCGCAGCAGCTTTCACCGAACTAAAGAAAATGAATTTCTTAGCAGATGAAGAAAGGAAAAAGTCGAATATCTTTTGAGTCAGTCCTGTATTTATGTCGAAATAGCTCTGCGCAGCAGCCTGATTCTTTGTATCGTGAGCTTTACCGGCTAGATGAATAATTGCATCAAATTGAGGCATATCCCGCGGAGCACTCTCTATATCTTTCCATGAGAAAGTTTTGATTATACCGTCTTTTCGGGGTGCTATAATGTCGAGTCCATAAAGACTATTATTTGTCTTTAATGTTTTAAATAAGTTTGAACCTACAAAACCATGAATTCCGGTAATAAGTATATTCATAAAGATTCAACTAAATCCACATATTTTTCGGTCACTACTTCTTTGGTATATAACCGTTTAATTACATCTATACCATTTATCCCTAAAGAGGCTAATTCGTTTTTTGAAACAATATTAAGCCAATCGATCATTTTGTTCACCTTATCTTCCATGTTTTTTTCAGTGATCAATTTTGCACAATTATGCTTCTGCAGAAAATTAACGATAGGCGTATCTTTTCCAGAACATACCAATAACGGTTTTCCACATGCCATAATCGTATACACTTTAGAGGGGAAGCCTTGCATTTCCATTTCGGAATTCATGAAAATAAACTGAATATCAGAATAAGCAAGAATAGATGGCATTAAATCTCTAGATTGATAAGGCAAAACATGTACATTGTTTAAGCCCAATTCATGAATTTTTTTTTCAATATAAGACTTCATAACACCTTCTCCTATTATAAAATAGTCAATTAAGTGATTACGAGTTCGCTCTGCTAAGTACAGTAATGGTTCCCAGTCTTGTGCGAAACCTATATTACCAGCATAAAGTAATTTCAAAGACGCTGTCTCTGGAAACATCTTCTCATCTAAGTTTAGATTTCTGATCTGATGATTATATAGCTCCGTATCTACAAAATTAGGGATAATATGAAGTTTTGATTTGTTCTCAAATCTTCTAACTATTGTATTATAAAAAACCTGATCTATTGTCGTAACAGCTGTTGTATTATTATAAACAAATCGTTCCATTTTGCGCAACAATTCTATAATAATGCCATTTTTTTGTTTCAAAATGTCCGGATATATTTCTTGAACATTGTATATAGTTTTACATCTTTTGATTTTTGCTATCCAAATATTTATTACACCTATAGTCAATGGAGGAGAAGGCGACACAATAACATCTACCTTTTTCTGAAGTAAACAAATTAAAAAAGATACAACATGCCAATATGCAAATCCTAATAATCTCAACAAAGTATTTTTAAACTTCTTCTGTGGAACATGAATAACCTTAATACCTTTATAACAGCTCTCTTTACAAATCCCCCATACCTTCCACTTCAATGGCTGTACAGATAATTGTGATTCTACTACATTATAATGGGGCGTAGTTGTTACTACAACGACTTTATAACCTTTGTCTTGAAATTTTAAAGCAATATCATTATATAGATAAGCAGTTGAAACTCCATCAGGACTAAAGATTAAGCTATGTATTAATATTTTTTTATACATATTCTACGATTTTCTCCAGACCATTTTATTTATAATGCCTGTATAACTTTGTATCAACTTTACAACTTTTGTCGACACGTTTTCATCTGTATAATAAGGAACAGGAGTTCCGTTATCTCCGTTAATATTCATCTCTATTGCAGTATCTACAGCTTGTAATAATGAATTTTCATCAATGCCAGCTAAAACAAATCCTCCTTTGTCTAAAGCTTCCGGACGTTCAGTACTAGTGCGAATACATATTGCAGGAAAAGGGTGTCCTACTGAAGTGAAAAAGCTACTCTCTTCTGGTAATGTTCCACTGTCTGAAACCACAGCATACGCATACATTTGCAAGCAGTTATAATCATGAAAGCCAAGCGGCTCATGTTGAATTACACGGCTATCTAATTCAAAACCACTTAATTCCAAACGTTTTTTACTACGAGGATGACAAGAATACAGAATGGGTACGTCATATTTTTCAGCCAATGCATTAATCGCATTAAATAATGAAAGAAAATTTTTTTCTGTATCAATATTCTCTTCTCGATGAGCAGAAAGCAATATATATCTACCTTTCTCTAAATTCAAGCTTTCATGAATATTAGATGCTTCTACATCATTTAAGTTTTGATGAAGAACTTCTGCCATTGGCGAGCCAACAACATAAGTACGCTCTTTTGCTACACCTGAAGCATTCAAGTATCTTCTAGCATGTTCTGAATAACAAAGGTTTACGTCAGATATTATATCTACAATACGACGGTTAGTTTCTTCCGGTAAACATTCGTCAAAACAACGATTTCCTGCTTCCATGTGGAAGATAGGAATATGCAATCGTTTTGCACCAATAACACTTAAACAAGAATTGGTATCTCCCAATACAAGTACAGCATCTGGTTGCGTTTGGCGCATAAGTTTATAGCTAGCATCAATGATATTCCCCATCGTTGCTCCTAAATCATCACCTACAGCATTCATATATACTTCAGGGGCTTCAAGTTTTAAGTCACGAAAGAAAATACCGTTTAAATTATAATCATAATTTTGACCTGTATGTGCAAGAATGCAATCAAAATACTTACGGCACTTGTTTATGACAGCGGCTAATCGAATTATTTCCGGTCGCGTACCAACTATTATCAGAAGTTTCAGTTTGCCATTGTTTCGAAACTTTACATCAGAATAATCTAATTTTAAATTCATATTGTCACACTTTAAACGGGTTCAAAATATGTATCTGGGTGTTCGGGATTGAAGCATTCATTACACCACATGAAAGTGACCATGTCCGTATCACCTAAGTTCTCAATATTGTGAGTATATCCTGTTGGAATATCTATAATCTCTATTTTTTCACCAGACACGAAATATTCAATAACTTCTGCTTTCGGCTGATTCATGTTACGAAATCGAATAACCCCCTTTCCACTTACGACTACAAATTTTTCATTTTTTGTATGATGCCAATGATTTCCTTTAGTAACATGTGGTTTTAAAATATTCACAGAAAACTGCCCCCTATCTTTCGTTCGTATTATTTCTGTAAAACTTCCCCTGTTATCCACATTCATCTTTAGCGGATATCCGAATTCCTTTTCAGGAAGATATGAAAGATACGTGGAATACAGTTTCTTTGTAAAATGGTCACTAACATCAGGAACATCGAGGCTGTTGCGACTTTCTTTAAACGAATAAAGTAGCTCGGCAATTTTGCCTAATGAAATAGTATGTATTACTGGTACAACGCAATAAATTCCTTCACATGACTCTTTTCCTGTTAATGCATTTATTAACTCATCTACTAAATCATCTATGTAAACGAGATCCATTATTACACTAGGATCATTTACTTGAATAGGAAAACCATTAGCTATATTATTGCAGAAAGTAGCTATTGCACTGTTGTAGTTAGGACGACACCATTTCCCGAATATGTTCGGGAATCTATATACTAATACTTTAGCTCCGGTATCGCGTCCATACTCAAACATCAGCTCTTCCCCTGCTCGCTTAGATTCTCCATAAGGATTATTTAGCATAGCTTGTGTCGAAGAAGAAATCATTACCGGGCAAGTATTATTATACTTCTTTAGTGTCTCCAATAATAGTGAAGCAAAGCCAAAATTCCCTTGCATAAATTCCGCCTGATTCAGAGGACGGTTAACCCCAGCCAAATTAAAAACAAAATCGGCCTTTTTACAATATAGATCTAGTTCAGATGGGTCACTTTCTAAATCAAATTCATAAATATTCAAGCCTTGCGGTAAATGAGAGCATTTAGCCTTTCCATCTTGTATGTTATGCAATTGAGATACTAAATTACGCCCAACAAATCCTTTAGCTCCAGTTACTAAAATATTCATATTAATCTTTGAATGATGTTATTCACTCTTAATTTCACTTGTTTTCGCTTTCTCCTGAAGACCTAAATCTTCACGTATGAACCTAAGCTTTAGAAGAAGATCTTTCATGCCCTCAATATCTAAACGTGTAGTATTGTGAGAGTGATAATCTTCTATTTTAGCAATATCTTCATTCCCTTCAGTAAAAAACTTATCATAATTCAAGTCACGTGTGTCACATGGTATACGATAATAATCACCCATATCGACAGCCTTGGCCATCTCTTCGCGAGTTACTAGCGTTTCATATAGTTTTTCTCCGTGACGCGTACCTATTAACTTTACTTCCGTCTCACCATATGCTTTATTAATCAGAGAATAAGTTTCTTTCAGAGCATTTGCTAATACTTCCAGAGTTGCAGCAGGAGCTTTTTGTACAAACAAATCTCCATTATTACCATGCTCAAAAGCATAAAGAACTAAGTCCACTGCGTCATCTAAAGTCATCATAAAACGTGTCATGTGAGGATCGGTAATTGTTATAGGCTTATTAGCTTTTATCTGCTCTACCCAAAGAGGTATTACAGAACCACGACTAGCCATGACATTACCATAACGAGTACAACATATAGTTGTAGAAGCAATTTCACCTAATTGGCGTCCTTTAGCAATAGCAACTTTCTCCATCATAGCTTTACTAATGCCCATTGCATTAATTGGGTATGCCGCTTTATCTGTAGAAAGCACTACTATATTCTTCACACCATATTCAATAGCGGAGTCTAATACATTTTCAGTTCCTAGAACATTTGTTCTAACAGCCTGTGTTGGAAAAAACTCACATGAAGGCACCTGCTTTAAAGCAGCAGCATGAAATATATAATCAACTCCTTTCATTGCGCCATCTACAGATCGTTTATCTCGGACATCACCAATATAAAACTTTACTTTGGGATTCTGTAATCTATGCCGCATATCATCCTGTTTCTTTTCATCCCTTGAGAATATACGTATCTCCTTAATATCAGAATTAAGAAAACGATGCAAAACGGCATTACCGAAAGAACCTGTTCCCCCAGTAATCATTAATGTTTTATCTTTAAAAATAGACATAATTATAAATCTATATTTTCTTGTTCTTTTAATATACTATTGTATAAGTTAGTAACTTCACATACAAATGTTCTTTTGTAATTACGAATCAATTCACTAACATCATTTATACTATTTTTATTATTGAATAGTAGTAACTTCTCCAGTAAAGAATCACTATTCCCTGACTCAAAAAAGGCATCTTTTTCTATAATTTTATTATTTTGAAACATTGGTATATCTGATACAATAAGATAGCTTCTCATTGATAATGCAGAAGATGGTATTCCGCTATTAGTTCCTCTTAAATAAGGCAAAACAACACATCTGGATGATGCTATTAATTTTGTATAATTGGAGTCATTGACATAATTCAAAATGAATTTAATATTTTGATTTTTGTACTCCGAAACGTTTAAAGTCGAATTAGTTGGCATATTCCCCACAATATACAAATTTGCAGAAGGCACTTTCTTATTAAATTTTCTCCAAGCGTCTAGCAAAACATCTATTCCCTTTTCTTTTCTCAAATGTCCTATAAATAAAAAATCGATATTTTTATTTAAAACTTCAAAATTCCAAAGACTTAAATCCATAAAAGGAAATGAATGGTATATAATTTTATCAGAAGTTACTCGATAGTATTCGATTAAATCTCTTTTGGAGTTTTCGTTATGTACTAACAGCAAATCAGCCATTTTGAATAAATAAGATCTTCTCTTATTTTCTTTTGAAATATCTAAATAATTATTATCAAAGGGAATAATATCGTGGCAAGTTAATATAATACGTGTTTTTAAAATTTTACGAATTAAAATTAAGAAATAGTACTCTATAAGATAAGATGAATTTAAAGAATAATTAAGATATTGGGGGTGAATATAAATAATGTTACAAAATATATAAATGAGAGCATACAAGAGTTCTAAATATCTTACATAAGGACGAATCTTAGTTTTTTTTCTTCCTGAAGCTAAGTCTGTATATTTATAGAATATTTTTTTTGCATTATTAAATGGATAATAATAGCTGACAAAAGCTTTTTGAGTTATATTGGTTTCTTGAATTGCTTTTATAGTCTCATTTAGATATAATCCAGCTGTACCTTGTGTTCCTGCATAAACATGAACTAACATAACCTTATGCTTTGCCATAAATAATATTTTTTATAGTATAAAGATATGCATGTAATAGTATATAACTTCTCTGAAAATCACCTTTAAATGCTCGATGTATAATAGTTGCAAGGCATGAAGGTAAAACTGTTAATAAATACAACGGATAATATTTATAAGTAAATAATATTCTATTTTTAATTTGACAAATATCCGCAATTTCACTAACTTTAGTAGTGCTTGTTTTGGTGCTACCACCTTCTTTATGATAAACTATTGCATATGGATTAAAACAAAAAGTCCAATTCTTCTTTTTCCCTCGAACAAGCCAGTCAAGTTCTTCAAAATATAGAAAATATTCCTCACACATCAATCCTACATCATTTATAAAATCTATTTTTACAAACATTGATGCGCCAACAATATAATCCATGGCCTGATTATATCTGTCATATTGTCCTAAGTCAATCTCATGGGAGCCTATATGTGAACACCGTGCCATATATTTATTATAAAATCCACCAATAGCTTGTATTATAGACTTATTATCTAAGAACATAAGTTTGTTTCCTATAATACCAACGTCCGACTTCGCATGCCTCATATGCTCTGATAATTTTGCTAAAGTATTTTCAAGAACAATAGTGTCATTATTTAAAAACCATAAATATTCAAGATTATCATATTCTGTTTTGGCATACTGAATTCCTATATTATTTGCATATGCAAACCCCCCATTTTTAGAAGCTATAATCAAAGAAATAACTCCATCTTGATTAGTTAAAACGGCTGTTTTAAAACGACTTGATCTTCTATGTAATGCAAACTCTGTCGATAACCTTTTGACTGAATTTATATTGGAAGCATTATCTACTATTAAGATATGATAGTTTGTATATGTAGATAATAATAAAGATTTTACACATAAGATTGTATCCTCTTCTCCATTAAAGTTTACTATGATAATTACGACCATTTTATACGTTTAAATAATAGACTAACGGGCCCCCAAATAATTGGGAACGAAATAGCTGAAAAAACCCACATATTTGAAAATGTGTTTAGAATGATGACTGAGCACATTAAGCTTATTGTAACTGTATAATAAGGATTATTTGTAGATTTAGAAAATAAGAAAATGATATAAATATAAAATACCTGAATAAAATAAAGAATTAGCATCCCTAAATAGCCATATTGAACATACGCGTCATAATACATTGTGGATACATTAAAAGTTGGGGATATTAAAGGTGGAGCCTTTTCATTTTCTGTTATACTTATCTTTTTTGCTATAAAATCAGGGCAAATACATGTCAAAAAAAAACCATTTAAAGAGTATCTTGGAGTATATTCGTTTATACAAGTTTGCAGATTACCAAGAGGAGAAGCTACATACATATATGGCCAAAGGAACATATTAGAAAGTCCTAATGAATTAAACTCATCTGTTGGTTGGGTATATGTAACAAATATGCGATTTGTTACATCATCTTTTATTCTTGCACTTCCTATTAGTGCGAAGATATACAATGCTAAAAATATACCTACACAACAATAAATTGTTTTACGCAAATCTATTTTTTTTAAAGAAAACAAATAGATAAATAAACATGTAAGAAACATTGTAAAAAACATACCTCTATTCACCATTAACAATGGGGGAAAAACAGTTATTATACAAAAATTTAAGAAAAGTACTTTGTTGAAAGAGCTAATAATCCGATAAAAAAGAATAGATGATAAAAATATATTATAGGTTACTAAAAGCACGTGAAAAGTGGGGATTCCACCAAAATGGATAAAGTTATCCGAAGAATTGAATATTGAAATTATAGGAATATGTTTTGCATATATAAATTCTAACATGTAACCCCCAAATATCAATTTAACATTTCGAATATATTTTGTTGAAATAATTACTTCATTTGAAAAAATATTTTTCCGGCATTTTTTTATATGAAATCCCAAAAAAAATGATATAATAAAAGTCAATACAAAAAATGTAATTAAACTCATAGACAATGGCGGAAATAAGTTTGACCAATGTAATAAATAAAGAATAAAAACAATTCCAAATGAAAATATATATAAAAAGAACGGATTAAGGATTTGTTTCATTTTCTATTATATTATTTTGTGATATTACAGTATATACAAAATTGATATAATGTAATTTTTGCCAATCTTTAAAGAAGATTTTGCTCTTCTATACTTTTTTTTGTAACAGATAAATACTCATTTTTCCACTTTATATCAGGTTCTAAATGATTACCTTCTGCCCATTCATTCCAAGCATTTATAAATACTAAATTTTCTTCGTCGCTATAGGGATGAAATTTACATAGAACATTACTAAGCCATTTTCCATAATTATTAGGCGAGCTATTAACTAGCATAAATATATTTTTTTTTCTTCTAGATGTATTATCCCACATTGGGGTAACACAAGGGTATTGCTTATATTGAGGTGTAGGATATTCGCACATAAATTCTACATATTTTTTATAGTTAATTTTACGAATATTTGTTCTATTAAATAAATAAGTATTTATTTTGTGAATAATACGTACAAAAGGGCGGCTTTGGATATATTTAACCATTGTGTTACTCAAAGGCTGAAAGTCTATTGCAGCATCAAAACCTGCATCGAGAAGTTTTGCGCCTGATTGATCGAAGCTTTCTACTCTGCATAAATATAATTCCATATTTACCTTTGCAGCCTCTTCCCTCCAAATGTATATCGTTTGCTTCATATTAGGGAATAAATTAGAACGATAGATAGCAAAAACAGGTTTATTATTTATTCGAATATATCTAGGATCACTAAATACATTTTTGATTAAATATTGGATATGTTTTTTATCGTCATCTATAGAATAATTTTGTTTAATCAGTATTTCTTTTTCTCCTCCATCCCAAGCTCTAGTCCAATTTTCATTAGCCCAACATAGCATAAAAGGAAAATTGGGTCTACCACTTTCAATAACTTCTTTCAAAGGACGTTCCATTAATCGCTTGCCATTAAACCAATAGTGGTAATAACAAAACCCGTCTATACCATGCTCTTCAGCCATTCTAGCTTGCTGTTCACGAGTCTCTGATAGTCTTAAATCATAATAACCTAGATCAGAAGGAAGATGAGGTTGATAATGACCACGAAATAAAGGTTTAGCCTTTGTTACATTAGTCCATTCGGTAAATCCTTTTCCCCACCAATCATCATTTTCTTTGAAAGGATGAAACTGAGGAAGGTATATGGCAATAACGCGTTTTTTTTTCATATATTTTAAAGAACTATAATGTTATTGTTTGCTAATTTTTAAATTGAAGGTCTAGTTTTAATGTAATGTTTATTTTAGATAAATACATTGAAGTAATATCTTTAAATCTATTCATTCTTTACTTCGAAGCATTAATGTTCGATTTAGACCACTTAGTTATATCGATTTAATTATTGTTGCCGGACAACCAGCAACAAGCGAGTTTTCGGGAATATCTTTAGTTACAACGGCATTCGCAGCTATAATTGCCCCAGTACCTATAGTTACATTAGGGCAAATTGTTACTTTATCACCAATCCATACTCGATCTCCTATGATAACAACTCCTTTAGAATATAGAGGTCTCAAAATAGGATCAATATATAATTCGTCTTCTCGAAATATACCATGAGAGTTATCTGTTATAGTAACCCAACGACCAGTTAGAACACCATTCCCAATTTCAATTCTATTCGTTGCTGTAATGTGATTATATTCACCAAAATGGCAATTACTTCCAATTAAAATTTGAGGAGTAAACAATTGTTTTCCATAACTTTCCCATGCTGTTAGAATGCAGTGTTTTTCAAAGATGGTATTTTCTTTTACTGTTATACAATTTGCAGATTTTAAATATAAATCACCGGCAATAAACACATTATCGCCAATGTATTTAAAATTTCTTCTTAACCAGGCTGTATAAAAAACAGAGCGAAAATGCTTCAATCTCGATGCTAAATTATAACTGTAAATGCGACTTATAAATATAAACAAAAGAACAAATGCTCTTTTTATTAATATTGAAAATATAGAATGATGAACTCTCATAGAACTATAAATTACATTATAATTAAGCTTATATATAAATTTATATATACGGTATGTTAATATAAAATAAATCTACATTTTTATCCAAGAATCACATATAATATCTTGTTTAATAAAAAAGGGTGAAGGATTGCTAAACCAATTAGCAGGTCCAATCACAATCTTATTAGGATCATAATTGAGCCAAGCACCCCACCAACTATATGTGCTGTTTCCTATTATATTATGTTTTGCGCAAGACATTAATTGCATATCGCGGAAATTCTTCTTTCCCGATATATCATTCCAATCAACAAGTATATAATCAAGGTCATGAATATTCTCTCTCACCCATTCAACATTATCTGTAAAAACATAAAATACAGGAGAGTCTACATTGCATTTTATATATTCAATAGCTTTTTGATAATAATTTGGTGAACAAACACCATCAGCCATTCCTCCCTTTCTAAGGTAATCTTTACCTTTCCTAAAATGAATAGCAACAGAATTTTCTTTAGACATCTTATTGGATATTTCGATGTTTTTTTCTTCATCAAAAGGAAGAAAGATAAACTGATTACGTATGTCGCGTTCACAATGGCTAAAATATTTTTCCGATTGCCAAAAGCCCCTATATATGCAATTCTTAGTAGCTTTCTTCTCCATCCCATCGATATAAGAGTACGAAGTTTCCATTATATAAGTCTCATCTCCAATAAAGTTGTGTAATCTCCTCATTAAATCTTGGAATTTTACAACGAATCTATTGCCTTCTGGAGGAAATACCCATTTAAAGTGTCCTTTAGGCATCTGCTGCATATCTATATTAGGAAATACATCTTGAAGGTGTACGGATTCAAAAGTCCATTGTGCACGAGGCTTAAAGTTTATTTGGTCAAAATATATATTCAATCCTTTCGCCATTAAACCACGTCCAAAAGCATAGTGAAACATTTGGTTTGCTAAACCTGCATTTACATTAACTGCTATCATAATTACCTTTTTAATTTATTATTAAACAAATCAAGGGCAGCCCCCATTGCCACATCCATGTTATAATATTCCCATTCTGCAAAACGGCCTAAAAGATATAAACCGGATTTTTCTACAAAATTCTTTAAATCAGCAATATTATTTCTCGTATCTTTATTTTGAATAGGATAAGTATACTTTTCATAGTGATGAGTCAAATAATGCGGAGAAAATGGTATATGTTTGAGATTATCCAATATTATATTCTGATCAATGTAATCTGTAAATTCCACGGTCGCTGACATATTTCCATTGGCTCGATTAGATTTAGCAAAATTGCCTGTGCAAATAATACGATGACTACTGTGATTGCGACTGGGCATATAAATCCAACTATATGGATTATCTTCTATTTCGCAGAGTACAGTTGTTGTTCCATGGGCTTCTAGAGCATCAATATTATCGCGATAAGCTTCTATATCAATACCATAAAGAATAGCTGGTAATGTTTTCAAATTTCCGCAAAAAATAACTCGATTATATTCTTCCCCGTTTATAATCCAACCGACCTTAGTTTTCTCAATCTTATTTACTCCTACGTTGTAGCGGATATTTAATCTTTCAGCAAGGCGATTAGCTATAAATTGTGATCCCCCATTTTTTTCATAGTAGAATGTACTGTGAACAAATTGCTTTTCTTCAACATGTTTAAAATTATTATATATAATCTCTTCTAAAGTAGGCATTGGTAATTTTCCATCCAACCATGATAACGGTACATCAGTTAATGGTTTACGCCAAATTTTCTCATTATATGGCTGAAAATATTCATGATAAAGAGTTTCTCCAAACCGTTGCTTTAAAAAATCCTCAAAATTTGTTACTTGTTTCTTATTTTTACAAGCCATAGCAAGCAAGTCTTTTATAAAAGAATTTAGTAAGTTGTCTTCAAGCTGATATGCGTGATTTTCTATGGGATAGGGAATTATTTGTCCATTATTCATAGAAACAATGGCATTTCTATCAGCTTTTATAAATTCTTTTTCACGATCAAAAAAAGTCCAAAACCAATCTTGTACATCTTTACGTTTAGTATTAAATACATGTCCGCCCGTACGATGGAATAAATGCCCTTGAACACGATCGCATTTTATCATACCACCAGGTCGTGAGTCAGTCTCAAAAACAATTATTTCATTATCCTTGTCTGTTTTTAATAAATTGGCAATGGATAAGCCTGAAATACCGGCACCTATAATTGCATATTTCATAGATTTTTTTTATATATTAAGAATAAACTATAGACTTCACATTATATCTATTATAATTGGCATAGTTAGAATTACACTTTATATTTTCTATGAGCTTCCCCCATCCACGGTTCGTAATTATATTGATTATTATAGATATTTATAAAATCAATGAAACTTATATGGCGTTTTTCATCCGTAAAATTATGAACACCATCATATTCACAATAATAGTTACTTAAATCTTGCAAGCCATACTTGTTCCATAGTGTACCCAAATCTTCGGCATCAATAATTATAAATAATTCTCTTAATAACTTCCAGTACTCTTCAACGGTACTTTTAGAATCTATGTATTTTTGCAAGAATTTTTGGGTTATATTTATTTCAGGCACCAATTCCTTTATCATTATATCGCCTGTAATTTTTCCATAAATGCTTTTCATATACTTTTGGCCTGAATGAATATTTCTTTGGTCATAAGGTATATCAAAAAGTTTTATAATATCATCCACATAGCCAAAATATATAAAATCTTGAAGCCATAACGGGATAAACATCTGAGCAGGATTCCCTGTTTGTGTAATTATACGCCCCTTTAATCCACAGGGATTATCTCCTTTTATGGGAAATATAGACAAAAGGCTCTTAAGATATTCAAATGAAAAATCTCTATAAATTCTAAGATCACTTCTATTTTTTAAAACGTAAGTTGCACCCAACTCTTTAGCTTTTTTACAACCGGAAAGAGATGTACATATTTGGTAATTTATATTACCAAAACCGCATGGGTTAAAATTTTTATTTAACACAATCTCACAACCTTCTTTTTTAAAAAGATTTAAAAGTGTTAATGGAGTGTAATCCCACGTACTTATAATTATTATAGCATGCGGAAATAGATGTTTGTAAAAACGTACAGTTTCTAAAGTAAAATCATCACGCGTTTCTATCAAGCCTTGTAATACAATAGCAAGTTCTCCCCGTTTTGAGATCGTTTTTATCTTAGAATCTATAAAAGAATTTGCTTTCTTAGGGCGTAATCTATATGAGATATAATTGGATGATTTTTTTTCTAAGACACTACAAAGTGTTGGAAGTAGACAACTAGGGTCCTTATTTAAGACTTTGATTATATAAACAAATATATATAGTAGAACTTTTAATACTTTTGATATTATTGTTTTCATATTCATAGTTTTGATTTAATCACCTCCCACCCTTCTTTTAGTAAACTATCTTTAAGAATTAGCAATGATAGCAAGTAGGAGATAAGACCAGCAGATAGGATAGATATTGTCATAAACAAATTTGTACTTTCGATTTTAGTTACAAAATATAGTACTACTGCCATGATAATTGATGCTATGATATAATTCGATACCCCCTTATTAAAAAACATAATTGGAATATATTTTTTTCCCATTAAATATTCAAATAACGTTGCTGTTATTTCTGCCAATAAATATCCTAACGCCGCAGCAACATGAGATAAACGGGGTGAAAGTATAATAATAGTCAATATATCCACAACGCTAGCAATAATAACTGACTTGATGATTATATTTATCTTTCCCAATGGATAGAGAATTTGCATTCCAAAAACATTTGATAACCCCACAATAAATAACATTGGAGCTGTTATCTGAGAAACCAATATAGCAAATCTAAAATCTTCCCCACAAAGAAGTATTATTGCATAAGGACTAACAAATATCAAACCGATAGTAAGTGGAAAAGATATGGCTATAACAAAATTATATACTTTTTGGACTATAATTCTAAATTCTTCTTCTTTTTTTAAGGCTATTAAATTTGAAAAATGTGGTATTAATATACTAGTTAAGGAGTTAATGATACCAAAAAGAATAGTAAATATTTTAATTCCGGCTGTATAATAACCAACAGCTGTAGAATTTTTTAAAAAGCCCAATAAGACTGTATTTAAAGATATATATACTGTTGAAACCACAATTAATATAAAGACCATAGACACAGATTTCAAATGCCTGATTGGATTGAAGTTTTTAATATCTATATATTTTCTGTTGATGTATTTCTTAAGATGAAGAAAATTCAGTAAATTATTACCAACAGTTCCCAATACGCAATATAAGCCGTATAACATTATATCATCCTTAGACTTTACAAAGATAAATAGTAATATAATGCATATTACTCTTACAATTACAGCTCTTATAGTTACATATTTAAAGTCTTCTATACCTTGATAAAACCATTCGCATCCTATTGTAGTAAAAACAAGACTTGAACTTAATAGCAGGAACAAATATGCATCTTGATATATTTTAGGGACAATAAAGCAAAGCAAAAGGACTATCACATAACCAACCAGAGTTAGAATGGTATGTAAAACTAATATTTCAGCCGTAGTCTGATTTAGAATTTTCGGATTGTTTCTAACTCTAGCGATTTCTCTTATTGCATATAAAGGAATACCCAAGCCTGCAAGCATTATTATATAAGAGATTATAGAATTTAGAAAATTAACTCGCCCAAATCCCTCAGCTCCCATAATATGAGTAACATATGGAAATGTTATTAACGGAAATAAAGTATTTGTAATTGTATTTACAAGATTATATATATAGTTGACTCTTATAGACTTAGGCATTACAGATTCCTTGTGTTTTTATAGTATAAAAAATCTTTTAGTGGATAGATTATTATATTACTCACACAAATATTTATCATCGTTAGCGCCAGGCCATTTCACAACCACATTTTGTGTCCCATCTTCTAAACATTCAAAATCAGTAGCTTCGTTAGGTTCCATTACTATAATATCGCCTTTATAGTATTCAATACCATTCATTTTGACTCTACCATTTGTAATGACTGTAATTTCTGTAGCAACCTTATGATAATGCTTAGTTTCGTAATCTCCTTTCTTATATTCTTTAACGGCAATTTCTACATCATTAGTTTTAATAAGACTTGGCTCGAAATTTCCCACAAACCAACCTTTTATCATATCTTCAAGTTTCGCAGTTTTCATAATTTATCTATTTATAGTTGCTATATATTTATCTAAGTCTTCTGGAGTACCAGTTCCATGCATTTGCTTCATGTCAATATTATATATACCAAAACTTAAACCTCTTTCAATAGCATAATTATAAACGGGTGCTACATAGAATTCATTATTGACACGATCATTATTGATGAGCATATCTATAGCATTTTCTACAAAAATGCGACCTTTCTCAAAATAATAAATTCCGACTGTTGCATATTCTGAAATTACGATTTTTTCCTTTATTTCTGTTATATATCCATTTCCGTCAATCTTTGCATAACTCCATTTTGCATCATTGTCTTGAAAACATAAAACAGAACCATCTAGCTGACGTTTTTTACTATCATTTATATAATCCGCGATGTTCATATCGACTATTTGGTCTGAATTGGCAATAAGCAATGGAATATCATTATTTATGAGACGATGAGCATGTAATACAGTACAAGCGGCTCCTTCTGTTAATTTATCAATAAATACAAATTCTACGTTATAATGTTCTTTTATCCAATTTACTGTATCGGGTTCACTTTGGTAGTGCTCTGTTCTTACTAATAAAATAAATTTCGCATTTGCTATATTTAAATTATCCAATACATGGCAGATCATCGGCTTGCCCAATACATCAATAAAAGGTTTTGGCTTTTTATATCCAGCCTTTGCAAAGCGACTGCCAGCACCAGCCATGGGAATCACAATATTAATCATAATTATTATTTTTTTGGTTTATATAATTTTCATACATCTGTAAAGTTGAGAATGATATAAAATCTTTTTTCTTGATTTCTTTTGTTCCTATTTTTTTTTGTAATAAAATTAACTCATTAAAAGTAGAGCTGATATAATAATTATCTTGATAATTTACATCTTTACGAATAACAGAGTAACAAGCTTCAATAAATTCTTTCCCTGATTTAAACCAATAACACCCTGCAGTTGCTAAATTCGAAATAGGACGTTTCTCACTGGTTTGAACAACATAGCCTGTTTCATTAAGCATAACATAACTCCATCTAGGATGAATAGACCGAAATGTGATGATACCACCATCCCACTTTTGATCTTTAAAGCTCTTTATAATTGGTTGCAAATCCGTATTAATTAATTGATCACCATTCAGAATCAAGACATCTTCATCATTATTGATTTCATCAACAGCAAATAATGCCGTACAAACAGCCCCCCGTGTCGTATTAGCCACTGTGATAATAGAAGATTGGGGTACTAGTATTCGCAGGGCACTTCCTATAAATGATTTTTCATTATCTTCTTTTCGAATTATAAAAGTCAGCTTCCCATGTAAATTAGACAATGACTTAATAATTTGCTGCATTATAGGCTCTCCATTTATTTCTAATAAATACTTGGGATAAATATGACCTTGTTCTTCAAAATCTTTACTCCCACCAGCCATTAAAATAATTATATTCATTTTGACTCAATTTCATTAATGCGATTCATAATATTGGCGTAAGTTACATCTTCTACATTTTCTACCTTTAATAAATAGCCTCCACTTTCCAATGCAGCCTTGATACCATTTAGGTTATCTTCCACTATAAGACATTCAGTTGGGCTCAAATTTAATTTATTTATTGCAGTTATATAGATTTCAGGATCTGGCTTTGATTTCTCGACATCTTGATTAGATAAAGTGCAATCAAGATATTGTATCAAATCAGATTTTTGCATCATCATTTCAATTGTCGCCCTAATAGAATTAGAAGCTAATGCTATTTTGTATCCTTCAGCTTTCAAACGAGATAACGCATATTGGTGTATGAATTTGGGTTTACACTTCATATACACATATTCCATTGTATATATTTGCTTCATCTCATTTATAAAGGCGTGTAAACTACGAGGAAGACCTCTTTCTACAGATAGCATCTCCAATTTTTTTGCAGTAGGAAGCCCATCAAAGGTCACTAAGTGGTCATATCGGGAAATATTAAATCCGAATAGCCCTAAAGCCTTGTTTAGAGCTTCATAATGCCAATCTTTCGCATCAATTAATACCCCATCCATATCAAAAATTACCGCCTTAATTCTATTTGCCATTTTGTGTTATTTTTTATTAAAAAAATTATCAGCTTCTAGAGGGTAGTCTGTACAAATCATTAATTGTTCGGAATTAATGATTTTATATTTTTCCCAAACATTAATATAAGGACGCTTATGCAAATCGGGTGATACAATACACACATTCTTGCAATTTGATAGATGCATTTGGATAATATCTTCATCTATCCAGTCATCCACAAAACAATCTAACCATACTGTGGTTGATTGGGCATAAAATGGAAATTCTTTTTCATATTCAGAATGGCGAGTGGCAATAGACATACCATTATTTATATATCCAATAGTGTCAGGAATAGACATGTCAAATAAAAAATAGTTTTCAATATTATATTTATGAAGTAAGTCATTCAGTTTGTCTTGCAAACCATCTGCTTTTACATTTATAGCCAACGGCATTTCTGACATTTTAAACTTATTAAGCAATGCAAAGACATCTTCTGCTGTAGGCTCACTTCCTTGGGGTATATTATGAGATATCACAATATTGCCACAATAATCTCTATAATCAGTTTCAAATCCAAAACCATTATCAATAGCTCTTTTTAACGCTTCCAATGTGTTTTTTTCGGATTCTTTAATCCAAAAACCTCTGTGTGCTATTATTTTCACGATTTATATATATTATGATATCAAATAAAACTTATTTATTCCATCAATTATTGTAATTCAATATCCATTCCAAAAACATTATTGTGAATCAAGTTTTATTCTATTACTTCTATTAAAGACGGATGCACAAAGGCAGTGGCAACAGCCATTACTCCCTGCACAGCCACCATCACTCTCCTATCTCCTTTTACCCGGACGAACTCTCCTTCCACTCCCTTGAAGATGCCATCGGTGATGCGTACGCGATCGCCTTTTTTCAAGGCTACGGTAGTGGCATCAAGGTATACGATCTGCTCGTCGTAGTTTCCGGCTACGGCTATAAAACTTTGCATCTGACGTTCGGGAATGGTTAGTGGACGACGGGTCTCGCGGTCCATAAAGTAACGGATGGGAAGGGTTAACGCTTTCACTCTCTTGATCTCATCCAGTTGTTCACGGGTGGAGCGGACAAAGACCAGATTGTGGATGGCGGGAACAAGCTTACGGAATTTACGCTCTCCACGCACCACGATTTCGTAGCGCATGGGAATGAAACTTTCTATACCTCGAAGNAATTTACGCTCTCCACGCACCACGATTTCGTAGCGCATGGGAATGAAACTTTCTATACCTCGAAGATCCAAATAGTCTTTCAATGCCAGTTCGCGACTATAAGTGACACGCAGCACGTACCAGTGTATATCGTCAACCGATTGTTTGTTTGCTACAGGACATTCTTTGGGGACACCGGCAGAGTGAAAAACTCTTCCGGTCAAGTCATTATTTATGCTGGTTTGCTCTTCAGCGTTCATGGTTTCAAGTCCCCCTATCGCAGGAGGTTCGTTTTCATGATTATAACACATACACAACAAAAAAAATAAGCGATTTTTTGGGAAAGAAAGCTTAGTAATTCCGTAGTGTGTGACAAAGATAGCTTTTGCAAATCAATTTACAAAGCATTTTTATATGCAAATATTTTATACGAACAAGAGGAATTTGTTAACTTTTTGATTATAAACGACATATAAATGTATGAAAATAAAAAATTTAACATAGTCTTTTGATTATTCAATTTTATGAATGAGTATTATTATTTGCGCGATAAATGTCTTTAAGAGATTACAATTCCAATAACAGAAAATCGGTCAGGTTGCAATAGGTTATTTTTTTCTATTTTATACGGTATAAAATCATTTGAAAACAATAACATTCTCAAGATTCAAACGAATCTTATTCTTCTGATAAAAAGTACTCATCTTTTCTTTGTAGCTGCATTGAAACCGGGGATGTTTCCTATTACAGGCAAATGCACGCTTATGTTTGTATTTTGTAATATCATAATTTGCTTTAAAATGATCAATCGTGGTCTGCAACTGTTTATCCACAGCATGTTGAACCCAATTTTTCTGCTGATCTTTAAGTTCTATAAAAACAATATTTTCCTCATTAGTCAGCATGCCATCACAGCGATTATCCATATCACCATTTTCTTTCCGAATTTCCACACAATTGTCAATCGCCGTAAAATTCAATGATTTACCTGTTGTATTTTTTATAATTGCAATCCACTTTTTGGGATCTATCTTATCTATGTAAGCTGGAGTTTTATTGTTTATATCCTCGTCATCACAAATTCCGAATTCCTTATTGCGAATGTTTTCTGTCTGACACAGAGGAGTAAAAAAATTAATAGGCATGTTCTTTATTCTTGATTATCAAAAGTTTCTTCTATTTCGAGCAATCGGTCGAACATTTCATTAGTCAGTGCCAATTGGTTATTCAAAAAATTATCGTCCGAAGGTAATCCGTCGTACATTGCTAACAAGGCTGCCGCCCCGTCTTTCAACTCATAAATATGCAACTTGAATGGGTTTACCATACTTTGCTCGGATACAATTTCACTGACTCTCCCACGCAAAGCGTTTGTGACCGGAAGCCGATAATAGAGTTCGTATGCTTTTGCCGCTAAAGTAAAGTAATTGACAATATAAGGACTGTGAGTGGTCAATACCAATCGGTTATGTTCCATACAGTTGGCATAAGCCAACAAATCATATAGTACATTCATTTGAGACTCAGGATACAAGTTTTGTTCCGGTTCCTCAACAATATTCACAAAACGGGAATATTTAAAACGGGATGATATGGAACGCAACATAGCAAATTTAACATCCTCGGAAAGTGTGGTGTCATTCATCACTTTTTTCACTTCTTTGTCAATTTGCTGTCTTTCCTGTTGATCCAAATCTTTCTTCCCGGCATTGTCAAGTACGGTATCCGAAAGGTATTTTGTAACCAACGTCAAAGGTAATACCGACTGATAGCCGCTGGAAGCTGCCGATAAACGAACTTCATAATCATTTCCTTTAAGCCAAGGTATTTTATTTAAAGCATCATACTCAAAAACCATATTGTTAATAGGAAGGCGATAACCGTTTTTCAATGTAAGTTTAGCATTGTCAAACTCTTCCAGAAAAGTTTGCAGTGACTCGGGAAGATTTTTCAGCCCGGAAGTATTGTCCGTCGTACTGAGGTAATTTCTTTCGGCAGGCACATACATTACTTTCGCCACGTTGTAGGTAATCTTATGATCTATTTCATCTATCTTTAACTTACCTTTTTCGTATGTGAAATTGTAATGCAATCCATAAAAACTGATAAAAGTATCCTTATTGAAGTAGGTTTCCAAACGATGGTATGCACAGTATTTATTTTGAAAACGGGAATACTGCATTATATACTTATCGGATACGATACCACGTACCATACCTTTTTCCATCCATGTAAACATAGAGTATAATTTAGCAATAGTACTTTTACCGGAAGCTTGTTTTCCTGTAAGCAAAGTGTATTTATCAAATACTATATCCACTTCGGATAGCGGTCCAAAACTATGTATAATCAAACGTACAGTTTCATTCATAAATCATGGTTATTTTTGATCAATGATTCAAAGATAAGGCAAATTTATGTTATTGATGTAAAATGTGGTTTTTTTCTATTTCATACGGTATAAAATTCGATTTGTACATTAATGTCTAATAACTGATTAAATGAAATGTTCTCTCCGATAGCGACAAGATCAAAGGTGTATTCAAAACGCTGAATCAGACCTTCTTTCTCTAATTCCGATAGATCGTCGGAGTTGACAGCTAATAAAGTCAAATTATGACATATAAAAATCGAAGTAATTTTATGAGTGTAAAAAAGTCAGTGATAGAGGAAGAATTGATGCGAGGTATAACAATAGCCTATGCTGTTTTNACCTNCTATGTCAGCATATTTAACTGGATAAAAAAATAGTGAAGAGTGGAAAGGCAGTGTATAATAGAGTCAGACCATCTCCATACCTTCTCCGTACCANCTCCATACCATCTCCACTATAACTTTATCTATTCAAGCCTTAGCTGGAGCGTAAAAAAGTGGAGAATATATGGAGATGGTATTAAGGAAGTATTACTATGATTAGGCACCCAACTCTATATTTTGCCCCATTGTGCCTCTAAAAGCCATTTCCAGGCAGGAAGGATATGAACGGACTTGCCTTCTCTTGTAACTTCTTCCGCAAAAGCGTTTGTTACAATAGTACCTTCGGAGAGATTATAAGCGTTAAGAGCATCAAACAATCCGCGAAGTTCACGTTCACGAGTATCGGGGTCATCCATCAGAAAACAAACCTGAATAGCCTGACAAACACGGAAGCCATCACGCACCACAAAATCACATTCAGCCTTACCGGAATTATGATAGAATATTTCGCCACCCCGACGCCGCAATTCCACATAGACAAGATTTTCCAGTAAACGTCCTTCTTCACCTGAAAAATGAAAGCCAAGTCGACGTATTAAAGCATTGTCCACAGCATATACTTTCTTGGGGTTACGTAGTTGCGTCTTTACCGAATTATCCAGTTGGGAAAGGGGAAACAGCAAGTAAGTGTTCTCAATATATTCCAGATAGTTTTTCACTGTGGTAGGATTCTTGACACCAATCACTTTAGCCAAAGATGTATAGGTGAGCGGCTTACCAATATTACTGACTGTATAGTACACCAATTCTTTCACTTCGCGTTCGTTAACAAGTTGGTTGCGTACCATGACGTCCTTGTACAGTATATTGTCATACAATGTTTTCAGTACAATATCATCATTCAATTTGAGATACATGGGAAAGCCTCCCTCTACGAAATAAGCGCCGAACAACGACTGTATTTCTCCACGCTCCACCGTACCCGATACGGATTTAAGTAACTTATCTCTACCGCGAAAAGTAAGATACTCGGCAAAAGAAAAGGGATAGAGTTCAATAGCAATATAGCAACCCGTAAGATAGGTGCCCAACTCTTTGCTTAACATCCGTGCATTGGAGCCAGTGATAAATACCTTCTTACCCGAATTGTACAAGCGTTTAACAAAATGTTCCCAACCCGGAATATTCTGTATTTCATCAAAATAAAAAGTGTTCTGTTCACCGTAAAGTTCTACAAAGACTTCATATAACTCTTGAAAGTGCTCTACCCTGAACTGTGTCAGACGATCATCATCAAAGTTGAAGAAGTAATCTTGCTGCGGCATCTTTCGCCGTATCTGCTGAAGGAGAACAGATTTACCACAACGACGAACTCCTGAAACAATAATGATTTCTTCGTTATTCAGATAACTTTCGGAAAAGTAACGCGGGATGGTATCCCTACCTGCCAAAAAAGTCTTTTGATCGGTGATAATGTCTTTCAGTAATTGTTTCATATTACGGATAAATAATATATTTCAAGCAAATATATTATTTATTTCTATTTGAAATAGAATAAAAGTGAGATTTTCTCTATTACCAATAGAAGTACCCTTGATATATTTGTACTACCGGATTAAAGCCGGGGTTCATCTTCTCATTTCGTTGCTGCCGCCATCTTATAAATCTGGCATCCGGCGAGTAAAAAGGCTCCCACTCCATATACTTCTGTCATATCCCGGGTTACTTTGGCCGGATCGGCACCAATAGGTTGTACCCAACCTAGCTTTCCGGTGGCATCAACCGCATCTGTCAAGGCTTTCCAGCCTTTAATAATTACCGGCATAAAGTCTTTTTCGGATAGTAGTCCGCTATTTACACCATAAGCCAGTGCATATACAAAAAAGCCTGTGGAGCTTGTTTCGGGAGAGGAATAAGAGGCAGGGTCCAACAGGCTGGCCCGCCAATAGCCATCTTTATTTTGCAACTTCGCCACACGGTAACACAGTTTGACGAAAAGCTCTTCATAGAATTCTCTCTCCATTATATCGGGGGGAAGTTCTTGTAATATTTCTGCCAGTCCTCCCAGAACCCACGCGTTTCCCCTTCCCCAAAACACCTTCTTACCGTTAGCTTCTTTCTTGCCGAAATAGTGCCAATCACGATAAAACAATGAATCTTCTTTGTCGAACAGATAATCGTAAGTGGCCCGGTATTCATTATCCATAAATTGCAGGTATTTCCGATTACCGGTCTCCCGATAGAGCTTTGCATATACGGGTGGGGCCATGAACAAAGCATCACACCAGGTCCATCGCTCGAGTGTTTTACTGTTGCCATATTCCAGTCTGAAAGTGCTATTGGATGGATGGTTGACAATCCATTCCGCACGTGCCAGCGTAGGAATAAGCATTTCTTCTTTTTTGTATTTACGATACAGATCAATGAACGACTGTGATACAGCGATGTCATCGGCATGGTACATACGCTTATACGGCTGCCACTCGTTGCGTGAGCCGATTTTATAAAGCCATTGGTAATAGGTACTGTCGTTATCTTCTTTCCCGGATAACTCGGCCCAGTCCACCATACCGACATAGAGTGCTCCATTTGTCCAATCCAGGTCGTGATGTTCGTGAGCAGTACTTGGATTCGCTATTTGCCAGTCCGCTACCTGCTTCAGCTTGTTTTTGACTTCCGCCTTATTAAAAGGGACTTTAGAGGTGATATTCATGCCGATAAGCAAAAAAATCAAAATAAATATCAGTCTATTCTTCTTCATAACTATATAATAGATAAGTGAAGGGAATTGTCCTTATCCTAACCACCGACGGACAATTCCCTTTCTGAAAACATGGAAATAAGTTTTTTGTTTAAGTCATTCCTGAATTATTGATACCCATCGTTTTGCGGAAATTTAGCTCCGGTATTCGAATCGATAATACTTTGGGGAACAGGCCACAACACGTGATAGTCGCGCATCGCCGGACCTGATTCGGAATTGTACTTGCGGGTGCGTTCCAATAACTTACCGGTTCGTACCAACGTGAAACGGCGTGACTCCTCACCGACCAATTCACGTATACGCTCATCCAACAAGAAATCCATGGTCATCTCAGCATCGGTAATCTCACGGGTATGTGCACGTCGACGTACCACATTGATGGCTTCACGCGCTCCCGGAATATCTTTCAATCCCAGTCGGGCCTCACAAAGCAAAAGGTAAGTCTCCGCTAAACGGAACTTCATACGGTCACGGTAAGAGCCTGTCAACGAGAGATTTTCGGGGCGTCCATAAAAGAACTTCGTCAATGCGGGATAAAGGCGGAAAGTGGTAAACCATGTTGCATCGGTTATGTCTGCCTTTTTACCGTACAGATTCGTTTTGACGTTATTATAATACCAATTGCGTTTAATGTTATATTCCGAATTACGTATGTCGTTCTCTTCAAAGAAACCACTGCCTTCACCAATCCACCATTTCATGGGTACCAATTGGGCCAGTCCGCGGCCACCTAACGAATCCGCCAATACAAAACCGGTGATTTCGGAATACTTGGGTTCCCAGGCGCGGCGTGTCCAATCATCTGAATTGGTACCGCCCCCGATGGTGTTGTATTCGAACTGCATCACCCAGATACTCTCCATATTACCGGAAGTGCGATTCTGGTTATTCTCGACGAACAAATCGGAAAAGACATCGCCTTTATCTTTCACCTTTCCACCGAAACGATTATCCATCAAATGAAAATGACCGCTATTAATCACATCTTCAGCCGCTTTCCCGGCTTTTGCATAGTCACCTTTCATCAGATAGACTTCACTCAATAGATGTTCCGCCGCCCATTTGGTCAGCTTGCCCACCTTAACGGCATCGGGATTTTCCGGCAGATTTTCGACGGCAAATGTCAGGTCGTCTATCATGTGGGATATCACCTCGGCTTTCGGGGTACGTGTGAAGTCCGTCCTGAACTGATCCTGAATCTTGTCTACATAAGGNACATCACCATATAAATAGACCAGTGTACGATAGGCATAAGCACGGAAGAAACNTGATTCCGCCTGATAAAGAGCCTTATCGGTACTTTTATCCCAATTGGTATTTAATTCCGAATATTTCAGCATTTCATTGGCTCCCGCAATCAGGCTGTATGCCCAGTTCCAGTAAGAACCGACAATACCGGTGTTAGGAGTCAGGGTAAGGTAACCGAAAGGCTGGATAGACCCGTCTTTTGTACCCATGGTGGCAAGATCGGTTGCGATCTGAAGGGCTTCGTAAGGACAAGCCGCATTATGCATAAACGCACTGTTTTCACCCCATGTGTTGTATTCGGAACGGGCTTCGGCATAAAGCCCGGCGGAACCGACTTCAAAGCCATAAGAGCTGGTATAGGTATTGTTCGGAGCCAACTCACTTTTAAGTTCCTCATCCAANAAATTAGAGCAGCCCGAAGCAGACAGAGATACAAAAAGAGCAAGAATTGCTTTTGATATATTATTTTTCATTGTGTACATATATTTAGGTTAGAATGTTAAATTAAATCCTAATACATAAGAACGAGCGGTAGGATATGAAGCAAACCAGCTGGTGTCATAGTTCAGTATGCTGCGTATATCGCAGAAAGTATAAAGATTTTCTACGCTGAGATTGACTCCCACACCACCAAGGCCAAGGCTCTTTATCAGTTTCGAATTGAAATTGTAACCCAGAACGATGTTCTTGATCTGGATATAAGTGAAATCTTTATAATAACTGTGACCGTCAAAATTAGTATAAACAGGGGAAGCATATTTTGAATTGGGATGTTCCGGTGTCCAATAATTGGCATTATGCAGATAATTATAGAGGTTGTAACTCCAACTGGATATATTGGCTTCATTCAATTCACGCGTCACCTTGAATGTTCCGTTTAGCAAAACAGACAGATAGAAATTTTTATAGGTCAGCGTATTGCCCATAGACATTAGGAAACTTGGATTTTTAGAACCTATAATGACTTTATCATTCGAATTNATGTACCCGTTTCCATCTGCATCCAGCACTTTGGCGGAACCGGGCTTGGCTCCTTTCTGGATTTCCTTTACCGTGCCATCGGCCGCGGTATAGGTAAACTGATCTCCTTGTTGCCAAATACCATCGACTTTATAGTCGTAGTAGACTCTCAAAGGCTTGCCGATGAACCAATTATTAGTAATATCATTTTTTTTATCGCCACGCAAATCTACAATCTTGTCACGGTTTAACGAGAAAACAAGATTGGTACTCCACTCAAAATCCTTGTTGCGCATATTCACGGTATTCAGTGTGACTTCAATACCTTTATTACGTGTTTTACCCACATTATCCCAAATGGTTTTGTAACCATTCATGATGGGTACGGTACGTTTCATCAGCAGATCTTTCGTATTGGAAAGATACATTTCCACATTACCGTTTATGCGTCCTCCCAGAAAAGAATAGTCGATACCCACATTGAATTTCCGGGTTGTTTCCCATTTCAGATTCGGATTTCCCACGCCGTCATTGGCTAAATAAACGGCATTGACGCCTGTTGCTCCGTCACCCCAGATGTAATTGGTGAGATGAAGACGGTCGAGCGTCTGATAAGGACTGATAGCCTGATTNCCGTTAGAACCGTATGACACGCGAAGTTTCAACTGATCCAACCAGCTTTGCGCATTTTCCATAAAATTTTCAGAGGCTATATTCCATGCTGCGGCTACAGAGGGAAAGAATGCATACTTGTTGTTTGCACCAAATGCCGAATAGCCGTCGGAACGTCCTGTTAAAGTCAGCAGGTATTTACCTGCATACGAATAGTTCAATCGAAGCATATAGGACAGCATAGACGTTTCCTGTAGCCCCGAGCTAACTGTCTTCTTATTCTCCCCGGCATTTATATTATCATAGCTCGAATCATCATTTACAAAGCTTTCNGCAGATTCGCNNGCTGNTNTTTTNTGNGTTTGCTGNACACTAAACAAGCCGGTTGCATCTAAACGATGTTTACCGAAGCTACGGTTGTATTTAAGGAGGTTTTCCCAAGTATAATCCCAGTAATTATCATTGCTGATGCCGGCCTTACCATTGGCTATTCTACCGTCTTTCGTATTGCGTCCGTAATATGTGCCGGTGAAGCTGCTACGATAATTATAGCCGAAAGTGGTACGGGCGGAAAGCCCCTTTATCGGCAATAAAATATCGGCATAACCATTGAGGAAGAAGTTCCGGCTGGTCTGATCCTGATCGGCTTTGACATTAGCCATCGGATTGATGATCAACGACTGATCCATGGGTTCTTCATAGTAGTTTCCGCTTTCATCTTTATAAATGCCATAAGGGCTTTGTTTGACGGCATGTTCGATATTCGGAGTAATACCTCCACCATCTTTTTGTACAAACTGGGTCTCCACTCCGATGGTTAGCCATTTGTTCAGCACCTGGGTAATGCTCAGATTCATGTTGTAACGTTTCATGGCTGAGTTGTACACTACTCCTTCCTGATCCAGATAAGAGGCGGCACCCATATAAGTGGTGCTCTCGGTACCTCCGGATATGCCGACCTGATGCTCCATGGTGAATGCATTACGGAAGATATAATCTTGCCAGTCGTTAGTGATGCCCTGCTTGTAGTTTATCAGTTCGCTGGCACTCAATATATTCTCGGGAGCCAGCTGATCACCACTCCATCCGTCTTTCAGGCGGGCAATGTCTTGCTTGAAGCGGATATATTCATCGGGAGTCATTACGTCGATCCTTTGCTGGGGTTGTGATATTCTCAATTGACCTTTATAAGTGACCTGTGGCGTACCATTTTTACCTTTTTTGGTCTGAATCAAGATAACTCCGTTAGAGCCGCGGGATCCATAGATAGCGGCGGCGGAAGCATCTTTTAATACACTGATATTTTCGATGATATTGGGGTCGATATCACTCAAAGAACCGTTATATGGAATTCCNTCCAANACNATAAGNGGTGAGTTGTCGGCACTTAAAGAATTTTCTCCACGTATACGAAGGGTCTGGTTGGCACCGGGGGTTGCATCACCGGTTGTTATATTCAAACCCGGAATTTGACCGACAAGACGGTCCATCAGGTTACTGCTGTTAATCATGTTGATCTTTTTCTGATCAACCGACACCACTCCTCCTGTTAAATCGGACTTTCGTTGCGAACCATAACCGACAACCACAACCTCCTCCAGCTTCTTTACATTAGCAAGTAGCTTGACTACGTTTTTTTGATCCGCTTTGACAATTTGGGTGGTATAACCAACATAAGATATTTTCAGCATACTCCCTGCCGGAGCATTCAACATATATTTACCGTCAAGGTCCGTAATAACCCCTTGGCTTGTGCCTACCAGTAGCACATTAGCTCCAATGACCGGTTCACCGTTTTCATCAACCACGGTTCCGGTTATTTTGTGCACACGTCCTGATAATTGCTTTTCGTTGGATATGACGATATGGGTAGCATCAATTTCAAATGTTGCATTTATCCCTTTTAGTAGTGTTGCAACTGTTTTAGAAATTGTTTCGTTATTTACGTTCAGGCTGACTTTTTGATTTACATTGATTTGCTGTGAATCATAAAAGAAAGTATATCCACTTGCCTTTTCTACCTGAGCCATAGCTTCCGACAGCGAGATATTTGTAAATTTCAATGTAATTAATTTCTCTTTGTTCTGTGCAAAAGACGGAGCGCACAGCAGTATAAGTATAAGAATAATGAGTTGTTTTTTTTACATTCATGATTTTCTTAAATTTAAAGATTAATGTAGGTTTATTTATATAGAAGATTGATCTATTGTTGTGNTTTTTCGTTTTACATAGGCATTCATTTAATAAGTTAGTTCCTCATTTTATCTTGTAGCTACAGAATTTATTTTCAGTTCATTTTTCTCATTAAAAGAATACTTCATCGGATTGATATGCGACATGATGCGAAGAATCTCGTCCAACGGTTCACCACGCAATGTGAACGTATAGAAGTATTTATCAGATAATGCGGGATCCAAATCGATTTTTATCCGATACCATCTGGATAGTAATTTGCAAATCTCTCCCAACGAACGGTTTCTGAATACGAACTTATTGTTAGCCCAGGAAGAAGTAAACATCACATCATCTTTTTTCACTTTAATTACCCGGGTGGTGCGATTGTAAATAGCGGTTTCACCGGGATGAAGAAAACGGTTCTCGGTTTGGGTCATCAGTGAAACGGAACCTTCTACCAGACTTACCAGTATATTCTTTGAATCGGGGAATGCGTCGACATTGAATTTTGTCCCGTGTACGATGATGCGCAAGCCTTCAGCTTGAACAATAAAGGGTTTGCTCATATCATGTTTCACATTAAAATAGGCTTCTCCGCTCACCCTCACGTTACGCTCTTTTTCATCCATCTTGGAATCATACCTTAAAGCAGTTTCGGCATGCATCCAGACTTCACTGCCATCGGGTAGCAGAACTTTCGATTTTCCGGACAAATTAGTGTACAGTTGCGTTACAGGCTTGGTGTAGCCCTTGAGATATCCGACATAGAATGAGCAACCGATAGCCAAAGCAATACATGCCGCAACGGCATAACGGTATATCCGTTTCAGGGCGAAACCGCTGCCGGATACTTTAGACTTTTTAGTTTCCGATTCGCCAAGATGCATACGGTTGACCAGCTCTTTCCAATAGTATTCAGTATCGGGGGTATAACTTTCAGCATTTGCCTGGATTCCTTCCCACAACTGTTGCAATTCCCTGAATAATAATTCGTTGTTACTGTTAGCCAACCAACTTTCCAATTGGCGTTCTTCATCTTTGGAAATTTCATGCTTTAGCTTCAGAACGATTAAATTCCAAGGAACATTTTTCTTCATAATCACTTTTTTTGTACTTTTCATTATTATGACACATAAACTGTGGTTAACCCTATATTCGAACGCTATAATTCTTCTTTTTTTAGAAATTAATGATTAACTTTGAGTCTGAAAATACAGATCAGTCTAATACTTCTTGAATCCTAATTATGTCCACAAACGACATCCTGTTACTACAGTTAATCAAGCAAGACGACGAAAAAGCATTCAAATATATTTTTGATACTTATTTTGTCTCTCTCTGCCGTTTTATGGCGCTTTATTTGAAAGATAAGCAAGAGGTGGAAGAGATTGCTTTAACTATTTTCATGAATTTATGGGAAAACAGGGCTACTCTGACACTTAAAATCTCATTTAAAGCTTATCTCTTTCAGGCGGCACGTAATCGGTGTCTGAACGTATTGCGCGATAGAAAGAATACTGTATCCATTGATGACTCCGAAGAATGTGCCTATGATTTATCCACTGAGACATCTGTTGAAATGGAAGAATTAAACCGACTGATTGAAGAAGCGGTTTGTTCTTTATCGGACAAATGCCGGCAGGTTTATCGTAAAAGTCGGGACGAAAGTAAAACGAATCAACAGATTGCAGAAGAGATGGATATTTCGGTCAAGACAGTGGAAGCTCAAATTACCAAAGCATTAAAGCACATCAAGAAATTTCTGGGTGAGCAGTATGCTTATCTATTTTAAGGCTACTAAAAAAAGTCCTATTTTAAATAGGACTTCCTTAGATTCTTCATCGGTCTTATGCAATGAGGTGAAGTAAGTAAGCTAATTCACCTGAATGGATAATTTACCCGTCTTAACTCCTTTTGCCGAAGCTTCAAAAGTGATCGTACCACTATTTCCACTACTCTGGACAATTGCACTGAGCTGTCCTTTAAATGTCGGCATTGATGATCGATTAAAAGGCACGAGGCAGGTTGCATCTCCGTTAGCAGCGGCTTTGTAATAGCCCGCACCATTTACTTTCATCGAAATCATTCGATCATCACCGGTACACAGGTTATTGTTGACATCTACCAGACGAACCGTGATATAAACCAGGTCTTTTCCATCAGCCTTTAAATTGGTGCGGTTAGCCACCAGCTCAAGGTGATGTGGTTTGCCTGCAGTGTGAATGGTTTCTTCGGAGCTTTTATTTCCGTGAGCATCATAAGCCACAACTTTCAGTTCTCCCGGTTCGTAGATCGCATCCGTCCAAATGAGACGGTATCTGCGTAATAGTGCCAATGAATCGGTGCTACTTTGCACTTCCTCCCGGCTCCATTTGTGTTGCCGCCCATAGCTTTTGCCATTTACGAATAATTCAGCTTCGGGATAATCAGTGTAAACAAAGACCGGTGTGGCCTTACCTTCCCTACCCGGCCATGTCCAATGGGGAACAATATGTAACGTATGTGATTGTTTATTCCAATGACTTCTGTACAGGTAATACCGGTCTTTCGGTATGGAAGCCAAATCGATTATTCCAAATAGTGAGCTATGGCTCGGCCAGCTATCCACACTATATGGAGAGGGTTCTCCCAGATAATCGAACCCGGTCCAGACAAATTGTCCCAGTGTCCACGGATAATCTTCGGCCAAAGAGAAATCCACATCCGGAACATTACTCCACGAACAGTATTCCGTGTCATATCCCGACGATTGATGATCGGGGTGCAGGACTTGTCCCTGGAGTCGGACAGGGAATTTATAAGTACCTCTTGAACTGACCGTTGATGCCGTTTCGGAACCGAGAATCATATTTTGAGGGAGTTTTTGATAGGCTTCGTGATATCGCTGGGTACGATAATTCAGTCCCGGTATGTCCAGAATGGAGGCAAATCCATTCTCCAACACGCAACTGACCTGATCCATCCCGCAAGTGACCAGACGGGTGGGATCTTCACGATGGCATATATCCTGCAAATAGCCGGCAACCCGATACCCCTCCGCATTGCATTGGGTGGGCACTTCATTACCTATACTCCACATCACTACGCTGGCACTATTGCGGTATTGATGTAGCATATTGACCATATCCTTCTCCGCCCAAGTCTTAAAAAAACGATGGTAACCATTCTCGCATTTTGCCGTATCCCATTCATCAAACGGTTCAATGACCATCATAAAACCCATTTCATCGCAAAGCTCCACCAACTCGGGGGCCGGCATATTGTGGGAAGTCCGGATTGCATCACAGCCCATATCTTTCAATAGCGTGAGTTGATGCCTTAAAGCCTCTCTATTGACGGCTGCACCCAACGGTCCCAAATCGTGGTGATTGCATACTCCCTGGAATTTCCGCTGCCGGCCGTTCAGAAAGAAACCACGATCGGCAATAAACTCCACACTACGGATTCCGAAGCGGGTATCGTATTGATCGACCAACTTTCCACCTGCATATATTTTAGATTTTGCGGTGTACAAATAGGGTGTTTCGGGAGACCATAAATGAGGCTTTTCGACGATGAAATGTTGCTCAAATGGCTTATTTTTATCCATCCCGCGGGTATTGTCCTTGGAGGTAACCACCCGACCGTCGGCATCCAGAATAGTTGTAACCATCCTGATATTGGCGGATTCGGCATTATCCAGCTGCGTTTTCAACGAAACGGAAGCAAAATCAGCGGATACATGGGGAGTGGTTACATACGTTCCCCAGACAGGCACACGAATGGAATCCGTCATGATTAAATGCACATTTCGATACAACCCCGCTCCCGGATACCAACGGGAAGAATGGATTTTGTTTTCCAGTCTCACCGCAAGCAGATTGGCCTTTCCATCCTGATTGACATAAGGCGTAACATCAAAATGAAAAGAGTTGTATCCATAAGGCCACTCTCCCACTTCTTTTCCGTTTACGTAGATTTTAGCCTCACTCATTGCGCCATCAAAAAGCAATTCGACTTTTTTGTGGGGCAATGTCTTGAAAGTCGTCCGATACCATCCTACCCCCATATAAGGTAGCCCTCCCGTACGTCCTGTCTTAAGCGAAGCTTTTTTCTCCATATCCTGGACAATGGCGACATCCTGCAAATCATTATTCCTATCGAACGGACCTGTTATGGCCCAATCATGTGGAACCACAACCGTCTCCCATTTACTGTCATCAAATAAGGGATCGGAAGCATTTGCCTGTTCTCCTTTCACGAAACGCCATCCCTTCTCTAAAGTGATGCTACTGCGTTGAGCATGAATCATCAACGAAAGGCTTAATGCAAACACAAGAAACAGAATCTTCTTCATTCTTCCTTTTTTTTATAAATTGACGGGCTTCTTTAAGAGAATATCCCGGGAAGATGAACCGATCCAAATTTCAACAGGTTCCTTTTCCGGCACAAATTGATGGTGATCCATGTCATAATAAGAAAATGCATCCTCTGCCAGTACGATGGTTATACGTTTTGTTTCGCCTTTTTTCAGAAAGACTTTCTCATAACCTTTCAATTCTTTTTGCGGACGTGGAACCGGAGAATGTGTGGGATGCACATATAGTTGGGCAATTTCCGAAGCAGCCATCTTTCCGGTGTTCTTCACATCAAAGGATACTTTCACTTTATGATCACCCATGTTTTCGGTCGTCAGATTGGAGTATTCGAAAGTGGAATAAGACATCCCGAATCCAAATGGATATAAAGGTTTGATGCCCGATTGATCATATCCCCGGTATCCGACAAACACACCTTCTTTATAATCAATCCGCTTATATTCGGAACCGCTTAAGTTGTCATAATAGCTATTGAAACAGGGGTTATCTTCCCACCTTTTTTCGATGCTGACAGGAAGTTTCCCGCTGGGAGATATCTTTCCGGTAAGGATATCCGATAAGGCCGTACCGCCTTCTTCTCCGGGATACCATGCCATCAGAATGGCTTTGGCATTATGCTGCCAGGAAGTAAAGTCAATACCTCCNCCGGCGTTCACCACAACGGTTAAGTTAGGGTTTAACTCCGAGACTTTACGGATAAGCATCTCCTGATAGGATGGCAGACCGAAAGGCCTGTCGAAGCCTTCTCCTTCGATATTACTATCGAAACCGGCGCAAAAAACTACATTATCGACTTTCTTCAGTTCGCGAATCAACATCTTCTCATTGAATTTACTAATACCGAAAGTTATTTTTGCGGAAGAAATATTGTCAAAATATTCAATTAAGAAATGATAGGTACGACCGGCTTTTACCTGATAATCGACTTCACGTTTTGAAATGGAGTGGTTACCCCAGTCTCCGGTTATTTTCTCGCCGTTAATGAAGATACGGTATCCGTCATCTCCTTCCAAACTGATCTTCAATATTCCATCCTCATCGGCTTTGTAGCAAGCATTCCAACGGACAGAGAAATGATCGACGGGAAAGCCTTCTTTGGGAGCATTATCGCCCCAGTCAAAATCCACCCGTGGATCTATACTCCCTATTGCAGGAGCGTCTTTAAACTCTTGATTCTTGAAGTATTCGGCTTTATAACCTCGTTGGGAGAAAGTGGAATCGGTAAATAACTGTCCGTTAATATCATTATAGAGAATGTCATCGGACAAGATGACCGTACTTTTCCTTTCTTTCGCCAAGGCTTGGCACAAAGAGACCGGAGAGAACGGAGTAACAAATCCACTACCGCCACCGGTTGGTATTTTATTGGCGTTGGGTCCCAAAACAGCCGTCTTCCCTTTCAGAGGTAGCATTCCTTTTTCGTTTTTCAGGAGCACGACTCCTTCACGGGCCAGATTCAAAGCTGTCTCACGTGAGTAAGGATTGTCTAAAGGAATGTTCTTATCCTGCTGTGCTTTATCCAACATGCCATACGCCATGAAGGTCTGTAAAAGGTGCTGCACCTTCATATCAATTGTGGCTTCGGTGACCCGACCGTTTTTCAAAGCGGGTAACAGGTTTTCGGCATTCATATATCTTCCTTTGGGCATTTCCAAATCCAAGCCTCCGTTGGCGGCACCAACAGCTGAGTATACCGAAGTCCAATCGGACATCAATATGCCCTTAAATCCCCAGGAATTACGTAAAACATCGATATTGAGCCAACTATTTTCCGTGGAATGTACACCGTTGAGAAGATTGTAGCTGTCCATAACGGCACCCACCTTTGCCTCCATAACCGCCTTTTTAAATGCGGGGAAGTAGATTTCCTGCAAGGTGCGTTCATCCACATCGGAACTGGCATGGTGACGGTTCCATTCCTGATTGTTTGCTGCAAAATGTTTCACCGTGGCAATAACTCCCTCCGACTGCACTCCCATGATATATTCTTTGGCAGTCTCTCCGGCGAGAAAAGGATCTTCTCCCATATATTCATAATTTCGTCCGCAAAGAGGAGAACGGTAGATATTCACTCCCGGACCCAACAGTATATTTACTCCACGGGCTTTTGCATCTTGTCCCAACGAACGACCCAACCGGTAAGCCAGTTCTCTATTCCATGTCGAAGCGGTCAGAATACCCGAGGGAAATAAAGTGCTTTGGGGAGAGTGGTTACGAATGCCTTGTGGCCCATCGGCCAATCTCATTTCGGGAATTCCCAAACGGGGAATGGCACGTAATGAAAAGGATGTCTGGCCTGAGAGATAGGCTATTTTTTCTTCCAAAGTCATTTGGGATACGATCTTTGCAGCTTTTTCCTCCATGGCCGGAGTTATGATTTGAGCACATGCAAAGGCATGACCGAACATGAGTAATAATCCGGCGGCAATTTCTTTATATTTCATTATAAATAAAGGCGTTAATTAACTTATTGAACTATTCTTTCTAATCTCNCTCCGACTGCACTCCCATGATATATTCTTTAGCAGTCTCTCCGGCGAGAAAAGGATCTTCTCCCATATATTCATAATTTCGTCCGCAAAGAGGAGAACGGTAGATATTCACTCCCGGACCCAACAGTATATTTACTCCACGGGCTTTTGCATCTTGTCCCAACGAACGACCCAACCGGTAAGCCAGTTCTCTATTCCATGTCGAAGCGGTCAGAATACCCGAGGGAAATAAAGTGCTTTGGGGAGAGTGGTTACGAATGCCTTGTGGCCCATCGGCCAATCTCATTTCGGGAATTCCCAAACGGGGAATGGCACGTAATGAAAAGGATGTCTGGCCTGAGAGATAGGCTATTTTTTCTTCCAAAGTCATTTGGGATACGATCTTTGCAGCTTTTTCCTCCATGGCCGGAGTTATGATTTGAGCACATGCAAAGGCATGACCGAACATGAGTAATAATCCGGCGGCAATTTCTTTATATTTCATTATAAATAAAGGCGTTAATTAACTTATTGAACTATTCTTTCTAATCTCGTGAATGATTTCGATATGCTCTATTCGTAAAATCATTCTATATGCAGTTTCAAGGTCTTATCACCGATGCAGAGATCTACCTCTCCCGCATCGACGAATTGATTTCCCTGCTCATCTACAAAACCCAGATCTTTATTGACATCCAACACAAACTCAAAGCGCACTGTCTCTCCTTTACGGATCATACGTTTATCAAAACGTTTAAGCTCTTTGACNGGACGGGTGATGCGACTATACGGACAGGATACATAAAGAAAGACGGTTTCCATCCCATCCATGTCGCCATCGTTTGCAACTGGTACGGACACGCTTACTTTCTCCCCTTTATGAAGAACGGTCTTGGAAGCTGACAATTCTCCGTAAGAATAACGGGTATAGCTTAAGCCATAACCAAACGGATAAAGAGGTTCACTGACCATATCTTTATAAAATCCCTGGGTTGGACGCGCACTGCTTCTGCGATTGTAATAAATGGGGATCTGACCTTGTGAGTAAGGAAAAGTCATAGCCAGCTTACCGGATGGATTGATGCGACCGGATAAGATTCCGGCTACGGCACTTGCTCCATCTGTTCCGGGTTGCCACATTTCTAAAATTGCATTCGATTGTTCTACAACGGGACCTAATACCAGCGGACGGCCATTGGCTAAAACCAGAATAACTTTTTTCCCTGTCGCATGTATCTTCTGCATTAAACGCTGTTGGATTTGAGGGAGCGTGATGTCCGCGTGGGAATTGTTTTCTCCACTCCAACTCCCCTTTTCGCCCAGACACATGACAACAACATCAGCCCATTTAGCACTCTGAAGAGCTTCTTGGAACCCTGTTTCATCTTCACCCGAGAAATCACAACCTTTGGCGTAACGCACTTCCGAAGCTTTAAATTCACCGGTTATTCCATCCAATAATTTGTGGATATCCTTGTCCTCACCATGTCCCCACCAACAGCCCAGCAAGTCGTGGGCATTGTTTGCCATGGGACCTATTACCGCCAATCGCTTCACGGCGCGTAAAGGAAGTGTACCGTCATTCTTTAAAAGTACCATGGATTGTGCCGACATTTCTTCAGCCGCCTTGACACTTGCCGGGCGACGGAAACGTGTGGAAGCATCTGTTTGAGGGGTATAAGGATTTTCAAAAAGTCCCAATTGAAACTTTAAGCGTAGCAGGCGACGAACGGATTCATCGAGAACAGCCGGTTCCACAGCTTTTTCTTCCACCAGTTCTTTCAGGTATTTGTCATAGGAATGGGACATCATATCCATGTCCACACCGGCATTGATAGCCAGTTTACCGGCTTCTTTCAAGTCCCGCGCCATCTTTTGATTGATCAGTTGCATCACGGCTCCCCAGTCGGAAACCATTAACCCGCGAAAGCCCCACTTATTCCGCAGGACTTCGGTCAATGTATAATGATTGGCAGATGAAGGAATTCCGCTGATGTTATTAAATGAGCTCATCAAGGAAGCGGCACCACTGCGAAGGCTCATTTCATAAGGAGGCAGATACGTATCCCAAAGGGTCTGACGGGATATTTCGGTATATACATAATCGCGTCCGGCCTCCGAAGCGCCATATCCTACGTAATGTTTCAGGCAGGCGGCTATGGAAAGGCTGTCATCAAGCCTCTTTCCTTGATAACCACGCACGGCAGCCTGACCAAAGACTCCATTCGTATAAGGGTCTTCGCCATATCCTTCGGCAACACGCCCCCAACGGGGGTCACGGCTCACATCAATCATCGGGGAGAAGGTCCAATCGATACCACTCAGCTTTGTCTCTTGCGCGGTAATACGGCAACCTTGTTCCACCAATCCGGGGTTCCAGCTGCATGCTTGGGCAAGCGGTATGGGGAAAATGGTGCGGAATCCATGTATGGCATCATATCCGAAAAGTATAGGTATGCCTAATCGGGAATTCTCCATGGCATGATGTTGCATCCGGTTTCTCAGATCGGGCTCCGTTCCAAAATAAATGAGTGACCCGATTTCGGCAGGAGTGTTTTTGACTTCCACTCCTTTGTTATTCTCAATGTTGTTTGTTCCTAAAGTATATTGGTTGAGTTGAAGNACTTTTTCTTCTATCGTCATGCGACCGAGGAGATCTTCGACACGTATATCCAATGGAAGCGAAGAGTCGGTATAAAGCTTTTCCCCGGGTGTAAGGGCTTTGAGATTCGTGACTTCGAAGGGATGCAAAACAGCTTGATGCGCAGCCTCCTGAGTGGCCTTTACCAATGCCGGATGCATGTTTTTGGGAGCATACGTATTCCCTACCACACTTTTACCGAACAGGGTTTCGAACCAGGCACAAGCTGCGGTATATCGCCCGTAAATAAGATTCAGATGATAACCATCCCGATTCATGTTGTCGCCGATAAAAGTGGTACGTGCGTTCTGAACCGCAGTTCCGGATGGAATGATCAAAGAAAAGCCATACTCTTTCATTACTTTCTTTGAGGCATCCATAATGCTCCCGTACATCTTCATCTGATTACAACCGTATCGCTCAAAATCTTTATGAGTGGAATTTTGTGCATACGCCCATGTCTGATGCCAAATGAGTTTTGTCTTAGGTGAAATGAAAGACTTGATGTAACGAATCAATTCAGGAAGAAAAGGCGTGTAAGAATCGTAGATACCGGACAGCCCGCTAACCTGTTGAAGCGAAATATAATCCCAAGATTCGTCTTTTAAAGCTTTTGAAAGCATCATACTGTCGGCTTGAACACGCAAACCATCCAATCCTATCTTTTGATAACGGTAGGCTTTCAAATTTCCGCGGGCATTATTGAGATGGCGTTCTAAAGAACATCCGCCGATATACATATTGGCTATGACACATTTCTGACCTTCGGCAGTAGCCAACTCATAAAGATTCTGACAAACGGCGTCTTCGGAGAAACTATTGCCTATAGCCAGAACACGGACGATCTTCTCCTTTGCACAAACTTCTCCTGCAAACAGGATGGAAGCTAAGAGCAATACAATAAAACATCTAATTCGTTTCATAAGTAAGTTATTTCAAGTTAACTATATCTTTCTTTCGAATTTGTTCATAGAACTCATGTATCACATACCAGGCTTTTTTCCGTTGTCCCTGATCGGAAACGAGTCCTTTTCTGTTCCAACCTTCCTGGTTAGTAGGGTGGAAACGGGTGGGCGATCTGAAGTCATACAGTACCCAGGGAGATATTCCGCACAAATTAGGAATATTCCGGAACATTTTAAGATTATCACGGAAAAGTTTTTCCTGATACTCTTCGCTCCATGAGGATGCAACCGTGGCATCACCGCTCTGACCGTAGAGTGCTTCGCATCCGAATTCCGAAATGAACAAAGGCTTATTGAGAGCTACTTTCCAATTGCATTTCTCCGGCTCCAGCGGCCAGGGGGCATACCACCCCATGTATTTATTGATGCCAATCATATCCAATTTGTCGATAAAAGGGTCTTCCATTTCAAAAAGTTTGCTTTCGGAATTGAAATATACATTATCGAAAGCTCCGACAAAAAGGCGTGTTGTATCCAACTCCTTTCCTGTTTTTAGCAGCTCGCTTAAGAAAGCATTGCGTGCTTCCGAAGGCCTTGTTTCATTGGCAATTCCCCAGAAGCAGTCGGCACAGCGATTCTTATCACGCAGAATTGTCTCGCGAAGCATCTTCTTTGCTTTCTCCAGCGTCTCCGGACTGGTGAAGTCGATAGATTGCCATACCGGTATCTCCTGCCATAGCATAATTCCCATCTCTTCGGCTCTGCGTACAATATATTCATTCTGTTGGTAGTGTGCCAGACGAACCATATTCACGCCCAATGCCCTGGCTTCACTAAGAAGCTGCTCAGCATCACTTGCGGTGCAAGCACGTCCCATACGTTGGGGAATCTCCTCATGGAATGAGATGCTTCTGAGAAAGAGCGGCTTGTCATTGAGGTAAATCTTTGTGCCTTCAGCTTTTATATTACGAAATCCGATTTTTTCTGTTATCCGGTCGGAAGTTGTGGTGATCTCCACATCATAAAGTTTCGGATTTTCAGGTGACCACCGGGTCAATTTGGTGTGTATCACCCCTTGAGCTATTCCCATAGAATCGGTAGTCATCCGGAGTGTCTTCCCCAGTTCCGGGATTTTTAGTTGAACGACCTCTCCTTTTTGGTTACCCGACAGGGATATTCGCGCCCGAATGATATTGGGGCTTACCTTGTCTAATTGCACAAAATAATCACTGATATACAAATCGGGGACGGTGACAAGCATTACATCCCTGGTAATTCCTCCATAGTTCCACCAATCGAAAGCCAAAGCGGGAATTGCATCTTTTTGCCGACGGTTGTTCACTTCGACAATGAGACAGTTGTCGCCTTGCAAAAGATCATCCGTGACTTCTATCTGAAAGGGTGTGAACGAGCCTTCATGATTGCCTATTTTTCGCCCGTTGAGATAAATATTACAACGATAGCTGACTCCACAGAAATAGAGGAATTTCCTTTTTCCGGTCTCTTTTTCCGAATTGAAATGACGGGCATACCAGACGGTCCCTTCATAATATTTCAGTTCTTGCTTCTGCGAATTCCAATCACCCGGCACGTTTAAGCGTAATCCGTTTTCAAATGAATATTCATAAAAATCGGAATGCCCGGTGGCTTTCTTATTTAAAAAGATTTTTGAGGTTGCTCCTTGTTCATACAAGTCGACTATCGCATCCCATTTGCCATTGAGTGACCGGGTCTCGCGACCATAGATGTTCGCCAGATAAGTATCTGATGGATATGCTTGAACGGCGCATAACAGCAGCAGTATAAATATAAGATTCGTTTTCATTCGGTTATAGTATATTGATAGAGGGTAAAATCGTTTTTATCGGGTAGTGAAAAGGTCACTTCACTCCCGCTGTTTACTTCGGCTGTAAATGAGGCACCGGAGCCATATACAGGTACAAAAGAAACTTTTTGTCCTTCAGACAGCCATGTCTTCAATCGGGCGGAAGATCGGTTGTTGTCCTCACGATAAACGATGATATATCCGCTATGCGCATCGGATATCGATTGAAATCCTGTCCACGAACGCCCGCTGGGTTCTTCACCAATAGGAAGAATGATGCCTTGATGAAAAGGTAGTTGAATCTTCTTATACGCTTCGAACAAAGCCGGTTGATTGAATGCACTCTCGGGAAGATTGGATGCTTCCATCCAGGCAAGCGGTTGCGCAGCAAGTGTGACAGCAAACAAATATTCAAATGAATAGTGTTGGGGAGCAAACACGTCAGTTGGGGGATATTTATCATGATTACGCCAGTTATTTAAAAACTCGACTTGCAATTTCTCCGCCGGTACATAACGCGATAGCTGCCATAAATTTCTTAAAGTACGATAAGGATAGTAGTTTCCCCAGTCCGTATATCGATTTTCCAAAAAAATGTTTCCATACTCATTCATAAAGTGATACCCTCCTCTTCTACCCGCCGTGGCATCCAAGTTGAAAATCACTTTATGCTGAGTCTGTTCCAATACTCTATCGAAAAGCCTTCGCAAATTNTTTTCCGCTTGCTTTGTGGGAATTTGCAACCCGTCTATTTTAAAACACTCTATGCCATATTGGTGATACAGACTTATGATNACATCGGCATCTTTCTGCCAATCGGCAAAATCATCCTGAATGCTGGGATTAAACCAAAGCCCGATACGTATGCCCAGCTTTTTGCCTTTCTCCACGATGGGTTTAAGCCCATGAGGAAATTTTGCAGGATTAGGAATCCAGTAATCACGTTTCTTCCAAATATCGTTGAAACTTCCTCCCGCTGTCTTGGAATTCGGACTCTTTCCGTTTTGCCAGCCGTCATCCAATTGAAATACAGTGATACCCATACGGGCAGCCTTATCTAATTCCGCCAGACAAAATTTCTCATCGATCTTGCTATCCTGACTGCGATCGCCCCAGGTATTGAGCATAATCATCTCATCTTGTTTCGCAGTCTGCAGGCGCAATTGCTTTTGATATTTTCTCAGTGTCATCAACGCCTCACGTTCTCCGCCGGTATATATACCGGTCACACAGCCGTACAGTCGGGTCCAATCGTCTACGCGGATATCGGATGCCGAAACGCCAAGCCCCACGACCATGAAATCACTAAAATCGGCCACAAAATCGGCTCCGGTGTAGTGCAACTGTGTACTACTGCAAGGCGCTTCTTTCAGAAAAAAGAAACCGTTTCCGTTCAATTCGTCATTGGCAAACAATAGATTTCCTTTAAAGGTATTGCGACGGTATGGAAACCACTCCCTTTCAACAACGAGGTTATCATTCCAATCGGTATAATCGAAAAATTCCACAATACGTACTTTCCAATGATTTCCATCCAGTTGCAAACGATCCAGAGTCGGAGTTTTAACTCCGATGCTCATATCTCCGGCGGACTCAATGTTCTTGCGATCCGCACCCGACTGAGTCGCCCCATGACTGTAGTCTCCCAAATGCCCCTTTAAATAAGTGTCACAAGCTATTGCCGGACAATCGGCATAAATCTTATACTTACGTTCGACGAATAAGGAGCCATAAGAAGAGGTAATACAAGCTTCAAGATAAGTGGGATGGATGTCATTCGAAGGAACGGTTTTGACCGAAAACCGAGCTTCTTTCGGGGTATCTCCAACCAATGAGAAATCGGGGCTTTTAGCTTTCGTAGATAGCTTTTGACCGTTAATCTTATTGACTAAATAGATTGTTACCGGATTGCCGGAGTTCCACCGCATACAACGCTCAATCTGAGCATTCCCCATTCTTAACGTATCCCCTTTGAGAGAGGCATAATAGGGTTCTCCGCCATAAAGCGAAACTCCGACAATAAATGTGACGAATGTGAAGAGGAAAGTCTTTTTTATCATATCACTAAGGTTTCAAGTAGGCACGTGGTACCTCAAGCATCTTATTTGGTCCGTTAAAACGTTGGTTATCGGGAGCATCCTTCCGACCGACTCCTTCCACCATAAGTNTTTTCAATTCCGGGAGACGGTAATGATAAACTTCTCGCGGAGTGAGGTTATACTTTTGGCACAGTGAAGCGGCCATACCAACGACTTCCCCCATCATACCGGTGGTTCGCATGACCCTCACCGTACCCAGCGCAACATGTGTACAGCTGATGTCCCTGCCCGCCATAAAAAGATTATCTATGTTTCTGGANCTTTTGGCACAGTGAAGCGGCCATACCAACGACTTCCCCCATCATACCGGTGGTTCGCATGACCCTCACCGTACCCAGCGCAACATGTGTACAGCTGATGTCCCTGCCCGCCATAAAAAGATTATCTATGTTTCTGGAATACAAACAACGATAAGGCACGGCATAAGGATAGATCCACCGGTGTATAGTCTGTGTTTTAAATTCATTTCCCGGGAAACGTTTTGCGTTCAGGGTATCGGCAAAGTGCAAATCAATACTCCAGGTTGTGGTGAAAGAAGCATCTTCATGCGCCACATTCTTGTCCAAATCATCCTGTGCCAGAATATAATCGCCCATTAAGCGTCGGGATTCGCGTTTTCCCGCTATATAAGCAACCCATGACAATGTCCGATTGGCATAAGCGGATTTCTTAAGATCATGGTTCTTCAGGTAACTCCAGTTGGAATAAACGACCAACAAGCCATAATCTCTTATGCGTTCAGCTTCCGTAATCTGATTACGATTCATACCGGTTTCCCAAGTCCATTCCCCTTTAAACACCCGCTCACAGTTTTCTGCACGAAAATCCACGCCATAAGAGAACTCCGGGAAAATGGTTTTCTTTTTCTCTTCGTTACTATACCACTGTATGGAAGCCCCCATGACTAAGGAGTCCGGTTGCAGAGGAGCCAGATTTTCCTGAAATTCATCTCGTGCCTCCCTTCCCATTCGCCAATCGGCTCCGGCCAGGTAACCGATAGTGCCATCTCCCGTACAATCACTGAATACAAGTGCCTTAAGAACCGATTGTTCACCCGTACGCACATTTTGTATGGTGACGGATTGGATCCGTTTTCCCTTCATTGTAACCGAAATAGCCCGACAAGAAGAAAAGAGTGTAATATTCTTTTCCGAAGAGACGAATGAGATCTTTTTATCGTCTTCATAATTGGAAGCCGGCTGGGCATTTCCTCCACGCGACTGACCGAACTCCCTGATCATGCGACCCAAGCCTTTGTTAGGTTCCATCTCTATCACACCTCCCAAATGAACACGTACATCCGCCGAATTATTTCCTCCCAAGATAGGACGATCATTGACAAGAGCAACTTTACAACCCAGCCTTGCAGCAGAAACAGCCGCACACATTCCGGCAATTCCCCCGCCCACAACAACCAGATCATAACTTCGTTCTCCACCCTTAAGAACAGGACATAGACGTTTTTTTATGTTTTTGAGGTCTTCTGTTGTCCATACCATAGGATTTTGATTTGAATCCGTCGTGAGATATATTGCATCACAACGCCCGTTGAAACCGGTAAGATCTTGCAATGCAAGAGTGGCTTTACCGTTTTTCAAAGTGACCTTACCGGCCAATTGCCACTGCCAGGAATTTCCCGTATCGCCCAAAGTATGAGTCAGACTCTTCCCGTTAATAGCGATTTTGAACTTTCCGGGACCTTTCTTTTCACTCCATGGAGACGTCCAGTTATAGGTTCTGGCGTATACATAGTAGATACCGCTTTGCTGCACTTGGATGTCAGTCGATGCATCGGAAACCGGTGTGCCCATACCATGAGCCATCAAGTATGGTGATCCCATCTGATCCATAAACTGCTGATCGAGTACCCATCCGCCCGATCGGTTAAAGCTTTCCGCTTCAATAAAAAGCTCTGAAGCTTCAACCAACAGGCTGCAGGCTACGGTCATACACAATATGATTATTTTTTTGACCATAGTAAATAACTTATTTAACTGTAATATCAGATAACTTAACCCATCCATCCGGAGTCTGATATTCATCACGAGCCGAAATGTAGATGCCAATGGCATTGTCTTTGGTGCTGTCGACAATGCCGACCGCCCAAGTATATTGCCCCGCTGAAACACCGGACAGTGCGAAGCCGCTGGTGTATGTTTTGGGAGAACCTTTAATCCATGTTGAAATATCGGGAGTGGAATCGACAAAAACATAAGCAGGCTTCTCCGTTGATTTATTCAATAATGCAAAAGCTACTTTATACTTATCTTTCCACTGCGGAATATTAGTAGGACAATATCCCCATCCCAAGTTTGACCAACGATGGGTTAAAGATACGTTAGCTCCGGAATTAGCTGCTACCGGAACAGACAATTTATCGGGATACAAGCGATAACCTCCTTCGGCAATAAAGTCCTTAACCAAATTGAATGCCGAGTTAAACCATGAATGCGTTTCCCCTACATTAACATTGGAATTGAAGCGAAGGTCCATCATATTGACGTTGGCACCTTTTCCTTCGTTATACTCTCCGTGACGAACTTCAGTGTAATTGCTATAACCGTCGCCGTTAATTGAATTACCGTGGGATGCTTCGACCCAACCGCCTTCCATGATTATGGGACGGCGGTAGCGATAAGTTGCAGCAATACCTCTTTCCCAAGTAGTATAATAGGATTTCATGCCAAAGGCATCATGGCGTAAGCAAAATCCTTTATTTACCGCCCGATTGATAAAATCTGCAGCTACATCGGTATTAGTGGTTGAAAATGAGTTTTTAGATAGAAGACAGCGATGGTAGTTGATCACAATAGGGACTTTTGTAAACAACTTGGACATTAAGTCGGTAATCCACTCAAATACAGCTTCTTTGGGAGTTTCATCACCTGTGGAATAGATCAACGAATGAGTTTCTCCCCAGAGTCCCAAACCGAATCCACTCACAAATTGAGTCTTATCGGGGTCATTATATTCAGCAGCGAAATCGGTCAGGAACTTTGAATACTTTGCCTGAAACACAGGATCGTCGGGATAAGGCGACCATACTTGAACACTACCCGTGGTAGACGTATAACCCTTTGCACCGGCATCTTTTACGTAAGCCGGGGTAAAGTTATAATGCTTGTCGCGACTATCGACCACAAAGGTAAAAGCAAGTTTCAGGTTTCGTGCCTTAGCTCCTTCCACCAACATACGGAAACGTTGTGCTGGTTTTGTGTTCACCCCATCTTGCCAGATGTAAACACCTTCTTCAGGATTGAAATCGCCCCAAGCTCCACGAATGTATAGGGTATTACCATAATCCGATACTTTAACCTTTCCTTCAGACGAATCGAAATTGTCATATAGACTCCAAAAATTATCCATCATTCCATCACCGATACCCGAATAGATAACCCATCCTTGCATAGGGTTGCGTTGAAGTTTATAACGTTCGGGCTTGATATTTACAATCTGATTCCCTTTAATGTTCCAGTTATAGCTATTCACTGAGGCTTCATTTTCATCGGAGCATGATGTTCCGATGAAAAGTATGAAAGCCAGTAATGAAGCTAAACGTATTGCTAATTTATTTTTCAATATCTTATCCATATTATTATTCATGCTTAGATGCCATACTATTTTTTATCAAAAGTAACGGTGAGCTTATTAATATCCACCACCACATAATTACATCCATCCGGTATAATGAAATAAGCGTAGCGGTTATCGGATTGTCCCGCTTTCAGTCCTTCTGATTTACCAATGACAGCATTGACATAACCGTTGTATTCATTTCGCTTGGCGTCGGCAGTCGACCCGAAAGCATATACATTGTTATTCTTATTATCCGTGGTAAATTTCACTGAGCCCACTACGGAATTGCCGCGTTCATCTTTAGCGGAACCACGTGGAAGTGCACTACCTTTGTATACAAATACGCAGGGATTAGCCACGCTCTGAATCAAATTATACTTCGATTCATAACCGGTAAAGGATCCGGCATCGTATGCAAAGCCATTGAAGGTTCCATACATATACAATACATTTACATCTTGCTTGTATGGGTTGATGCCCAAAGTGGTATTGTTCCATGATACGTTCTGGGGTTTGAGGTCTGTGGCTGCCGAGTAAATGGCAATGGTCTTGTTCTCTTTATCCAGCACAATCCGGTAATCTCCTTCTGACGGTATCGTCCAATGGCGGGTATTGACGTTTGTGGTATTAGTCTGGGCAAAGGTGGCGATTATGCCATCTTCAATATCATGACTGTTAGCCACTTGAGGAACAATTGATATCTGCTGTTCGCCCTCAAAAGTTAAGGGAACATACAAACTTCCACCTTTAAGATGACCACGCCATGCATAAAGATTATCATTTTCCAACGTCTTACCTAATTCTATCTGCCCTGTACCTACAGCGGTACCTGCCAGGAAGAGTTGATCGGCTTCGACGACTGCACCGGCAGCAATGATCTTAACGGTGTGCTTAGTCAGATTCACGGAAACACGATAGGTATTATCTTCTGTGATCTTCCAGGACTTCGCCTCGGAACGATCTGTGATTATAGCCGGCATTTCACTCAAAGTAGTGGCTTCATCAACCTTCTCCGGACCAATAGCATTATGCTCATCGGCATTGGTAACCGGAAAGTTCAGACTACCGGCAACCAGTGGACCTTCGTATGTGTAAATTTTATTAGCAACATCCGTACAAGTCAGTTCAACATCCGATGACCCTACAGCAGTGCCTCCCATATACAAATGATCAGCTGCAAACTGCTTAGGTCCGTAGGTCTTAAAATGTAATGTAGCCGTCGCAATATCAGGTACGATCAAGCGAGGTCCTTCAAATGAAGCTGTAATTGTAAAAAGGACTTCTCCTACGGTACTGGTAGTCAACCCGAAATGGTTCACTAGAATATCTTGCATCTCTTTATTGGTATATGATCTTAAGAAATGGCTTTCGTCTTCATATTCCTCAATATCATCGGCTTTACTCCCAATGAGTTGTATCTTATACTTATAAGTTGTAATATATTCATTACCGAAATCATGTGCCGGTGACCAGCTCAGAGTGAAAGCCGTTTGATCGGCTTTACTCTCATCCAATTTAATATATTCACCGGAAGGCTCGAGTTGAATTTCGGAGTGATTCCGGGAGAAAAGATTGTCTATCTCAGTGGTGCAGGACGTAAACAAAAGGGTAAGAATTGCCGTGAACGTCAGACCAAAGTTTTTATATATTTTATATGCTTTCATAAAAAAATATTTTTCGCATTATTAATGAATTTAGCGACTGATTAATATCCGGTATTATTGGTCAGATTGGGACATAATTCCATATCGTGGGTAGGAATAGGCCAGAGATATTCTCTATCGGGAAAAATCCGTTTAGCTCCGGTATCACATAATCCGGCACTAAAGAGAGCAGAGAAATCGGGTAAACCATCTTCATCAATCTGAGGGGTCATTCCCCAGAACCAAAGGCCTTTATTCACTATATTATTCAGCAATTTAGCGGGATCCAGCAACATTACGTAGTTGCTTCCGTTCAAAGCTTTGGAGGCCAATTTCCAACGCATCAAGTCCTGCAAGCGCTGATTTTCCATGGCAAATTCCATACGACGTTCCATACGAACGGCTTTGCGCAACTCTACCTGAGTTCCGGTCTTGACGGCCGGATATGAATCTGTTTGGCTTACATTCACCCCATAAGCTCGGGCACGAACCTGATTTATGGCATTCAGCACAGTATCATCAATCTTGTTTTGCTCAATCATAGCTTCTGCATAGATGAGGAGTACGTCGGCATAACGCATGATAATATAATCCTGCTCAACCTTAAGACCGTTATCCAACCATGAGTCATCTATACCTTTCTTCCAAAGAAGACCGGTATAAGAGCTATATTGGTTTACGATGCGGGTATCTTGATTTGCCTGTGTTTTACCGGTAGTATAATTCATCACCGTCTTGGCAGCGGGACTGGGGTCGTAATCGAAACCACAATGTTTTGTATTGAATTCGACTATGCTCATCGCACAACGCGGATCGCGATTTTTAAAAGGATTGTGTGGATCAAATAAAGGCGACTCATCGATAGGCAAGCCGTCGGTACAAAGATAAGAAGCAAACAAATCCCAAGATGGATTATAAGAGCCGTACCCACCGGCATTACGTGGTAAGGAATTTTTAACAATCCAAGAATCCAATATTACGTCATTTACTATGGAACGGGGAATAACGAAGATTTTCTCACTATTCACCTTGGTACTCTGTTTGAAAAGTTTGGCATAATCCGGTTCCAAAGAATAGATACCTAAATCCATACAAGCTTTGGCTGCTTCTGCAGCTACTTTATAATCACCCATATACAAGGCAAAGCGTGCTTTCATTGCTAAAGCTGCGCCTTTTGTTGCATGAATAGCCTCGCTCACTCCGTAGGTCGCAGGTAAGCCTTCTATTGCTTTATCAAAATCGGCATAGACAAGAGGAATGAGATCGGCTTTAGGCATGCGTCCCTGTTGCTCCGCTTCGGTTATGGTTTCTGTACGGTCCATATAAGGAACATCTCCATAAAAAAAGATTAAATCGGCATATTTGCACGCCCGTGCGAAATATGCTTCTCCGGCAAACCTGTTGTATGTGGTCTCCGTAACTTTTCCCTGGGCTTTATGGATATTCTCCAGCATCGTATTGGCGCGCGCAATAAGTTTATAACTTTGCTGCCAAAGCGCATAAACTTCGTATTGCTGTCCGTTCAATGTTCCATCCAAAACCGTACCATTGCTACCCGAATTACGGTTTACCAAACGGTAGGTTGTGTTGTCCGACCACTGCTCGGATGAGCTCAAAGGCTCCTGCCAATAACCGAGAATATAAAATTCGTTCGCAGCCATAGTCAATTCCGTTTCGGATGTATACCAAGAGTCAGTATTTCCCTCCGATTTCGGCACAATATCCATGCTCTCACAAGCTGTCAGAGCCAGACAAAATCCTGCTAATAATATTTTTGCTTTCATAGTATATCATTTTAAAAGTTAACTTGTACACCTACAAGTAATGAAGTTGTGATAGGATAAGAGGATGAATCCATTTCAGGATCCCACCCCTTGGGGAAATTACTCAGACAGAACAAGTCGGAACCGCTGACATATAAACGAATACGGTCAATTCCGGCGGCATTGGTCAACGACTTGGGTAAGGTATACCCCAATGTAATATTCTTAAGACGAAAATAGGAACCTTCGAACATCCAGAAATTTGATGTAGCATAGTTGTTACCCTTGGATATATTGGTCAAACGAGGATAAACGGCGTTTTTGTTTTCTTCAGCAGTATTGAACGGGCTCCAATATTTTCCTTCCAAAATGGCCGGAATATTACCGTAATTATCGCGCAAAGGTTGTACCATGGAAGTGGACATGTAAGAATTTTGTTTGCCAATACCTTGGAATGCAACATTTAAGTCAATTCCTTTATATGAAGCAGCTATCGTTCCGCCATATTGATAGCGTGGAAGAGAATTACCAAGCGGTACCCGGTCGTATTCCGGAGAGATTTTTCCGTCGGGAACACCATTAGGGCCACTGATATCACGATATTTCACATCACCGACAGTAACGGTTGTACTGGTACGGGCGGAGTTGTTTACTTCTTCTTGCGTTTGATAGATACCATCGGAAACGTAACCGTAATATTCATTGAACAGTACTCCGGCGCGTTTGATTTTGCCACCACTGATAATATCCGCATTATTCAAATAATCAATTTTGGAAAGGAAATCGGAGAAGTTTAAACCGATATCATATCTGAATTGCCCAATTTGATCATGCCAGCCCATTTCCATATCAAATCCATGAGTCGACATCTTACCTGCATTGGTATTCGGATTGTTGTATCCCATAGAATAAGGAATTTCGATAGCTAGCAACATATCTGTTGTTTTCTTCTTGTAGTAATCGAAATGAAACTGCAGACGATTGTTGAAGAAATTAGCATCCAATCCGACATCTGTGCTGGTTGTTGTTTCCCATGTGATGTCTTCAACAGCCAAAACAGCAGGACGGGCGGTCTTATCGGAGACAACCGAACCGTCTGCCATATAAAAGTAGGAGTTTCCAAATGACATCAGAGAGATATAAGGAAAGTAGTTACTACCTATACGTTCGTTACCCAACCTACCCCAAGAAGCGCGTAATTTCAAGAATGACAACCAAGGTAAGTTTATTTTTTTCATAAAAGGTTCTTCGGAAACAACCCATCCTGCGGAAAATGAAGGAAAGGTACCCCAACGGTAGTTCTTTGCAAAACGGGAGCTTGCATCATGGCGTACATTGGCTTGGAAAAGATAACGATCAAGATAAGAATAGATGACACGACCGAAAAAAGAGTTGGATGTATATTCCGAGCCTGTGCCGCTATTATCCTTAAAATCTTCGGGACCAATATTTAAATAAGGATAGTTAGTCAACTCATATTGATCGCGGGAAGCAGTGAGATTCTCAGTTTTCATGTAATAATTTTCAAAACCGGCCATCAGCGTCAGGTCATGTTTTCCAAAACTCCGCATATAATTGGCTAACAACTGACTGGTTACATGCCAGTCGTCATTACGGCTTTCGGACAGTTTATTAGTGGACCAGAGCGTACCTGAATCGAAGTACCCTCCCATTACATCGGGATTATCCGCTAAAGTGTAACCACAAGCCATCTGAAAAGTTTTACCTTTCTGGTAATTGATAAATGGGGAGATAACCGCAGAAAGATTTAATCCTTTTATGGGTTTATAGGTCAAAGATCCTTTACCGGCAGCCTGTGTGCTGTGAGCAACCGTGCTACCGCCATTGATTAAAAGGCCGTAAGGATTGGAACCGCTCTTTCCGGATGCTAAACGCCCATCATCCCACAAGGCCGGATAAACAGCAGGCATTTTACGCATACTATCGAATGGGTCGTATATTTTATTTTGATTTTTAGCATGACGAATATTTATATCCAAAGAGGCACTCAACTTGGGATTGATGGTAAAGTCATTGTTTGAGCGGAACATGTAACGTTGATAACGACGACCGTCATATAAACCGCCAACTTCATCATAAGACAGAGTTGCTACCGATTTTACCGATTTATTTCCACCGGAGACAGAGAGCGTATGTGTCATGCGAGGTGCACTCGATTTCAGTATAAGNTTTTGCCAATCTGTTACAGGATAATTATTAGGGTCTGTCGCGTTATACTTTACCCAATTCTTAACCTGGTCTGCCGTGTAGACCTGAAAGAATCCACCGGATGAGTTATCATTATATTGAAGTTCGTTGCTCATTTCCAAATAACGGGTCACCCCCACCATGCTTGGCTGCATAGTGGGAATTTCCCAGCCGAATTCCGCATTGTATTTCAAATCAATCTTACCACTGTCATTTCCACGTTTTGTCGTTACCAAAATAACGCCTGCAGCAGCCTTTGATCCGTAAATACTGGCGGCGGCGGCATCTTTCAATACGGAGATACTCTCTACGTCATTCGTGTTAACATAGTCCAACGAGCTTTCCACCCCGTCAATAATAACAAGGGGACTGGATTCGCCCATGGTAGTGATACCTCGTACACGAATGCTACTGGCACCACTACCCGGAGCAGAGCTGTTTCGGGTAACCATTACACCTGAAAGAGAACCTTGAAGAGCATTGGATAACATCGTACTGTGTTTATTAACGAGTTCCTCTCCTTTTACTGCTGCCACGGCTCCCGTTAAATCTTTTTTCTTCACCGTGCCATAACCAATTACCACGACTTCGTTCAAAGTCTTGCTATTCTCCTGCATGGCAATGAGGTACTTATCCTTATCATTAACCTTCACGGTTTGATCCGAATAACCTATATAACTGATAAGAAGTTCGGACCCCATGGATGCATTGAGTTGAAATTGACCTTCCATATCGGTAATAGTGCCTATGTTAGTACCTTTCAACCGGATGCTTACCCCAATCATAGGCTCATTGTTTTCGTCGGTAACAATGCCACTGATTTTATTCTGACTGTTTTTCTCAACCCGCTCCGTAGTGAAAACCTTATCATTAATGAAAATTGATACCTGACGGGCGGAAATCTGGTATCTGAACCCAGCTTGTTTACAGACTTCGGCTAAAATAACGTCAACCGGTTTACCTTTCATATTAATGGAAACCTTCTCATTCAGTCGATTTCTTACTTGTTGATCATACACAAATACATACTTACTGTGTTTCTCAATATAGTCAAAAACCTGCTTCACCGTTGAATCTTCGGCTTTTAGGATGTATCCCCCACTCACTTCTGTCAACGGCACTGACGCATTTGCCATATTAGCTGGCACCGCCATCAGTCCGGTAAGACAGAGCATTTTTGCACAAGTAAAGGCTTTTCTTGCGAATGCAGTTCGATTCATAATAGTAAATTTAATGTTAGTATATAAGATTATTTAATTCTCAACATTCCTACTTTCAACCAGCCGGATTGCTGCTGTTGCTTGGATACAGCCATTTCCAAACCGGGTTCATTCTTCTTCGTGGTATCCACTAAACCAATCAACCAGGTATAAGTGCCTTTTTCCAGTCCTTTTAAATTAATTATCGTAGAGTATTTTCCATCGTGACCAATTACCCAGGTAGAAAGATCGGAATCTTCGGCAAGCGCTTTTTTTACCACTTTCCCCTTTTTATCCATCAATGCTATGCAAGCTTTGTATTTTTGATTCCACTGAGGTATATTGGTAGGACAGTATCCAAACCCTAAATTGCGCCACCGATGATGAATGGTAATCTTCTGCCCGCTTTTAGCTGTTTCAGCAATAATAATTTCTGTGGGATATAGACGATAGCCCCCCCTTTTAATAAAATCCCGGACTAGATCGAAAGAGGTACCAAACCAAGAACGTATTTCATCGTTTGTACGAAAGTCCATCATATTAACGTGGGCATTTTTGCTCTCTATATATTCTCCCCTTCGTACGTCACCCGAATGATTCTGACGGTATTCACCGCAAGGGTCAATCCAATATCGATGCTGTCCTCCGGTAATCCATCCTCCTTCCATAATGATAGGACGACGGAATCGCCATTCTTTGGCAAAATTCTTTTCCCAATCCTGATAATAACCGGTCATGCCAAAAGCATCATGACGAATACTATATCCTTTTGCAATGGCACTCTCGAGTAACTTTTTGCTATCAGGGTGAGGTTCCGCCCAACTTATAGTGTCGCCTACCAGTCTGTGATAGTTGATCAAAAGCGGTACGTGTTTAAATAAACGAGCATAAGCATCTGTTATCCAATCAAACACTTTTGTCTTATTACTATAATCCCGGTATTTCACACCATGAGCTTCCCCCCATTTTCCCAAACCATAAGCATCTATGAAATCCACTTTATCAGGATCATCGAATGCAGAGGCAAAAGCTTTAAGAAACTTTTCATACTTCTGTTGGAAAACAGCATCATCGGGATAAGGGGACCACACTTTAGGATTATCAGGATCTTGAAAACCTTTTGCACCGGCTTCTTTAACATAAAGTGGAGTGTTCTGCCCTTGATCGCGNCTGTCTACATTGATTCGAAAAGCCAATCGCATATTGCGTTTCCNNACNCTGGCAAANAGTTTACTGATNCGAGACTGAGGNTCATTCCAAACATATTTNCCNTCTTCAGGCTCCAACATATTCCANTTGGTACGGATATAACAAGTACCCGCAAAATCGGAAACACGTACGGTGGATTCTCCTCCATTTACAGGCATGGAATCGTAACCTTGTTTCTCCCAAAAGTCTTCGTCCCAAGTTCTTCCAAGATATATCACCCATCCGGTAAGCGGGTTTTTCAAGACAGATATCGTGTCAGGGGTGATTTGCACCTTCACGGATTGAGATTGCATAATACCCGAAACATTCATAAAAAGAATGAGGGCGACAAATCGTAAAAAAGAGTGTGTTTGCATCTTAAACATAGTATTTAAAAGGGTATATAATCCTCTTCCCCAAAAGAGACTAATGAGGTTTTCCTAAAAAAATGATAGTTGATTATTTCCGGACTAAACGAATGGAATTGCCATATAGAACCATTTTTACACCGGCCATTTCTTTAATATTCGACAGAACTTTTGTTACAGAGTCTTCCAACACCAGCTTTCCATAAAGCTTATTGGAAGATATATTGTTATCGCATTCAATGTTTACCCCATAATAATTAGTGAGTTTCTTGACGACAGACTGAATGCACTCTCCATCTAAATTTATCATTCCATCCATCCAGCAAGTATACTCATCAGTATTCACTTCTTTTTTTTGTGTAAAGCCTCCATCTTTTATATCAACCAACTCTTTCGGCTTCATTCGTACACGATCATGATTGGCAGTATTTAATTCTATAGATCCTTGTACTAAAACCACATGCGATTCAGCTCTATCATAATTGGATACATTGAATTTCGTTCCCAAGACTTTTACACTGAAATTATCCGAGTTCACAATAAAAGGATGTTCAGCATCGTGCGCAACATCAAAATAGGCTTCTCCTTTTACATATATCTCGCGAGTGGAACCTTTGAACGTTTTGGGATATCTGACTATGGTACGGGAGTTGGCGACAATCTTGGTACCGTCGGTCAGTAAAAGAGTGGTCTTCTCACCCATCGGTACGACCAACTCTTCTTGATCAATACTGCTCCGGGAGTTGAAAAGAGCGGTCAAGTCAATGCCAAAATCATAAAAGTCTTTATCTGCCAAACTGAATTTTATCCCCATTACAAGCATAAAGCAAGCTGCTACGGAAATAGAAAGAACGAATATACGACGGTTTTTGCGGCGTTTCTCTTCTTTACGTATCTTCTGGAATGCCTTTTGTTTTATTGATGATATATCCACGTTCATCGGGGTGCTATTATCTATGAAGGATTTCAATTTGAGGTCCTCCACCGATTTTTCATATTTATAATCTTTGATATCTTTATTCATGCCCATTGCTTTCTAATTAATAAGACGCAGGAAAGAAAATTATATATAGGTATCATATCTTATTTTTTTCCTTATGCCAATTTTTTCTTCAAAACATTCATAGCGAAACTTATATGATAATTTACCGTAGCTAGTGAGATTTGCAGCATATTGGCAATCTCGGCATAAGGAATCTTTTCTATTTTAGCCAGGAAGAAGACATGCTTACATTTTGGAGGTAAACTCTCAATTGCTGTATTCAATTCCTCTATCTCCTCGCTTGAAATGAGATCATCCATGGGACTTCCCATGACCGGAAATGAAAAGTTTTCGAGATCTTCAAAGGACATATCTTTATTGTGTTTCATTTCTTTGCGCAGATAGGAAATGGACTTCCTATAAACCACAGTGTTGAGCCAACCGGTAATATTTACTATTTCTATAAGGTTTTTGCGTGATTTCCAAGCTTCAAGAAAGACATCACTCACCACCTCCTCTGACATCTCATTATTGCTGAGGATGCCAAAAGCGTAGTAGTAGAGACTCTTCGAGTGACGGTTCATGAAACTATTAAATGCAAGTTCGTCACCTTTGGATATCAACAAAAGTTCCCTTTCCTGGTCTTCCATTATTAGATTATTTTGATTGTTAACACCAGTTTTAAAGTCCAATCTCTCGATTCAACTTTATGCAACTACTAATGATGACGCACAAAATTAAATAATATATAGGTGCTTGAATAAAAAAATGTCATTATTATAAATTGAAAGGCCATTTATGGAAGAAAAATCCAACCTTTTAATCAACGGGAGGATCTTTTAACTGATGCTTCAAAGAATCAAACCAAACGGAAGCCATCTGCTCACGACCTAACTCATTGGGATGAACATGATCTTGTATGGTCATCTTCTGCCAATCGAAATTCTGATACTGATCAACCAAAATAACTTGTTTTAGATGCATTGAAGCCACCATAGCCTCAATCGCCTTATTCAATTGCGGAATATATGAATATTTTGGAAGTTTTCCACTTGGTATGGCTTTTGCCAGTAATATATGAACATCCGGATTAATAAGTATGATTTTGTGGATAATAGATCGGTATGCCTTTATCATTGAAGAGACAGGGTTTTCTTCGATAGAATGATTATGCCCTGCATGAATAAGTACAAAGTCGGAAGGGTATTTACGATATATACTGTCCGTGATAGAATCAAGAAACTCAACGTTTTTCCCGCTAAACCCGCAATGAGATAATTTTCCGATAGGGCATATTGACTCTCTTGGTCCGATAAAATGAAATTTATAGCCGGCTGAGGAGAGCTTAAGCCATAGTGGATAGAGATAGGAAGAAAAGTTACTTCCACCTTCAGTGATGGAGTCGCCAAATCCCATCACAGTAAAATGAGGTTGTTTCCCTTGTCCCGATATATTCATTAGAGGTAAAAAGGAAAGTAAGAATAACATGCCGATAAATAGCTTATATTTTATCATTGATTGTCTTAGAATATTTAGGTATATTCTATAAGGACGCTGAAAAGGGAAAAAACAATAGGTCGTTAGTTAGAGGAATCTACATGTTTAATTTAAAACTCAGTTTTTTATTATATAAAAAACATGAATATAAATATCTAGTGATGTCGTATCATATGAACTCATGTACAGTATAACTTAAAAAGAAAATAACTAATTTATATTCGACTTAGTAAAATCGCTGTTTTCAGCCAACAAAGAGCAGCTAAACGTTGTTGTTTTCATATTATATAGTGATTATAATCAAGATTATCTACAAAGACATTTCACGGAAATGAAAACCAAATTACTGATTTTAGTAGGAGTTCTTTTGAGCTCTATGAGTGTTTTCGGACAAGCTAAAAGTCTGGGTGATGCGGAGGCACAGGCAAAGAACGAACATAAACTAATCTTGCTGAAGTTTTCCGGTTCCGATTGGTGCATCCCCTGTATCCAATTGAGCAAGACGATTTTTGAAGACAGCACCTTTCAGGATTTTGCACACCAAAAGCTTGTGATTTTGCTTGCAGACTTTCCGCGCCAGAAAAAGCATCAGTTGCCTAAAGCTGAGCAAGAAGCGAACGATAAGCTGGCGGAGGTGTATAATCCACAGGGTGAGTTCCCGCAGATGGTGTTGTTGGATGCAGAAGGCAAGGTTCTCTATCAATGGCACGGCTACAATAAAAAACTTACCGTACAGGATTATATTGCCGACATCAACCGCTACGTAAAGAACTTGTAAGCATGTCTGTAGCGAGGGTACAAACCAAATTGATGGGAAACATGTTCGACTTTGCCGTGGTGTGCGACAAGGAGGAAACGGGCAAAGCTCAAATACAGAAAGGTATTGATGAGATTAAACGGATCGAACAGCTTTTCACAACTTTCAGCGATACGAGTCTGACGAACCAAGTCAACCGGATGGCCGGGGTGGAACCGGTTAAGGTGACGGAGGAGTTTTTTGATCTGGTGGCACGGGCACAGAGCATTTCGGAGCTGACCCGTGGTTATTTCGACTTGTCATACGGGTCGGTGGACCTGAATTTTTGGAACTTCAACCGAACCATGGAGAAACTGCCGGATCAACACGAGGCAAAAAAGTCAGTTGCATTGGTGAATTACCACAACATTGTGCTGGATGCTGCCCAGAAGACGGTCTTTCTGCGTAAGAAAGGAATGCGTATAGGCTTTGGCGGTATCGGAAAAGGTTATGCCGCCGATCGTGCCAAACTNANAATGAGGGAAGCCGGAGTGGAAAACGGGATTGTGAATGCTTCAGGCGACCTGAATGCNTGGGGTTATCAGGAAGATGGGGCTCCGTGGACTATCGGCATTGCAAACCCGAACCTGAGCAATACCTACTTTTCGACGCTGAACATTACCAATAAATCGGTGGCAACTTCGGGTAACTACGAGAAATTTGTCATTATCGACAATCAGCTTTACTCCCACACTATCAATCCGCAGACGGGCTATCCT
>JGI20225J20221_1000404_pt1 | contig 62593 bp, 61 predicted proteins | sample BioMet4_FD_20221 | JGI IMG/M metagenome (IMG submission 20221) | reverse complement strand
CATGGATATCTCAGCTCTTCAAGTAGCGGAGTTGTATAAAAACCGATGGCAGGTGGAGTTGTTCTTTAAATGGCTTAAGCAGCATCTCAAAATCAAGAAGTTCTGGGGTACCACACAAAATGCTGTAAGAATACAAATCTACACTGCTATATGCACTTACTGTTTGGTTGCAATCATTCAACATGAGATGAAACTTGATAGAAGCACATACGAAGTTCTCCAAATCCTAAGCATATCTCTAACGGATAAAACTCACTTAAAAGACCTCTTTAACAAAACTAATTTTCAATACGACAAAGAACGAGACGACTCTAATGAGCCAAGTTTATTTTAATTTTAATAACGTCCCAATTTTAATGGGACACTAGTGATTTCAAATGAAAAATTACTTATTTTGGATTTTATTTGTCAGTATTCCGTTATTAGCATCTTCGTGTCAAAGTAGCTATGAAAATGATTCTGGAGATTGTAGTTCCCAGTCTATAGTATTTGAAGCACGTTCATATTTTGAAAATTATATTTCCAAAATGAATCAAGTGAAAGATGAAATTGTTGGGTTACATCCGGGTAATATTGTACCAGAATGGGATAAGGCAAAAGTTACAACCCAATCCGGCACCATCTGTGTAAACGTTCCTTTTATTGCACAAATCACGTATGAAGGTTCGTTTTTTGTACAAGAAGGAAATACTGATTTTCTATCTTCCAAAGAGACTTATTATACAGCTCTCTATCAAAGGTTAATTGTAGTAAAAGATATAATTCAAAATAAAATAAGTTGTTATATTGCAACTATGATTCCAGATAAGAAGAATGCTACAATGGATGCCTTTAAAATAGACAAAATGTTTTATAGCGGTGACCTGTATACCCATTTTAGCGGTACGGTTATTTATTCCACTGTAGGCACAAATTACACAATTGTTGTTGAGAAATACAATAATGGAGAAAAATATGAAAACGTTTCTTTGTTTAAATCTACAAAAGCAAGCTATCAAACCGATCTAAAAGATATGTCCGCAATTATTAGCGCATCAAATATTAAAAGAAAAATCGCTACCCAAACAAAGGCAATGGATAAAAAGGAACAAGTAGCTGCTGAGATTGAATTACCAGAAGTCGTAGTTATTTACGACGGAGGTGGTGGAGGTGGACCCGACTTCCAATGGCCTACAGATGAACCTGACAATTACTGGCCTGAACCACCGACATCAGTTCCTCCTCCAACTTCCGGTGGCGGAGGAGGAGGATACAATGGAAATAATGGAAATGATAATAATTCGAAAGGAGATGATAACGACCCCTGTGTTGCCGCACAACTACTTTCAGACAATAAAGACTTTAAGCAAAGAGCCAACTCAATATTCACTAAGCTCAAAAATGCCACTAAAGAAGAGGGCTGGATGAGAAATACTAAAGGAGAAATAATTGAGCCAATATCAGCAAGTAGCGACCACTTAATTTATAGTAATAATGATTTAAAAACAGCTCAGATAACAGAAGATTTTCATTCCCATCCGTCAAAGAGAGGTATTCCAACGCTATCCTACGACGACGTAATAAGTTTGATGAAAATGTATAATAAGGGAGAACTAGATGTAGAATACTTTACTTGTGGCGTTATTTCCTCAACCGGTTGTTTTGTCGTGTTAATCAGTGACGAAGCAAAATTTAAGAACTTCGCTCAGATTGCAAATGATAATGATAAGCAATCCGAACTCTATACCGATTTTGATTTGTATCCTCAGCTTGCCCCCGAAAAAGCAAATACTGCCGAAAAATGGGCAAACAGATTTGTGGATATAATGAACCGCTGGAGTTCCGGATTGAGTTTTATTGTAGCTCCTTCAAACAGTTCGTCCACATCTTTGGAAAATTTTGGAGTTCATAGCAAATCAAGCAGTGACTGTAATAAATAAAAAAAAAACATGAAACGATTAATAATGATTCTAATGTTGATTATGCCTAGTTGCATGATTTACGCACAATACACCAGCAATGACTATTTCGGCACATGGGTATACCAATCTAAGGATACTGTATTTACTATTAAAATTCAGAAAACAGTTTTAAACGAAAAGGAACTCATAGTTGGTGGATATTCTTTAAAAGTAAAAGGTGTGCTTACTGATAATTATATCGGAAATCCACCAGCAAACTGGAAACCTAATACCATGGCACAAAACAATGATATCTATATATTCGGCAAATGTAGAGTAGATGAAGGAAAGTCATTAGTCACAATATCATTTTACGACCAGAGAAAAAAGCATTTCGAGGGCAAGTCACCCATTGGCGGAGGAAAAATGGAATTAATTTCCCCTACCCAGTTACACTGGGTATTGAATGAAGAACAAGGCATTCTGATTAAGGAAGGTTGGGTTTCCAAACTTATCGGTTTCTCGGTACCTACGGATGTGATTATGACAAGAGAAGAACTAAAGCCACACATACCTAAAGAACCAGGAGTTCCAATCACTTCACCTATAATAATAAAAAAATAGAAAAGACAATCTGTGGCGTACCTTTTTGTAAATATTTTCCATACTAAATAGTACGCTACAGATGGATCATAAAAGATAAAAAAGAGAGCAGATAGAGCAGTTTACGTCTACTAATCCAAGCACTCTCCTATTCATCCCCTCCTAGAGTTTTTTTGCGTATTTTAATTGCACTGCTTGCACCAGTGGTGCTAATGTTTTAATATACAGCATGATACACGGGTGCAATTAAGAGAAACAGCAGGGTGCAATTAAATTTAATTGCACCCAACATAAAAGAGAAAAAACAGAACGTATTATACTGATATATAACATAATACATCTCAAAAAGCTGAGTGTAATAAAAACCGCAAAACACTTTGTATATCACTAGTCAAAACGTTTTGTATTAGTTGAAACTCTTTAACTAAAAACAAATTGTATTTTTTGTTTTCACACTTCACTCTATTTGCCCTTTTCAAAATACTATTTAAATGCCATTAAAACAGTGATATCTGTTGTCCATGAGGAGCCGCAAAATTACACACCATCCACTCCTCTTGTTTGCGCCTCGATATTTTTGAGGCTGATATAGTCCGCTCGATTCGATGGATTACCCAACCGTTCTTTTCCGCATAATTTTCTATTGGCCGATAGGGAAACATGGTGAGCATAAACTTCCCCTTAATTTGTTCCAGGAGCTGAAGAAGTTGTTCCATGCAGTACTCATTGAACACCCCTTCATAATGGCCACAATCGGAGTTGATATAAGGAGGGTCAATGAAGTGGAAGGCATCAGAGCAATCGTAGCAGGAAATCACGTCTAAAGCATCCCTGTTCTCTATCGTCACCTTTTCAAGCCTGCGACTAAGCTGCTCTGTGAATTCATCCTTAGCATTGGATAATTTCTTTGGCATTCCTCCTTCGAAATCATATCCAAATGTCCCATCAAGCATACTCGCAAAACTCATTTTACATAGAGCCCAAACGGCCCACGCTCGTTGTGCTTGATTAAAATAATCCGGATAATTAAGGATGTGGGCCGCATGCGCGTGTATATCCCGGGAATGGAGTGTTTTATCTATTTCTTGTTTCAGTTCTGGGTAGTTTACCTGGCATATCCAATAAAATACGGTCAATGACATATTGAGATCATTGATGATTTCTGCGGCACATGGTTTTTTGGCAAATAGAACAGCCGCACCTCCACAAAAAGCTTCAGTGTAAAGCTTATGGTCAGGAATAAGCGGAAGGATGTGCTTTAGCATTGTTTGTTTCCCTCCATAATAAGAAATTGGAGTTTTCATATTCTGTTTTTAATTAAAAGTTGCTATTTTTGCTGCGCCAATCACGTATAAAAAATGCGCTACCACACAGCTGAAGGTTTTTAGCCCTCGACTTTGCGTGGTAGCGCATTTGAGTTAGTATGTGATTGGCGTCTTTACTAACGAGTCGGGGGCTTTTATTATCCCCGATCGAATTATTCTATTTTATTATTACATATTATCCATTCTCAATTATGATACAATCTCCTTTTAATCCGTCAGCGTCAGCCTGTATTGCTATATACCTTAATTTATCGGCTTGAATTACACATAAGCATTTACCATTAAAAGCTGTTCTTTGTGACGTACCCTTTAATCTTTCTACAGATGTTGCATCCCCATTATCTAAGCCTTTTATTTTTCCACCAATTACAGAGAATGCAATAAGATTAGATGCCAACGGGCAAATAGTACCATTCTGATCGACAACTTCACAAGTAACAAATGCAAGCGTTTTTCCGTTGATACGGGATTTGTCGGATTGCAGCCTTAGTCTGTATGGACTACCGGCAGTCTTGACCGTTTCCATTGCTATCATATTACCTTCTGCATCGTATCCTATAGCTTTAAGAGTTCCGGGTGTATAAGACAAAGAATAAGCATACTGTAATTTATTTCCTCTGTCGCTGAGTACCCGTTTTCCTAAAGACGTTTCATTAAGGAAAAGCTCAATTGAGGCACAATTCGAATAAACCCATACATTCTTTACATCTCCGCTAGCCCAGTTCCAATGAGGCAAAATATGAATCATCGGAGTTGCAGTCCAAGCCGATTGATACATGTAATAAATATCCTTCGGAAATCCGGCCAAATCACAAATACCGAAATAACTGGATTTACAGGGATAAACGTCAAAAGGTGTAGGCTCACCTATATAATCAAATCCCGTCCAAACGAATAGCCCGGCTAGATATGCCTTTGAAGCGTAATTTTTAACTACTGTAGCCGCTGCAGCTCCCCAACTTACATAATCATCATCATAGCTGCTACATTGATGGTTTGCATTGTCCCTTGCATAAATACCGCGTGAAGACAGTGCACTTGTAGTTTCGCTCCCGTAGATGCACCATGTCGGATTATTAGCATGTATGGTATCAAGATCACCGTCTTTATAATTGTATCCTTTGACATCAAACACCGCGTCAACTGCAAGTGCCGCTGTAGTGGTTTCATTGTCTGCCCAAGTAACGGGGCGATCATCAAACTCCTTTATTTTGTTATAAAGTGTTTGGGCAATACCTAACGCTGTTCCGTCGTTGTTAAACCGCATGATCTCATTACCAGCCGACCACATAATGACAGCCGGATTGTTGCGATCTCTTTTTACTGTGTTTTCTATCACGCTTGCGTAATAATCATTGAAGAACCGATGGAAATCGTAGCTTTTCTTCCCGACAGTGAAGCAATCAAAGAACTCTTCCACAACCATCATACCTTCCTTCATACACACATCAAGGAAATATGCACTAGAAGGATTGTGCGAAGTCCGAATAGCATTTGCTCCCATTGCCTTCATCATCCTTATTTGCCTTTGCACGGCAGAATAGTTGATTTCAGCCCCAAGACAACCGAGATCGTGGTGTAGGCATACGCCTTTCAGTTTTACGCTTTTGCCATTTAGCCAAAATCCTGTGTTGGGATTAAAGCTAAACCAACGATAACCATAGTCGATGTCTTCTTCATATACAATGTCTCCATCTACAGACAATTTCAGAGATGCCGTATAATATTGCCCGTCATGTTCATCCCACAAAATAGGATCATTAAGAGTGAGCGTTTCGGAAATATTGGTCATCCCGGTTTGTATCGCAATGGAGCGTATGGACTTATGAACGATTTCATTATCTTTTCTAATCAGGATAAGCAACTCCCCTATCTTTGCACTTGTAGAGGATATTTGTCCGGATACAACGGTTTCCGCTATTCCATTCGCATAATCATCTTGCAAATTAGGAGTATAAACCTTTACCGAACCGACAGATAAGGACGACGCTTTTGCACATACTAAAAATACAGGGCGAATAATGCCACTACCAGAATACCATCTTGAATTTGGTTGCCTATTACGCACAAACACAGCAAGTACATCCGCTCCGTCATAGTTAAGATACTGTGATATCTCCACATAAAACGGATTATACCATTTGTTCTGCTTGACTAAATTCCCGTTTACATATACGTCCGCTTCCATATATATGCCATCGAAAAATAAATAAGCTAATTTTCCCTGCATATCGGAAATATCTGTTAGCTTTTTCCGATACCACGCATCCCCACCATCCAAAAATCCTGCATCATAACCAGCGGTCGAATCGGGATTGAAATTGTTATAAATACTCCAGTCATGCGGAATAGACACGGCGTTCCAAGTGGAATCATCATAAACTTTTCCCGCCGGGGAAGCATCATTATAATCCGGGTTCGCAACACTTGATATAAGGTTGAATTTCCATTCTTCCAAAGCTATTTCAGGTAATGCTTTAACAGCTCCTATACCTGACAGGATAGCCGAAAGGCGTTTTCCATCGTGATAAACAGAGTCTGACAACGTTACAAACGATATGTCCTTTCCGTTTTCTGTTACTTTTTTAATTAGTGTAGCCATTATTCAGAATATATTAATGTTCCGCTTGTTCCGGCGTTATATGGATTGCCGTTCTCGTCAAACTGCAAATCGATATCAGCTGATGCCCTATTGGCAATTACGTCCTCATAAGTAGTGTATGATGTGCTCTTATAGCATATTAGTTTCTTGATGCCAAAAGACATCAGAGGAACAATATCACCGAGCGTTACAGCAGCTTTCAATGCTGCATTTGTCGTATACTCATGCGGATCGTGTGCGCGAGCCGTGCCACCGGTTGCATTAAAATACAGATACCCGGAGTTAGCCTTAATTGTACGGTCTAACATCTGAGGCGTTTGCTCTCTTTCGCTTGATATTGTATTTCCATCAACATCGATGCCGTCGAATATGAATTTACTTTTGTTCATCAAAATTTTGCTGATCGTAACGATATGAAACATTACACGGGCAGCCGTACCATTTGCTTCGCTAGTACTGTAAGAGGGGGTTTGCTGTAGAGCAAAAGTACGTTGGTTTCCAAGTGACAGATAAGTACTAATCACACAGCAGTCTACCCACGAATCCTGTAAATATCCAACCTTTGGCCGAAGGCCTGTTATGAGACAAATTTTTCCATCAGTATCCGTCAATGATGCATTATTGAACTCTGCATAAATAGTCATATTAGCAGTAAAGTCCCTAAATGGAACGTATGCCACTTTTCCGGTTAAATCAAAGATAGGTTCCGAGTAGGATACTGTGATGTCTTTTGTAGCGCTCAAAGAAGTGTCATGAGTTGATATTGCCTTAATCCTAACAGCAGCCACACTTGCACCGGACAACACCGTTAGTATACCGGTTGCTGCATTAATTGTAGCATATTCTCCCCCTGATATGATTGACCATGTAACACCCTTATAGGATGAGTTTATCGGGTCATAGACAATAGTGTATTTAGATGTTTGTCCGTTTACAGTAGCTGCTCCGGCGATGGAGATACCATTAAGTTCTGCTACTGTTTCCTGATATGTGAGGGTAATATTCTTCGTTGCAGTAATACTACTATTATAGGTTGATGTAGCCTTAACCGTAACGGCAGAAGCATTTGCCCCGGATAATATTGTAAGCACTCCACTATTTGCATCTATTGTTGCAAACTCATTGCCCGATGTTATAGACCATGTGCACCCTTTTTGCAGTGTGTTTATAGGGGCATAAGCTGCCGTAAGACTAGCCATTATACCGGTATAACTATTGTTAGCGATAATGCTAATTCCTGTGACGTCTATGTTTTCCAAGAATGTCACTTTCCCTAAATTCTTCCCGGAAAAGTCAGCTCCGGGGATTATAATTGCTATTCCACTCATAATATTATATTATTAGTTTATTTCTTCTATAATCGTATATTGCATAGTGCCTATTCCTGCGTTATTAAGGACGCTTATGGCATCATCACCTAGTTTTGTAAAATCAAGTTTACCGGATGAATCAATACGTAAAGCAACGTACCCGTTAGGATCACAAACAAGAAAATAATTCTCATCCACCTCTTTAATTTTAAGCGAAGATGAAAGGGATAATATATCCTTTTCCAACTTAAGCCCTTTAGAGCCCTCATAAGCAGTCCCCGAAGTAGTGCCAATAGCTAATCCTATCCCTGATATTGCTTTAATAAGAGATATAAAATTTTCTGTCAAACTGACAGCATCAATTCCCAGTGATGTCATTGAAAATATGCAATAACCGTTTTCATCCGTCACATAGAAGCCGTCCGTATCGGTATTTTTATAAATAGTTGCTTGGTCCCATATGTATTCAAGTGCGTTATTTCTTGCATCATTTATTGCGTTCAAACCCGTAAAGCTAGCTACAAAATTAAAATAGCTTATAGCAGCTGCTAATTGCCCATTTGTGGAGTCGGTCACAAGTATCCGGTCATTATTCCCGAGTGAAGACTTTGAGGGAAAATCTTTTATGTCTAAAATATTATCTTCCATATTTTTTAATTATTAATTAGCACCCATTCAATTGCTTTACCGTCTATTAATGGATATTGATACCCTGTTGGTGCAGTAAATACAATACATTTAAATTTATATTGCGTTAAAAACGTTATTGGCTTAGTATTCCTATTTACCTTTCCGGTAACGTCATTATCAAAATATCCATATCCATTTACAACAACTACATTTCCCGGGGAAGTATTGATCAAATTAAACTCTACACCTTCATACTGAGATTCTCTTGGTAAATTGATTGTAGCAGATAAGCTAATATCTCCACCATTAATACTATCCATCTGTACATTAAATCCTGTTTTCTTTAAATCTATATTCCAAGTGAGAATATGATTTATAATGCTAATTTCTCCATAATTGGTAAGATTAGAAGAATTGACGACTGTTGGTGGAGTAGCGATGCTGCCTTGATAGCTATAAAATTGCTCAATAGGGTCTAATTGAAAAACGATCTTATTCGCCACCAGTGCAAAAATACCTGTACGTTTTACCCCGTTGATTGTTAGACAATCTCTTCCCATTGCGATGCCAGTGAGTTTTCCGTCAGAATCCTTAGTTCCTGAAAACATGGTCGGAGAAACAACATAGGTATCTCCTAACAGAGTTTTATTGTTATTCCAGTTTTGCACCCAATCCGGTAGAGCGGCGTCCTGTCCGTCGTACACCCGCTTAACCTGAAAGGTTTTTAATACAGAAGCTTTTCCCTCTAGGTTTACAGTAATTTCAAGTGTAGCAAAATCTTCACTTATGGACTTGAGGGTAAGATAATCACCGTACTTCTCCCATGTGCAACCTGTCGCCACAACGGATAAAGAGTATTGTCTTTCACCCGGATTGCTCTCTATATATTCCAATGTAGATGATTGCGTAGCAACCTGTACCATTGTCTGAATCTTGTATTTCTTCTGTACGATCTGCGAAGTGCCTGTATAAGTGTAATTTTCACCCGATACTATGTTCACGAGATCATATATGCTATCATCTATCTGTCCTTGACTATTTACGTTTACTATGGCATAATAAGACGATAGTTCAACTATGTAGGCGTCTTTACCCTTTAGTTTGTCTATATTATCTTCCAGCCATTTTATGACACCCGTAATATAAATGTTATTAAGATAAGCGGAATATCCCGACAGGTCTACACCATCAATAACCAATCCTGAGCAATCACCGAACTGCATGGCAATGTTATCAACGGTTATTTCCCAAGTATCAACGCTTTTTAGATATCTCTTGTATGTTCGGGTATCGTAAGCGGATGACTGTCTGCTTGTATCTATCGGATTGCCATATACGGCAAATTTCATACTCGCACACGGATGGATGGTTGTGCCGGGTTTGAGCGAGTATTTAAAACTTGCTCCATCTTCTAGTAACTCAGTGGGGGTGAAATATGTAGTAGAGAAACCTGGCATTATGTCGAAACCATTTTCATCTTTACCGGGCGAAGTGGAATTTCCTTCGAGGTTGTGAAATATTCCACGACAGAAATCCTGTAGATGAATTCCTCTTAATTCTCCGTCTACCAAATGAAGCGTGGCTATTTGGTTTTCTATATCAACTGATTCAATCGTGCCAAAAGCGATTGCATTCCATAATTCGCCGCTAACAACATCCACGCGGTTAAACCGTAATTCCGGTACTTCCAGAAACTCACGCAACGTTAATCCGGACATCTCTGCATAACCGGACTCTGAAAGCCGAATACCGGATCCTAACAAACCAGATACGAATGTTCCGATATCAATATTGTCTAGTGATTTTATACCTTTTAAAAACTTAATGAGCCCTTCGACTTTGTCATCATTTAATCGACTTACCGCTCTGTTCTTTATTTCCTTGAGCGTCCGCAACGAAGACAATACATTCTCATCCGTCAAATCAGCCGATGAATTTGTTCGAATGATGTTCAGTATCTCATTAGCTAATGTTTGAGCAAATGTATTCTTCAGGTCAGCCACATCACTTTTCAGCGTGGCATATTGCCCCTGAATAATGGTGTTGGATATCTCAATATCCATATCATTCAAGTCGCTCAACTTCCGCACAATGCGGGTAATGCGACTGTCCCGATAGCCTTCCAGGAAATAGATATCATTTTCCAACCGGACGCGGCGGCCTAAAGTAAGAGCGATTTCATTATCTTCTAAATAAGTGTGATCCGTCGGGGCCTTATACGTGGCAAAGTCTATAGCGGCATTGTCAAGCAGCGCATTGACGGCATCTTCAAACTCCTGCTCGGCTAATGGATAATACTCGGTCGGCATATCAAGGTTATATACCGTATATTTATCTCCAGCTTTCGGTATTACATTGTCACCGGGGAGCTGAGTGTTCTCTGTCGGATATTGGGTTATCAATTCCCATTCCGCCGTGTCTTCATGCCAATTAGCTTCAAAGTCCTGTCCAAGGAGGTCACCACTTTTAAATACTACATGCTTATTGGTATTCGCTATGCTGTAACTGTTCGGGTTAAACGGGATGTCCGGGGCTTTAAAATAATAGACTGTTATTTCGCTCCCGTCGATGGTTTGCACTTCCGTCCGGACGGTACCCACCGTTCCGGTAAAGCCCGGGAAAATATCGGCAAAGGCATCTTCTTCCCATTTTTCCTTTATGCCATACAGGTCTACATTGCGGTCTATCCACTTTTTGCCATCCGGCAATTGTAAAGTGGTATGCCCGTATTTGGACGCAACAATATTTTTCGTGCTGCCTGTGGGTAGCAGGCGGGTAAAAAACTCATCTGTGTCTGCTATCTCCTTGGTGAGATTGAGCAATCCACGGCCATAAGCCAATGTCACCGGCTCTCCATGCTCGCATTTAGAAAGATTGAAGTTCGTGCCATCCAGCCACCATTCTGTATTACATGCCTTTGATAGTGTAGACAACGCTTCCAGGCACGTGCATCCGCGTGTATATTCTACGTTGATGGGTTCCGAAGAGACCACTTCGCCTACATGGTAGTGCGTGTCTCCGGACGCGCGATTGATACAATTCACTATAAATGCCAGTTGTGCAGAGGGGGTATCATAATAACTGGATATCGGATTATAGTCGGAATCCAGAAAGATGGCAGCACCGGCGATATTTTCAGGCCCGTAGAACTTTACGTCATAGGCGTATTCTTTTGTGCTTTTCATCACAGGTTTATACGGCTTCATCAGGACAAAACGCATATTGCCAATGTCGATGTAGTCGTTTACCTCAAGTGCTACATAGTCATGCAGCGTGAAGCTAAGGCTCAGCTCGTTGTTGGTCTGAACCTTATGATCGTGTGTACTATTTGAATTGCCATCAAAATCCGTACGCTTGACTCCTGCTGCTGTATATATCGAATAAATCATACCTTAAACACTATCTAAACACTGATTAAAAGTTTGGTTCCGGTTCGGTAAAAGTTACCTTAAAGCAAGCCACCACTACGTCAAATTCATCCATGTAGGTCTTTGCCTCATAAGCATCCGCCTGCTTTACGAAACAACGGAAGGTATAGCCGGGAATGTTGGCCAACTGAATATTAAGCCAACCTTTTCCGGCTAATCCTTGCTTGAGGAAAGAGATAAAGCCGGCATAGTTGGTTAGGAAATCCGCGTTATTATCACCGTGACAGGCGAAGTATAGCGTAAAGTCCCGTTCATCCGTCACCGGAAGGAGATCGGCAGAATATTTGCGGCCTTTCACTTCGCGAAGATTTACCCCGGTATTCGTTTTGATAGCTGCAGGCTTCATTAGCGCATCCAGATTGCTCTGTTCGCCTAACTTGTCGAACAGCCATGCCCGGCATAGCACGTAAGGGTCTATACCGTTTATTGTCATCAAGCCGTGAAAATCTGCTATATCCATATTATTAATTTTTTATATAGGTACCATCCCGACGCAATATCAGCACATCGGCGGCTATACCGGCCAATCTTTCGGCCATTTCCCTGGTGTTGGCAGCTATCTCGGTCAAAGGAGACAGCGCCGCAGCCAACTGATTACGAAACTCTGTAATATTATTATCTACCGATATCAGCCGGTTGGTTTGTGCCACCATTCCTCCGGCGAGCCATGTCATGGTTTCTTCCGTCACCTGGCTAACTACGCTACTATTAGCCGACTGGCTCGCGCTGCTGCTATCCTTCAGATCGATACCTGACTGAGAAAAAGAGGTTGATATCTGTTTCAATAGCTCCTGCAAATAGGGCAGCTCATCCGCATATCGGTCTGTCAGTTCCTTTACTTTCTCGGAAATTTCTGCGGCAAAAGAGGCCATATCGGTGTCATTACCAGAATATTTCTCATATATCTTTGCGATGTCATCCTCAAACGTTCCGAACACCCTTTTCATGACTATTGTCTTCAGCATATCGCTCACGATGTCCCGGAAGGTATCTTTAGCATAGCCTTTAAAAGAGTCAAGTGCATCCTTGCCCTCATCCAGCCAATCCCACAGGCCGTCTATCATATTGTCTACAAGCGGAGAATACAGTTGTGAGACATACTCCCGAAGCTGTGCCACAAACTCATCATATTGTTTTCGAAGTTCTACCAATTCCTCCAGCGTTTCTTTAGTTTGGCCTACCAGCTTATCGCCGAATTTATCAAGGACGCTTTGCGCCACTTGTAAATTAACCAAGGGAGCCTCTCCGTCTTTGCCGGTCACAGTGTCGGTAGAAAAAAGATCTTCTCCAAGATTCTTTTTTACCCACGATACTAAATCTTCAGTTTTTTGGCTTTTTGCACCGACACCAGAGCCTAAAAAACCATGAGACTTTTTACGGGTTTCAATCCTTAAGTTATTAAGCGCCTCTGTCGTACCCTCCTTGTAATTGTTTCCCAGAAAATTAGTGCCGAATACAGAGTCGCTAATGCCTAATATCCCATAATTGAGGCTGTTTGTAAACCAACCGCCCCCTTTTTGATTTTGATAAATGGCCTGCTGTTCCTTTGCCTTGGCAACATATTGATTCATGATCTGTTCCTGCTGAGCTTTATAGTCCTTGAGGCTTTGCAGACTATCCTCACCGAACCAGCCTTTTTCTGCCTGCTGGGCTTTCAAAACGGCTATCTCATAATCCAGAACGGCATCCTTTAACTTATTTATTTCCTCTATTTTTTCGTCATATTTTAAATATTTGTCGTAGCTATCTGATGTCAGCTCATCAAGCTTCTGTAAGAGTTGTATGCCGGTGGATATAAGCGTAAGAATGACGCTAGCTTTCTCCATAGCACTTAAAGCGTTTACACCAGTTCTGGTTACACTCAATATTCCGGAAACAAGATTAGAAGTGAATTGTCCGAAGCTTCCAAGGAGCGAAATTATTTTCCCCTGTGTTCCGCCAATTGTATCTCCTATTGATGCTAACACCGAATATAATTCATGTGTCTGAGAGATACTTTTCTCTGTAAGTTCCCATGTTTCTTTCGAGAGTTTATTATAATCGTCTTTTTTCTTATTCAAGTTTTTCAGCGCAGCATCTTCTGACAATAGAGTAGGCACCCATCCTTTACCCTTTACCATAGTCATGCCGCTGATCACCGTTCCACCAGAGCGAACAGTATCCAGAGCCATTTGTGCTGTCTTCATATCCTGCTCCGCTTTTGCAAGCTCTTTACGCTTCTGTATCAGCATTTCATAAGGGTTGCGGTTCATCAGTTCATCGATAATCTCCTGTAAAGTGGTGGTATACTCCCTTAAATCCTGTGGATTCCACGTTTCTGCTGCAACACCCTTATAGGCTTCCATTTGCTTCATCAAATCCTGCAAGGTTTCTGTGCTGACCGTTCGCAAGTCTTCAAAGGCGCGAATATATTCAGGGGACTTCTGAAACTGCTCAAACGATAATTTCATCAAGTCTTTACCACGTTTGGCCGTAGCTTCCGCCAGACTCCTGTCCAACATTTCAACACCTTGTGTGTCTCCCTTTTTCTGTGCTTCCACACGTAGGGCCGCCATTCGCTCAACTTCCTTGGTATATTCTTTTTCTAGAGCTATCCGTTGATTGGTATAATCTTCATATTTCTCGGTCAGGTTATCCATTTCGGCTTCATATAGGGACACAAGCTTATTGTCATACACCTGCTGTGCATTGTTCCTTTCCGCTTTGGCCATTGTGCCAACGGAGGCATATTGGCTCGTTGTCACATTAATGCCTTGTTTGCGGGCTTTATCCAACGCCTGGCGGCGTTCACGCTCTTCCTGATCAATCTGATCAAGCTGCTGCTGCAATTGTCGTTTGGCTTCCGCCTTCTGCTTTTCGTAGCCGTCACGCATGGCGGCAAGTGTCAGTTCGTCAATACGCTGCTGTGCTTTTACCTCCGCATCGGCTATGCGGTCGGACAGATTCTCTATGTCCTTTACCTTTTCTTTTTTAGGCTTATTATGAATATCATCAACGAGATCGGCAGGGTTCTCTATTTTTTTTGCCAGCTTTTCATTGGCGGACTTGAGGAGTTCCCTCTGCTTTACAATATCATCAACCCTCTGCTTTTGTAGTTTATAGTCTCCGGACTCCGCATTCCACTGCCTACCACCATAAGAGCGTAATTCGGTAGCCGGTGTCCTTTGAAGTTTTCCCAATTCCATGGCATATTGACCTTCAAGTTCGAGGTTTTTCTTTTCGTTATCCGTAATCTTATCTGCTATGGCCCTGGCTTTGGCTGCTTGCAATATTGCAGTCGACAATTTCATATATGCCCCTGTAGCCTTTCCTGCAAGCATCTGTTCCGCCGTTAGATTTCCGAAATAAGAGGGATATTTATCTTGCAATTCTTTGGCAATACGCAGCCTGTCTTTCCGAGCAACATTCTCATCCGTCAAGCCTTTATACAGCAATTTCAGCCGGGTAAGTTCCGATTGTGCATTTTGTGCGCCTTTCAGCCGTGCATCTCCAAGGTCGCGCATGGCTTTGGCATTGGCGTCAATAGCCTCTTTGGACTTAAATAGATTAGCCGTCCAATTAATCAAATCTTTGCCATATACCACCAATAACGTGATGCCTATGGTTAGAGCAGTTTGCCATGAAAAGATTGAAGAAGTCAGTTGCTTCCATAAAGGGACAGCTGATTTCCTTTGCTCGTCTGTCATTGCTTTCAATTCCGCTCTGGCTTTGCTTATGCTATCACTCAATATTGGTATATTGTTTGATATGGCCAGAAAAAACATTTGTGGCCCCATTGCCAATGAAGGGAGTTCGCGGGCTATTTGTTGAACGGAGAATGATAATCCACTTATACTCTGTTTCGTAACATCCACCTGCTGTCCCATAGTGGGAGGGATAATCGGAGTCTTTGAGATATTTTCTTTTTGGTTTTCCAATTCAATAAGAGAGACCTGTAATTCCTTCAACTTTTTTTCCAGTTGCTCAATGGTGAGGATATCTTCCATGCTACGCAGGCCTGTTCCCTTTGCAGCTTCTTTTTGCAAACGAGCAATGTCTTCCTGTATACCTTGAATCAATGTCTTTTGAACACCGATTTTAAGATTTAGAGCATCCACATTCTGTTCGGCGCTATCTGTTGCCGACTTTGTCTTATCCTCTGCTATCAATTCAAACTTTACAGGCTCCATTTGGTATTTATTTATTGTTTAACCGCTGTTCAAAGAGTGCGGCCGTATTGCTTTTCTTTGGCATTACACTTGGCGTTCCGGTAGGCTGTTTATCCTCATCATCCACCCAGTGCGGGGCATCCTGCATCATTAGTAATAAAGTGGTGTATGGCACTTTCCAAAGGATGTAATGTACTGTCCATCCTGTGGCGGATGCAATCTGCCATATCATACCGAACGGGCTATGAGAGCCTTCCATATGGCCCTTTGACTCCCGTTTTTTCTTTAGTGGCTCAATCTTGGCTTCATCAGGTTTAACGCTTCCGCCGAGGTGATAGTAATCTGAAAAGGGGCTGTATTTACTTGAGACAGGATTATCAGCATCAGCTCTCCCAACACGTCCGGATGAACCCGCCATCGCAACCACCAGGCGGCAAGCCACCGCATAGTCCGGTAGCTAATCCAGCTCCGACAAATGGTGCAGGCCACCAACAGGCTGACCGTCTGTCCATGCTCCGCGATGAATTTTAGTTTCTGATCATCCGTATACGCCTTGAACTCTTCAGGCGTTACGCCGATCTTGGCATAATACCGGTTGATACCAATAATACCCCCCATATATGGCCGTCTGATTGTCAGCCTCCGGAAGGGTATTATTCGTTTGCCCAGGAATCGGAGCGGACGAACTGCCACTGAGACACCTACGTCTAGCAGCAGTTCGGCTGATGCTAATTCCGTTTTGTTCATTACGCTCCAGCAGCTTGGGTTAATGTTATGGTAGCTGTCTTGGTATTGTCGCTAACCAATGTAATAGTAAGCGTACCTGTGCGTTCAGCACCCGCGTTTGCAGCAGCAGTGATCACCAGGTAGTTGCCATCCTGTGCGAGTGTGAACCCGGCAGGAGTGCCGCTGATTGCCACTGCGCCCGAAGCTGATATTCGTACCACCTGTGTGCCTCCTGCGGACGGGAACGAAAGTTCGCTCTCACCGGCTTTCACATCCGGTACGGTAGGTCCGATGCTGTAAGGAGGTACTCCCTGTTGCGCCAATATTTTGGCCACGGTATTGATGTAGAGGTTGTTTGTACCTCCCAACTGACCGCGTACCTTACCGTACATGGAAGCCTTGGGGATAGATATCGTTTGTCCGGTACCTGCCTTGATGCTCATCACATCTTCTTTGGTCTGCACGGTTTCAGGTGCCGAGAAATTCTCTCCGTTGATATCGCCGCCCAGGATATCCTGCATGTTTTCAGCGATGAGCTGAATCATCTGGAATGTAAACTGGTCGGTACCTGGCGATGTCACCAGACTTTTGACCGGGCCATTGCGCAATTGAGCGGCGTTCAGGTCAAAGATGGTAGGATCATCGCCTCCCCACGTCAGGCCATCAGCCGAAATCAGTCCTATCACCTTGCCGCCGAACGATACCTCATCCAGCAACATCATAAATCCGTCATTGATTGGTGTTGACATATTCTTTACTTTTTAAAGAGTTTGGTTATAAAATTAATTATCCGGGTAATGGGTTTTAGCTGCGTCCGTGTCTGCATAAACCATACAGAGCCGACTACGATGCCAATCCATAGTACCCAACCGGATGTGTAGAAGAATTTCCCGCCAAAGCGTTCTACATAGACCTTTACGGGTATTGTTTCCTTTTCCGATTTATTTTTCTGATCCGTCACCTTGGTTGTTGTAGAGACAGATGAGTTCGTTACAGAAGAATTGTCTTTTACCTTATCTTTTGTTTCCTTCCGATAGGGCATATCCGCACTATCCTTATTTGCGATGGTATGATGCAATAAACCTATACTGTCTACCCATGCGGTACTATATGCCAGTGTGGTAGTCATGAACGACCGTTGATTTGCCGGGATTACATTCACCGACTTCTCTTCAGGCAGTTTCATTCTCCTGAGTGTATCAATGATCGCAGTTTTCTCTTGTTCCAATTGGACATTTTCCGTCCTCAGCTCTTTGATAAGGGCTGTAATGGAATCCAACCGTTGCCAGTCTATGCTGATGATAGCTTCCGGCTTAGAACTCCGGCATCCTGCCAGGAGCAATACGGCGAAAAAAATGTAAATTAACCGTTTCATACCTTTTTATTCTCTATTTTCAGGAATTCCTTGAGATAAGGAATCTTATCGACAAAAGCGAAAGAAACAACATAATACAGGAATGCAATCAGTGTATTGGCAGGCAGCAGGCTATGCAGGTTCTTGAAGATGTTCACCCCGTAAAAGTAGAGCAACGCATAAGTGATTGCAGATATACATTGCAAAGCTCCGGCCCTGTTATGTATCTTATCGCCCACAAAGAAGATGAAGGATATCAGCGCAAAATAGACCATGCCTTCTACAATACAGATGAATGCTTTCTTAAAGTTAAATCCCTCTTTATTGACTAAAATTCCACTAAGCAACCCAAGAATAAAATTAACTGCCAACACAACAAGTATTGCCATTATAATATCCTCGATCGGGTGAAAGTATGCTGCTATGGCAGCAACACTACATGCAAATAGATTCCTGATTGTATCCATCTTTATTTTACTCCTATTGATTTTAGCCAGGCAGGCACATCGAATGACGGGCAAGCCTTTGCGGCTAGTTGGTTATGTCCCACGATTTTCACCTCCGGAAAACGGCGGTGAAAGTCTTTCACGTAATTTTCAAGCGCACGGAGCTGTGCAGCAGTACGGGTATCCTTGGCATTCTTGTTAGTCTTATCCATCCCGCCTACATACACAATATGCCGGCTCACGCTGTTATATCCGGCCACACCATTTGTGATCTCCCAAGAGTCTACGTTGGCATCCTCGTTATTTTTAACGAGGCGCTCAACGAGGCCGTCAAGATGTATCATATCCGTGTAACCCACCTGCTTCCATCCACGTCCGCCCTTGCTTACCGGGCTGGTGTGCCATTTGCGGATTTCCGCGGACGTCACTTCACGACCTTCAGGTGTGGCGGTACAGTGGATTACAAGGTATTGCAACTTGCTCATTTCTGTTCGGTTTTAGCGTCCGGTTCCTTTTTTGCATCAGCTTCTGCCTTCGCTTTCTTTTCTGCAGCGAGTTTTGCAGCCTTTGCATCAGCTTCCGCCTTTGCTTTTGCAGCGGCAGCGGCTTTTTCTTCAGAGTCATCAAGGGAGGCAAGCCCCCTCTTGATTAAATTGTCGGCACGCTCATCTTCTAACTCCAGTTGTTGTCCGGGAGCATAAGAGATGCTCTCATCTTCCCGGTCTACGAAAGTTTTCAATACGATTATCTTTTTCATATCCTATTCCTCCTTATCCCGCTGTGGGCTGATTGATTGTTACAGTAGCTGTCTTAGTCACATCCTCAACCAGTGTGAGCGTGAGTGTAGCCGTCTTGGCTCCGGAACCTCCGGTATTGTCGGCCGCAGTAATGGTCAGATTCTTGCCGCTTTTTGCAACGGTAAATCCTGTACCTCCACTAACCTGATAGTCGGATGTTGCCTCTACCACAACTTGTGACATGCCACCGGCTGCAGGGAATGTTACCGTTGTCGGCACCGCCTGTATGGAAGGCACGTAAGCAGCCGAGTAGATTGCTCCGATGGCTTCTTGCTTTTTAGGCAACGCAATGAAGTAATGGCGGAAGTTGCATACACTTTCCTGCATGGTGGGATTAGTAGCCGCATCCGAGTAATAAAACTTCGTGGTACCGGTAGCCTTGAACATTCTTTTGGTATAGAATGCGATAGAAGCCTGATATTGTCCGGCAGAAGGAGTTCCCGTGAAAGCAATCTTTGCACCAGCATTGCTGTAATGCGGATTTGACATATATTCGTAAATCTCAAAGCTGTACATATTCAAAATCTTGCCTGTAGTATAGTTGTGATACTGGTCGGCAAACTTCTGGTCACACATCAACAGATCGGCAACGTGGTCGGAGCATAACACCAGGCGACGTCCGTCAATAGGTACGCCCGCTTCGTCGAAACGTTTTTTCAAGTTGATGATATCCGCACGGATAATACGGCGACGTCCATTGTCGTTGGCACCAGTAGTGGCAATAACCGGAGTTTTCGCAGTATTGGTTTGCGGGCCGAACGCATGAATCGCTTTCCTGTACTTCGAGATGGAGATGGACTCGCGATGCCGCTCAATAACGCTCTGCATCTTCGGATAAGAAATAGCCTTCAGTTCGTCATCAGTTACGCGGGTAGCTTCGGTCTGAAATTTATCCAGGCTAAGAGGAATATCCCCGTCTTCTACGCTAACCACCGGGATAGGATAAGTGGTGTTATTGATCAGTACGTTTGGATCGGCACCTATATCCACCAAGTGAATGATTTCATTTTCCGAGAATGCCGAATAATCCGGCAGTCCGTCCAGCCATGGAGCCTCATTATCCGCGCGAAGCTGTTTCACCATTTCGCCCGTCCACACTTCGGTATATACTCCGGCGGTTATGACCCCTTTGGGGAAGAAACCACCCATAAGGAAGCTGCCTCCTACGGCAGCCACGGCACCAATGGCAGGCAATACGCCGCAAAAGGCTGCCAGGATAAAGCCCATCACCGCATTGAAAAGAATGCCGCCGATTGCTTTTGTCTTTTTACTCTGTTTCATAAATTAATTTTTACGCAATTATACAATCTATTCCATACTCACCTTTATACAGTTTCTTGTATAGCGGCAAGTCTTTCTCTCTCAGTTCACCCCACTTTTCAGTAGGCACGTCGCTCAGCTTGGTAGCCTTGCTTAGTTCCAGTGATCCGTCAGGTTGGGCAGATGCACCGGCAGCGCCACCGATAATTTCGGTTGGTTTAAGCGGCTTTTGCATCAGGGAAAGTACTTCGTCCAATTTTCCGGCATCCATTTTGCCGAGTGCAATCATGCTTTCCTTTTTATCGGCAGGCAGACGGCCTTCCGTAATGGCAGCATCCACTTTCCCGGTAATTCCGGCAAGCTTTAGCGAGTCGAGCTGCGTTTTCAGTTCGGTAATTTGGGTATCCTTAGCCTGTATGCCAGCGGCAAGGGCAAGGACATCCGCTTCCGTGGCCGTATCTTTCAGCCCGAAAGCCAAAGCGATGGTTTTCAGTTCCATTTCTTCTTTGTCTTTATTAGAGTTATTAATGTGAAGGGATGGAATGTCAGGACAGTCGCCCCCTTCGGTTAGTTTCAGTTGTTTGCCATTATAGGCCAGTTGCAGGTTGTCATCGCCTCCTCCAATATCTACAATTGATATTTCTACCAATTTAGCTTTCGTTACTGTGGCCCGCGTCTGTCCGGGCAAAGCCAGATCTAACGATTCATCTACAGCTATTATGTCGAACCAGGGAGAAACCATTCGCAACGTACCGTTTTCCCATTTTTCTGCGATAGTCTTTTCAAAATCCGTTGTGGCCTTTATCTCTACTTCTCCGAGGATATCATCACCCTCTATACGGATATTGGCCATATTCCCTATCGGCAGCACTTCGTCTGTCGTCCCACGGAAGGCACGATTATGCATCCAGAGGATGATCGGATTACGCTTATATTGCTCCATATCTACGCCGGTTGTCAGCACGCGGGTACCGTAACTGTTTAAACTGCTATTACTTATTCTTACTGTCTTGCCCATAGGTTATTTCAATTACTTGTTTATCTCGAAATCGTGACAAACTTATCACTATAGGCTGCGGCATCAAAAAAACTATGTAATCCTTCCGCAGTAGTGTGTAAGTACTGTGTATTAGTCGGTAACCGTTCCCCCGTTTTTTCGTTTGCCACAGTCGTCTGCCCAACTTTGCCGTAAATCAATGTTTACGACTATGGCAAAAAAGGCAAACGGCGGCCAACAGGAGCTCGCCAAAATCTTATATATGTCCGGGCTTCAACAGGACGAAATCCTGCAAAAAGTTCCGGTATCCCGGCAGACGCTTAGCCGGTGGATCAACGCCAATGGCTGGAAAGAACAGCGGGCCGCAAAGACGATTACGCGCCCGCAACTCATCAACAGCGTATTGACATCTATCAGCAAGATGATGGAGGAAGCCAATAAACCGGGTAATGAGGATATGCTTGCCGGATTGGGTGATAAATTGATTAAAGCAGCTACGGCCATACAGAAACTGGAAAAGAGTTCCAGCGTGGTAGACCGCATTGATTCTCTCATCGACTTCGAGAACTGGTTGATGAAAAATCGGGAAAAATACCCGAATATTACCCCTGACATGATCAATCTGATTAACCGGCTACATTCGGATTACCTGAATAGTCAGTTCAGCGGCGGAGGCGCAGCAAAATGACCGAAGCGGATAAAAAATCAGCTTTGATACGTTGGCAGGAACACTGCAAGCGCGTGGCTACGCTGACATCACAATATGCGGAAGAATCGGAAGCGGAGAAACATAAGAACATAGCCCGCGCTCTGCGTGAGTATCCTTACTTCTGCAAACGCTACCTGAAGCATTATTGCGAGTGTGAGAATGCCCCTTTCCATAATTCCGCAGCCAAGTATATAGAAGAGCATTCTGAGTGCCGGGCCGTCTTCAAATGGCCGCGCGGACATGCAAAATCCGTACACTTGGATATCGGTATTCCGTTATGGCTCAAGTTTAAAAGTATGCTGCATGTCATGGTATTGGTTGGCAAAAGCGAAGACGCTGCCGACACACTGCTTGGCGACCTTCAGGCGGAACTCCAATTCAATCAGCGTATTATTTCCGATTTTGGCGAGCAATATAATTCCGGCATGTGGCAGGAAGGTGAGTTTGTCACGCAGGACGGCAGCGCATTCTTCAGCCGTGGTCGCGGACAATCTCCGCGTGGACTCCGCTTCCGGGAAATGCGTCCGGACTATATCATAGTAGATGACCTTGATGATGACGAGATGTGCCGCAGCGAGGCACGTATCAACGAAATGGAGAACTGGATAAAAGAGGCTCTTTTTGGCTGTTTCGGTGGCAAGGACGGGCGCTTTATCATGGTGGGTAACCTTATTGCCAAGAATTCCGTACTACAAAAGATTATCGACAGCCCCACGGTGCACACCAGCTCTGTCAATGCCATTGACAAAAACGGGAATCCGGCATGGCCTGCCTGCTATACCATAGAAAAGCTACGCGACCGTGAGCAGTTCATGGGTTACCGTCGCTTCCAGAAGGAGTATATGAACAATCCCATCACGGCAGGGGCAGTCTTTCAAAGCCGATGGATACAGTGGAAGCGGATGCTACCTCTGAATCAGTATGAATCCATTGTACTCTATATTGACCCTTCTTTCAAATCCAGCAGCCAAAACGACTACAAGGCCGCCAAGATGTGGGCACGCCCGAAAGCCGGACTAAAGACGGCAAGCCACAACGAGCTTCACCACCTGCGGGCGTTTGTACGCCAGTGCAGCGTGGGAGAAATGGTTCGCTGGGTGTATGACCGCTATGCCGAACTGCCTGAAGACGTGGTGATGATGGTGTACATGGAGGCCAACTTCATGCAGGACACCATCCTCGATGAATTTGAGCGCGAGGGCAACATTCGCGGATGGCAACTACCTATCACCCCGGACAAACGCAAGAAGCCGGATAAGTTTGCCCGTATCGAGGCGGTGAGTCCGCTATGGGAACGCGGCTTCGTGTGGTATAACGAGGCGCAGAAAGATGATGTCGACATGAAAGTCGGTATTGATCAGACGCTGGCCTTCGAGAAAGGCAGTCGTGCCCACGATGATGCTCCTGATGCGGATGAAGGAGCCATCTATAAACTACAGAAGCAAATCCGCGAAGAATCGTTCACCCCGAGTTTCGGCCGTCGGAACTCCTCTAAATACAATTGGTAACATGGAAAAGAAAAGTTTATTCTATCGCCTGGCATGGTTTGTCGCTAACCTTGACAAAATGGTAGCCGGTCAATACCGGAAGAAACGGTTTGATAAGCGGCTGAAAAAAGCGAAGAAAGAAGCCCTTGACCGTCAGGCTCAAACAGGACGTAAACAGTATGTAATTGTCATGCGTGGCTGTCCGCGCGTCATCAGCAAGCAGCAGATTCAGGTACTCCTTCGTCGGCGCTACTTCAAGAAAGGTACCAGCATTCAGGATATTGAGAAGATGGCACTATTCGTCACAGAGACTTTTTCAAAGCCATCTTATAAAGACACAGAGGAACATCACGTGCTGTTCGGCAATAAAACGATGACAGGAGGATTTTCATGGTAACCTTTATCAACACAGAAGATTACATAATGATCGGCACATCTGCGTTGGAAATCGTGCAGCAGGCCGATGCCGGCAACCGTGAAAATGCGGAGAAGGAAGCCATAGAGGAAGTGGCGGGTTACCTGCGCGGCCGGTATGACGTGGATGCCATCTTCTCCGCCACCGGAGAGGAACGTAACAAAGTGATCGTAATGCGCTGCTGCGATGTGGCACTTTATCACCTGGTGTCCAGTCGTAACCAGCGGCAGGGCATGGAGATACGGAAAGAACGCTATGAACGCGCCATCAAATGGTTGGAAGATGTGCAGAAAGGCAACATTATGCCGGACTTGCCTACACCCGTAGGGCCGGACGGCGAACAGGATATACTTAACCCGATCCGCTTTGGATCAGAAAGGAAGAACAGTTATGGCTGGTAAGAAGAGTGCAATGGAACTGAGCGGCAGCCCGTCCGAAAAGATGGCATCCGGGCACCGCACAAGAACAAGGATAACGGACAGCGAAGTTCCCGTACGGGTAACTTCCGGCGGCAAAATGTCGCTGGCCCAACAGAACAAAGTCCGCAAACTCATTGTGGAGCTGATGCAGCAAACGGAGATGCTCACCAAGAAGGATATTGCGGACTGGCGTAACGCCTGGCAGGCGGCCATCAATGTAGAGTTTCCCCGTCGCGCACGGCTGTATGACATCTATACCGATGTAGAGGTAGACCTGCAAGTGACCGGTGCCATCGGGCAACGAAAGAATATGGTGAAGCGTAAGGCCTTCAAAATTGTTGATTCCAAGAGTGGTGAGGAAAAGCCGGAAATTACCGAAATGTTCGAACGGCCTTGGTTTAAATCATTGATGAACATGGCTCTTGATACTCCTTATTGGGGTCACTCCCTGATTGAACTCGGCAACGTGATAGACGTGGCAGGCGTGCCCGGCTACGATGCCGTACGCCTTGTGCCCCGCAGGCATGTGATGCCGGAGTTCCATGTCATTGTCAAAAATCCATTCGATGACCAATTGGCAGGTTATGATTATCGCGATCCGGCCATGTACAACTGGCTCATTGAATTAGGTGGAGAGCTTGATCTTGGCCTCTTCCTGAAACTGGCTGTGCAGACCATACCCAAAAAGAACATGCTCGCCTTTTGGGATCAGTTTGGCGAAATCTTCGGTATGCCTATCCGGATTGGCAAGACTACCAGCCGCGACCCCAAAGAACATGCCAAAGTGGAAAATATGCTTTCGTCCATGGGGGCTGCCGCCTGGGGACTCTTCCCGGAAGGTACGGAAATAGAAATCAAGGAAACCACTCGCGGAGATGCTTTCAATGTCTACGACAAACGACTGGATAAGGCGGATGCCTATATAAGTAAGGGGATCCTCAATCAGACTATGACTATAGATAATGGCTCATCACTCTCACAAAGCCAGGTACATCTTGAAATATTCAAGCAGGTAGTGGATACCGATGCGGACAACATCCGGGATATGATTAACTATCAGCTACTCCCGCGTATGGTGTTGCATGGCTTCCCCGTGAAAGATTGCCGCTTCGATTGGGATGAGGGCGTGGAATATACGCCGGAACAGCAGGTAGCCTACGAGCGGATGATAGGCGAAAAGTATGAGATAGACCCGGAATATTTCATTCAGAAATACAACATACCTATTCTTGGCCCTAAAAAGATAGAGGCACAACCCACGCAGCTGAAGAATTTTTTCGACTAAGCCCTGCCGATTACGCAGGGCTGCACGAACGGGCGCAGCTACTCTATGGGATTGACATGCTAAAATTGGCGGCAGAGGATAAAGCGGATGAAGAAGCGTATGCCTTTTTTAAACTGCTGAGCCGCAAATGGCGCAAAATGATGGAATGGCTGCACGGACAACAACCGCAGGAATTTAAGCCGGAAATGCTGAAGGAGCCTGCCGTAGTGGAATTTATAGACGCTACGACAAAGGTACTCAATGATGCCGTGGACGAAGGTCTGAAAGTTGTGCCATTGGATGAAGTCAGTGTGCAGCGTTTGCAAGAAAGCAACTTTGTTTTCAGCGGCTATAAGACGTTCCATGAGCTGAATGAAGCATTCCCTTCATTGCTGGACAAAGACGGGAGTATCAAGCCCTTTGAACACTTTCTGAACGATGTGCAGCGCATTAATACAGACTATAACAAATACTACCTGAAGGCTGAGTATAATTTTGCTGTACAAAGCTCTTTAATGGCCGCACGATGGAAATCATTCAGTCCGGATAAGCGTTACAACCTGCAATACCGGACGGTTGGTGATGAGCGTGTGCGTATCAGCCACCGAGCCTTGAACAGAATTACGCTGCCAATGACCAGCAAATTCTGGGATTGGTACTTTCCTCCCAATGGTTGGGGCTGCCGGTGCACAGTTGTGCAGGTACTAGCAAAGAATTATATAGTGTCGGATGAGCGTGAAGCCATGAATGCGGGCAGTCAGTCTACGGCAGGTAAGCATCAGGAGATGTTCCGCTTTAATCCGGGGAAACGAATGACTACATTTCCGGCTTACAATCCCTATAGTGCAAAGGCTTGTGCCGGATGTGAATATAAACGCACTAAGAATCCGAAGAATGACCAATGCGCAGCCTGCAAAGTCATTCAGGAACTGGCGGGATATACCGTACATCCGACCACGAACGGAACGGTACGCATACATGAGCACCACGGCAAGAATGAAAGGGATGAGAATTTGAACATTGCCACATATTTGGCCAATAAATACGGTTATGACATTGATTTGCTGGAAAATATAGAGGGCAAGAAGAGTGCTGATTCCTATAACCGTACTCTTGGCGTTCAGCAGGAATACAAGAAGTCTGAAACGCCAACAAGAAACAGTATAGACAGGTTGCTACGGGATGCCAAGAAGCAGGCCGGAGACATTGTTTTATCCATTGAATCGGATATTGAATGGGAAGATTTGACGGCGGCCCTTCGTCCACGGGTGAAACGCAGCGATAGTATTTCTTATGTTACGGTTATTCGTGACGGGAAAGATCATAGGTACAGCAGGGAGGAAATCCTTTCGGAGGGCTTTAAAATACATCAGGCAGACCTGACGTAATCAAATCTGCCTGAGGGGGGCTCCCGGCCTTTCGGCTTGAAACCGATGCAAATATAGGTTTAAATCTTTAATTATCAAAAGATATGGCGAAATTAAACATTGACATGCCCCAATTGATAGCTCAATGCCTGAGTGATATTCAGATTAAACTATCGGATGAGTTCGACCGGAATTTTGAGCGTCAGGCATTCTTCTCTGAAAAATGGAAACGCCGACGTTATGATTCGGATCCGGAGCGAGGTATACTTACGCAATCAGGTGCATTAAGGCGGAGTATTATTTCCAAAGTGGAGGGCCGCAGACTTATATTTACGAGCTCAATGCCTTACAGCAAGATACACAATGAGGGCGGTGCCATCACCGTCACGCAGCGAATGAAGGGATATTTCTGGCATAAATACAAGGAAGAAACCAAACGTCTGAAAGGTAAGGCAATGACCGAAGAAGGGGCCTTTTACCGTGCAATGGCTTTAAAGCGCCGCGGCAGCAAGATTCAGATACCCCGGCGTATGTTCCTGGGCAAATCCCCGGAAGTGGAAAAGATAGTCCGCGAAGTGGCGGAAGATTGTTTAGCAGAGTATTTTAATCACGTTCAATTTACATTCAAATGAGAAAGCAAATATTTAATACCCTTATTGCCCAGCTCAAACGGGCAGTGTATGATGCCGACGGCAAGTTTCGTATTCTGACTGATACCGAACTAGCGACCGCGCAACAGGCGGAAGCTGCCGGAGGCGAAAAAATAAACTATGTGTTCCTGCATTTCGACCTGTGGAACCACAACGTTGAATTCATTGATCAGGAAGACCAGTGGAATACGCCCGCCGTATTTTTCGACTTTCAGGACTTAAAGTATGACACCGGACAGGGAGTCCGCCGTGCCAACTTCGTGGTGCATCTGCACATCGTGTCGAGCGTGGAATTCCGATACAACGGACAGGATGAAGCAAACAGCCGGTTTGACTTGCTCGACCTGCCTTATAAGCTGCTGCACTTCTACAATGGAAGCGGCCTGTCCGGAGTGACACACCTGGGCAGCCAGACCAATAATGATCATGAAGAACTGGTGGAAAGCATAGAGAGCTTCGGCGGTTTTGCGGTGGGCTAATTGAAAAGTGACATCTGTAGTTCCTGTTGCTGGGCCTGTACTTTGGTGTCGGCACTGGCGTTAATAAGATTATAAAAAGTCTTTTCACACATGGGATAGACGGGCCAGATATAGCGGCGCAGAATTTCGCGGTTGGAAAGCCCGGACTTTTCGTGCTCTTCGTAAATGCGAATCACCTCGCTCACGCGGTGTGCGTACATCCTGCCAACTATCTTATGCCGACTTTTCTTCATGTTACCCTGATTTCCCTGATTGATTGATACAAAAATAAATGTTTTTACAGATAAAAACCAAAGAAAAAGCCGCTATATATGTTATAACGGCTTTTTATATCCTCTTTTTACGCTTAACTTTTCAAAATGCCCGGATATATAACACACTTTCCACCATCGCTCATCTATTCTTTTTGCAGCCTTACGCCGGATGGCATAAGTTGAATATTGCCTAAGAAAGCCTAAATATGAGTTCATGCTGCAAGCAAAATCAACGGCGTGCGATTCTACATATCCTTCTTTATCGGCCAAACGGTTAAAGCGTTCTATGGCAGAAAAGAAGTTGCCTACTGTCCGGTTAGATACATATTTTCTGCCACTTTTCAAAACGGCACCAATGAACTTAACTCCATTCTTATAATTTTGGAGATATATTTTATCCGGATGTAGGATTAATCCAATAGAAAGGAGATAGCCTTTGATTTCTGATATTGCATTTACTAGAAATTCCTTATCCGAAGATACTACATAGAAATCATCCACATACCTGCCATATTCTTTATATCTCTCTTTTGCCCAGTGGTCAAACCGGTTAAGATAGAAATTTGCCCATATTTGTGACGGGAGATTGCCAGGAGCCAGGCCAAATCCTCCCGGTGTTGTGAATAGACTCTTATGCCGTGGTATATTATTCCATTTGATTCGGGGTGAGCGAAAACGGCAATTGACCGTCGGATCATTGTCAAGTGTGATCTTCGATAGATAGAGTAGCGTTTCGATATCTTCCCCCGTATATGAAGTCCTGATGAATGCTTCGAGGTTTTCCCAAAGCAAAGTCTTGTTGATATACATAAAGAAGCTTCTTATATCAAGCTTCAATATCCAGCAGTCTGAAGAATAACCTTTGGATACCCGACGGATGCTTTCATGCAGTAAATTAACTCCGCAGCTCGTACCTTTACCTTTTCGGCAGTTAGTGGTTTCGTCAATAAATTCCTTCTCAAATAAAGGGATTAGCCGCATACCTATATAATGATGTACGATGCGATCCCGAAAGGTGGCGGCAAATATTTCACGCTTGACGGGTTTGTTTATAATGGAAGCGGTGCTTTGACCGGGCGAGTACCGTATTTCAACAATATCTCTCCACAGGTCAAAGCACCTTTCCTCATAATTCACCTTAAAAGCGAGAGCAGCATCACTATTGCCTTTGCCTTTTCTACAATTAAAATAAGCCTCAAGAATATCACATAGAGTAATGTCGGATTGATTATCCATCTTATAATTATAAGTAAAGCGGAAACAGGACGAACCCTATTGTTGTTGTTTTGGTTGTTGTTGTTCCTGTTACCATTGTCCCAATTGAATACATATTCTTGCTATCGCTAACTTAGTCTTAACTCCTTTCGAAGTGGATAGCCCTTTTCTCATAAATATTGCTCACTCCGCTATACCTTAATATAGCGAATTCCGGCTTTCAGACGGTTGTCTGTTTTTCCAAGCGGATATCTGTTTACCAATTCCGACAATCATAGCTGTGGTTGTGGCTGTCTGCTTCAAGGTGATAATTCTTTTCTCTGTACTTAACCTCAGCAAGACTTTCAGGAGTTCAAACTTCACTTGAAAGCCTTGCAGGTACTTTTTCCGAGTGATTGGTTCCGTTGTCATATTGGCGAGTTGGATATATTCAAATAAATCCAGCGATACGTTAGTGATTTTCTGCCCGATGGTATATTTATATGCTTTCGGGAAATTCATTGTGAGGTCAATCAGATAACTGACCAGTCTTTCCGTATCTTTCCAAACTTGAGTATCAGAAGCAATCATATCGTTAAAGTGTTAAAATGTTAAAGAGTAAAGCCGGAAACAGGACGAACCCTAATGTTGCTGCTTTGGTAGTAGTCGTTCCAGTTACCATTGACCCAAATGAATACAAAGTTTGTTTTATCGCCTCTTCGGGTAGACGACCAATACCATGTATCAGATAACGGTTTCTTTTCCGATATTACCAACGCAGCGGTGAGCATGGCTCTATGCTCATACATCATCTGTAGTTCTCCGAGCGTAGGGATATGCCAACTATTTCCAAGCATATTTAATGCAAGTACTTCTTTTGCCACTTCACTACCGATATCAGCAAGCTCCTTCGTATTTCCCAATCCGTCAACATCGGTCAAGGCTTTATCAATGCTATCATACTTTTTCCCTGTTTGGCTATTATTCCAATCAAGCAATTGTATATATTCATCTTTAATGTCTTCCGGAGCAATAGCCAAAGCCTGTCCGTTCTTTATGATAACCGCACATACGGCTATTTCTTGCCCTTCATAAATTCCCCAAAATTTCGGCAAAACAAATTGTTTGCTTTTGGTGTAGATATAAACGCCATTAGTAACTTGCGCTTTTGAAAAAATACTTTTTGATTCCATAAAATTATTGTTAAAGAGTTAATTGTTAAATTGTTAGAGAAGAGCGGAAACAGGACGAACCCTACTGAAGCTGCTAAGGTAGCTGATGCCCCTGTTACCAAGGCCCCAATCGAATACATAGTGTGATCTTTCTGAATATCTTGTAGAAGTCCAGTGCCATTCATCCGGCATCTTATCCCCAGCCAAAGACAGACATTCGTCCAACTCATCTTTATACTCACACATCAATTGCATTTCCGACATGGTTGGTAGATACCATTCTTTACCGAGCATTTTACAGAACTTGGCCGCCGGGCTGTCAAGTTTAAGAAGTTTTTCCGTATTGTCGTAACCTTCATTATCTTTAAGAGCGCGTTGATACGTCTCATATATCTTTCCCGGAAGAGTTTTATCCCGCTCCAAAAGCATAAGATCGTCGGAGCCCTTGAGAGCAACAACTAAGCGCTGACCTCCTTTAATAATGGCAACTCCCTTAACAGTTACAATGGGGTTACATACCTTAAAAGCCTTTGGAGTCCACAAGCCCCCATCATCTGCATAGAGGTAAACTCCATCCGGAGCCGATTCTTTCGTATATACGTCTGATTCATTACGTTCTAAATCAGATGTCTTTTGTACGATAGTAGATAGCTCAGCCATACCGTCGCAAGCATTTGCATAAATGCTTAAATTCAGGTTTTGAATAATAATGTCCATAATTTTAAAATAAAAGGGTTAATTGATTTTCTTAATCTTTAGTATAAAGCTTGCAGCCCGTTTTCTCTTTTGCCCGAAGGAGGAAGGTAGCCGCTTCGTCGGAATCAACCACAAGCTTTATACCGACCAGTCCTTCTGTTTTGGGCTTGAAAAATAGCAGGCTGCAAGGCTGTTCATAGTAATTCCAGTAATAAATAAAATCCGCCAGCCGGAAGGAATCTATTTGTACTATATAATTTACTGGTATTCGTTGCATGGCTATCCGGGAAAGATCATTTCGTTAAAAGCGCGTTCTTCGTCAATCTCACGCAGGATAAGTTGCTGTTCTATTTCCGGCCAACCGGGAAAGCCACCGAAGTTTTTGTCATCTATATAGATGTCAGCATATACTTTGCGGTTATTACCCCCATGTTCGGCAATGTTTTCAGGATGATTGTCATTTATACGATCGAACGGGATATCATGCCCTGCAAGCCAATTAATAGCCTCAAGCAGGTTGTCTCCTGTGCGGCATGTCCAGATAATAATGTAGTGGCCACGTTCATGCAGCTTGCGGATCACTTCACCCGCATATGGTTGCTCACCCTGTATCAACGGATATTGGCTCCGGACAATTGTTCCGTCAAAATCTATAGCTATGATCATAATTAAACTGAGGTAATAGTGAAATAAATCAAGGTCATGATAAAGATTATGAATATTGGCAAGAGGCAACCACTGCATCCTCCCGAAGGTTCACAACATAGCTTATCTATTCCATTCTTTTCTTCCATATCATTCTTCTTTTTGAACTAAACAAGGGAACACATCCATAATTGCCGTTTCGGCGACAGAGCAGATGATGTAATCTGCCATAGTGCCTTTCATCCCGGCATCCAGCTTCTTGACCGCGTCTCGCAAATCAGCGGCTTGTACAAGCACATGAACGGTAGTTTTCTTTTCCGCTCCGCTCTTTTCGTCCAGCGTAATAAACGCCATCTTGCAGTTGAACCAACGGTCGGCGGCTTCCTCTTCGCTAGAGAACAATTCGCTGTAGTTAGCACGTTTGATATCCGATACTGTAAACTCTCCGGAGATGAACGGGGTGATCTCCTCGATTATNCGNGCCTCTGCCTCGGTGAAGCTAAGCGCATCCACCAGGTAAGGTTCGGTCACCTTCTTGTTCATCCCGTTCTCCATTGTTTTCTCGTAACGGACTTTGCATTCGAACCAATTGTGCATTGCCATTACATTGCAGATAAAGAAAGTGGCAAAGTCTCATAACCCTCTTTGTCACCTCTGATCTCCACCTGTATGAATTGACAAGATGGCACCGGGCGATAGGCGTTTTCTATAATGGCAATTCCTTCAAGGAAGCGATCATTACCACTTTTGGACGCTAGTTTTTTTAATTCCAATACTTTGTTGGCCTTTAGCGCACCCTTATTGTTTTTCGCAAGCAGCGACATAACCGTTTCTACTAAAGCTGCTGAGTTCTCATCCTTAGCCAACGTAGCCAAGTATTCCTTCACGATCTCAATGCCTGATTCAACAGTGTCGTCCCATCCTTCATTTACCCGACTACCAAGTGTAAGGCGAAACGAAGCATCAGCTGTGGTAAATGTGTCACTTTTCCGATCTCCTTTCGTTTTAAACAGCTCATTCTTCATTTGAATGACCGCTCCGAATTCTTGAAACACTTCCTGTTTTACACGCATCATTTCAGCGGATAGCAATTGTAACTTCTTGACGGATGTCTCCACCGTCTTATCTACCAACTGCTTGTACGCTTCTTTCTGTTGTTCTACCAGTGCCTTTTCAGCACGTTCCTCTGCAACAAGCTCTTGCATGAGCTTTGCTTTTTGTTCTTTGGTTAAATTCTTTAAATTCATAATCTTCTATATATTATTAGTTATGCGTTTTTAATATGTTCAACCACTCCGTTTTCATCAGGTTCCCCCCATTGACGCCCCTTGTTTGTCTCAAGCTTATTAAATGCCACTGTAACCAAATCATCAGCATCATACCCCATGTGTGTAGCGCAATCAAGCAATAACATAAATACGTCGGCGATCTCTTCACCAACGTTCTCCATTTTTACTGATATGTCCTTAGATTTATCTTCACTAAAAAAATCCGACAAAGCACATATTAATTCTTCGACTTCTTTTTTTAAATGGTAAGATATTGGCAAGGAGCGTTCATGAGAGAATATCCCTTCATTAAATTCTTTATCCGACCATTCACTTATTTCATTCATAAGCGATTGTAGCCTTTCTAATCCTTTCCTATTCATTTGTTTTTTGTAATGTTAGTATGTGATTTTATACTTCTTATCGGTATTGCTACGTGCGTTCTGCTCGGCTTTCTTCAGTTCCGGCTTTTGCTCGCCTGTCAATTCCCTGTATTCCATTTCGAGGCAGTCATAGCGTCGAAGTTCTGCATGATATGCCGCCACCTTGGAATCATATTCTGTACCGGAGGCCGCTGTATTTTCATATAGCCAATCCGAAAGGGCAGACAGGCGCTCCCCACTTTCCTGTAGTTTCTGCTCTATAGATGCTTTCCTTTCTTTTTTAATTACAGGTATATCCATCTTGTTTCTCTTTTTTTAGTTGCTCCACTTCTTTCTTCAGGTAGTAGACGTTCCGCCCGTAGACGCATGGCGTCAATAAGCCTTCTTTGCAATATCTCTTTACCACATTTAGCCCTATGCCAAGCAATGCGCAAGCCTGACGCTGGTTAATCATATTCTTGGCTGCAAACGGTTTAGGTAATATCTCACGATCTGATTTTATACGCTTTTCCAATTTCAGGATGCGCTGTTCCTGGTCATCAAAGCGCTTCATCAAAGTGTCAAATTCTTCCTTGGAAAGCGTGATTGTATTTGCCTTTTCTGTAACGTCCTGTACAACCGGTATAATGGCTTTGTAATCCGGTATTAAATCTTCTATGGCAAGTTTTCCGGCAATATATTGCGCTGCTTCACGAGCCGCAAAGTACAAAGCTTCGTCTTTATTTTCTTCACCTACGTTCACCACGTAAGTTTTAAAGACTTGGCTTTCGGTCATTTTAGTAGAGATAACTTTTATCTGTTCTGCGGCAATTTGACCTCCCTTATCTTTCAGGTAGGAGATGGCTTGATTGATTTCTGATGGACTTCTCATGTGAATATACCTCCATTAATCTTTGTTATCTTCTTCTTTACGTGCAATCGCTTCAAGTTGGCGTTTAAGGTCTGCCAACTCATCAAGAGACATCTGGGCGATGTTTTTTCTGGACTTGCTCCGGCTGCGTGCGAACACGTTCAACTTTGCAAGGTTCATTTGTTTTTCTTCCTCTGTATCAGAGCTAAAGCCCTTATTCAAAAAGGAGATGTCGAAAGACAGTGCATAAATGGAGCGACAAAGCTTGGCGCCTTCCTTACGTCGATATTCGCGTAGACGTTCATCTTCCTGTACATTTAGCCGGGAGATCAGTGCGCGAGCTTCATCAAAACTCAACTCTTTGCTGGAAGAAGTACGACCGGAAGTGAACGAATAGATCATGCTATGCCTAGCCTCTTCATTTAGCCTGGCGGTGTGGCAGGCAGCGTGCAATGCACGGAGCTGCAATGGTGTAATAGGCTTATTCTTCGTTGTTTTCATAATTATCAGGTGTTTCTCCCCAATATTTTGGAGCTTTGATTTTGTCAATATTATAATGCCCGACAGGCCCGATAAAGCGACCTTTTGAAAAGGCTCGGAAGCCTTCGACACGAATCTTTAGTGTAGCATCATACATCACGCTCTTTGCTGCACGGCCGTTGGGTTGTTTGCCGTCTGCATGACTAATGAATATCAGTAGTTTATTCCGGTTGGACTCCTTAAATTCAATATACTGCTTGTAAGACATCTGGGTATATTGGAAGCTGTCAATGAAGACAATGTCCGGGGCTTTTTGCCGATGTAGCCGGATGTTCAACTGTTCCATTGGTTCGGCATCCAGCAGTAGGAATCGGCGGTTGACCTCCATCATTCCACAACGTAGCATAGTGTTCCGCATAGTAAGGCTGGAGCCCTCTTCAAGACTGTTGTAGGCCACACGACCATACTTGCACAACTCCTTTGCTAATTGCATGGCGAAGGTTGTCTTTCCGTTGCCACTGTCGCCCCAAATAAACCACACTCCACGACGTTCCGGTGTGCTGAAAGCATCCTTAAATGCCCCCTCAAACGGGAAAGTATCGTATTTCATTCTAAGCACTTCGCGGACACCGCGGGCGTTCCGGGCAAAAGTGCGTATATCATTCTCCATCGTTACCCTCCTTTTTACGGTTCTCAATGGCGCGTTTGCAAGCGTGTATTTTGCGTTTAACCCGTCGTAAGTCAAACTTGGCAGTGGCAGCGTCAGCAATCACCTTCTTAATCTCTGTCTCGTTGGTCAGGTCATTCGCCTGACAGATGGCATAGATGTCATTCTGTGTGGTATCGTCGACATCGAAAAACTTCCTACCTATACGACTGTCCACTTCCTGGTATCCTTTTTTGTTGTAACGAAGGCCGGACTCCATACGACGTTTTATATGGCTCGTGCTTAGGAAGATAATGCCGGATCGGTTCTCCAGTCGGTTGTAGATGTTTATAAAATAGGTAAATACGCTGTCAGTCAGTTTGTCGGCTTCATCAAACACCAGCAATGGATTGTTGAGGAATTGAATCATCTGAATGGCATATTCCAATATATCACGCAGGTTGGTGCTATCTGTCGGCGCACCTACCTGTTTGGCTATCTCGCGGACAAAATCACCGCGACGCATATCCTCGCTGCAAAGGATGTAAAACACATGCTTGTGCGTACGACGGTACTCAATGGCAGCTGTTGTCTTTCCGCACCCAGCATCTCCAACCACCCACGTACAATTTTTATACAGCTGCGCATCACTCATTGCAAAGGTTATTTCACGGAAGGCAGTGCTTTCATGAATTTGCCAACGATCAAAGTTAAACCCGATCTGCATGGCAATACGCGTAAACATATCGTCCGAGATGTTGGTGTACTTACTATTCAGTATTTGGCTAATTGTAGCTGATGATACCCCGGAGAGAGATTCGGCTGCACGGTTGGTACCTCCATAGTTGTCGCGATACGCACTCAGTGCGTCACGAACTTCATTTTTTAATTCATTGGTAAACATTGTTTGGATATTGTTTAAATGGTTCTTAAATGCTGGTTAAAACTTGCCATATAGGTCATCATACGTCATGTTGGAGACTGCTTTTGTATATTCTCCGGTGGTGGAGTAGTCCACTATTACAATTTCCGCCTCTTCTTTGCGTGGCAATTGTAGCGGAGATTTCAGTTCTCCTCGTTCAAACTTCTCACGCGCTTCCTCCATTTCCTTCTTGCTGACATTTTTCGGTTTGGGTGTGGAAAGTCCGTAGTATTCAGCGGCAATCCTTTCGTCTATATCGAAGCGTTCGCCGTCCAATTGGATGGCTGCCATAATTTCTTTGCTACGATCAATCGTGCGACGCATGAAGCTGCTTTCTTCCGGCGTACGTTCCTGTGTGGCACGGCTGATGGTGACCTTTGGAGTGGCAACGGCCGAAAATTTTAGGCCGGATGCGGTCGGTTCCAACAGTTCAATGTGCGTCATATCCATTGGGTCATACATAATCTGGAACTTGCGTCCCGTGTTGCGGAGTGCCCAAGCATCATCACGCAACCCGTCACGCCCATACACGTCATAATGGTATTCCGTCTTGTTAATCTCCACCGTAATGCCTTGATTGGTGTAGGTGTTGGTGTTCTTTGAGGTGAGCCAGAACATTTGAACTTTATCAAGCTCGGTAATGGTAGGCGTTTCTGGATTTTCACTCATACGATACATTTCCGCACGTGCCATGCCTGTTGCCGGATGTGCTAAACCATTCCACTTTTCACGGCATTTACGATAAACGTCCATTACTTCATCCAGTGTTGGCAGTGCATAGGCATTTTCTTCAATAAATTCCATGTTAGGCTTACTATTCAGCTTCTTTGTTGTTACATTCTGACCTGTGAAATACCATATTTCATGCAGTACCTGCTGTTGGAAGCGACCGAACACATTCTCAATGGTTTTGCTCGGTCCGTTGTATGGCATAGTAGGTTTGTGTAACCGACATATCTTATCAAAGAAACCTTGTGTTACCAGCTTCTTGTGTCCGCCCTGGTTATCGGTTACAATTTCATACGGTTTATGTCCGGCAAATTCTATAGCCATACGATAAGCCCTGTACTGATTGTCAAATGCTTCATTCGGTGCGATATCATAGCCAAGCAATGTCTCGCTAAAAGCATCCATAACTTCATAAACCGAAGTTGTGCACATCTTCCCAGCCTCATTTTTATAGTATAGGTTAACTTTGGTGCCATCACCGTACCATAGGGCATCACGCATTTGTGGAAGCTCAGTTTTTTGTATGGTGCTATATTTGGATTTCCAAGCCTGCATACCGTATACAGCAGCATACCACATCGGCATATTGGAGGGGTCATACAGGAAGTTACGAAGGGTAACAGGCGACTTAATGATGTTCAGCCCGCGTTCCACCGCCTGGCGGTTGTATTCCTCGAAGAGCTGTGTCTCAGTATAAATAGGGAACTTGCTACGGCGAAGCTTGAGGATAAGCCGCGCCTCTTCACCGGAAATCTTACGGGCCACCTGGTTGCCGGAGTTCTTGTTAACGAGGCAGGAATAACCCTCACGCTTGTACGCGTTAAACTTTTGGCGTAATCGTGCTTCATTTTTGGGTAAATTATGTTCATAGGATTTGCGAAGATTCTCACAAGTACCAATAACGGCATTCCAAGTCTCTTTAGGCAGATAGCTGCCATGTATTTTATGATCCGCCTTCATCGCTTTCTCTACGCGTATCATTTCGTTCAGAACTTGAGCGGTTAAGACATATTCCTGTTGGCGCTCTATTGATATAGTCGGTTGATATTCCCGGTAAAACTTCACCGCGACATCATCCGATTGTATGGTACAACTCATATATTTTTTGATTAATTCTTTTTCAGAGTCGGGATTTTTTTTCTGATACTCTTCTTTCAGATCAGACGGCAGAGAGACATAGTCTATCAAAGCTCCACGTCCCCGGCAACCACGCCGTACTACGTTGATAATTCCGTTTCTTACTTTCTTCTTATAGGATGGCTCGCTAATGATGCCACTACCTACCAGCTCATCGTAAGTCACGCATTGTATTCTTCCGTATAGTTCCATGTTCAGATAACTTTTTCAATTTGCGCAAGCCCCGGCATCGAACCAGGGCGAAAGCCGCCGTTAAGCTCTTTTCGTGCTGTCCTCTTCTTTCTTTATGTCCTCACTAAAGAGAGAAATCGCAATTACCACAACCAATGCCACGATAAGGAAGGCACTGTTATACTCTGCCGGAGTTGCCTCGCTTTGGCAGCCCAACCAAAAGCCGTATATCATGCCCACGGCAATGGCCACCTTCTGAATCGTTCGTAAAAGTTTCATATCTATAATTTTAAAGTGTCATTTGTTTTTCCATTACAACCGCCTTTACAACTTCTCCTTTAGAGTTCAGCACCTTGACAGTGCGAGGTGTTTCCTCAACCTCTATTTTAAGCATCCGCCCTCCGTTTTGTAAGGCAGCCTCACGAATGCGGGCAGCATTGGCACTATTCCGTTTGTAACTAAGTGCCTGACTAACGTTCTGTATGCTGACTCCAAATAGCGTAGACAGCTTTGCCTTACTTGTGGCATCTAATTCAATTTTCCTTCTAATCATATTCTGCGTATTAAATTATTCCCTATATTTGGTGCTGTTTCAATTAAACATGGTGCAATATTAGGAAATATCCTATTAACCACAAAGAAAAACTTAGGATATTTTCTATTTCATATAATAATTTAGAATATTATCTATGATTTTAGAACGAATAAAGGAGTATATTGACTCTAAAGGCATCTCAATAGCTGCTTTTGAAAAGAGCATTGGTATGGGAAATGCTTCTTTTGGAAAATCCTTAAAAAATAGTGGAGCTATTGGAACCGATAAATTAGAAAATATCCTAAGAGTGTATGGAGATATTAATCCAATATGGCTTCTTACGGGAAATGGCCCTATGCTTAAATCGCAAAAAGAATACGAGACCAAGAATGCGCTACCAATGATGGTCGCAGAGTCTCAAGCCGAGCATATTGAATCCAACGAAACTCTTATGTATAAGATGTATAAAGAAAAGGACGAAGAAAACAAGACCTTGCTAAAAGAAATAGGCCGCCTAGAAGAAAGGTTGAAAAGGTGTGAGTCATCTGTCCCAACTGCCAAGGCTGTTTCTTCCGCGAAATCGCCCTCAAAGAAAAGGCCTGCAACCTCTGCCAGTGTCCGATCAAACGAATAATAACTAAATCAAATTAATAAGATGGAGAGAATCATATTCACGTTAATTATCAGTCTGTTTTCATGGCCTATTCTATCTCAACAGAAAGGTTTTTCTGAGAAGGGTCTGTTACAACTTAAGATAGATGTTTTAGAATGTAAATCAATGGCCAAAATAGCCTCTTATGGTAATTCTGATTCAAATAAATATCTATGTAAAGCTGTTTCTGCATCGGATAAGTTTAGTTCTAACATAAAAAATGCGGAAGCAAGCCAAAAGAATTTGTTGAAATACAAAGAGAGCATAGGTAAGATTTATGCCGCGATAGCCCTTGGGGCCTCATATTCTTACTCTCCTGTGTTTCTTACCGAGAATGCCTTTCCTAGAATATACGCTTATAAAAATGGAGTAGAATCCTTAATATTTCCACCTCTTATTCATGATAATATCTTCAATTCATTAAGGCTTAATACAAAAGAAATGGCTTCAAGGTCTGTTTCCGATATTCTTTTACCTATTTTTAGTAAAGTATTCTCTGATATAAAAACGTCTATTAAATACATTGGATTTAGTGTTGTGTATGGTTCGAAAGATTTCTCCAATGAATATTCTTCTCCTAATTATGATTATATATTAATAGTTATGCCCACAAGTGTTGCTATGAATTTCACTTCTGGGTTTATTACTGATCAAGAGGCGGTTAATAAATCTGATATTTACATATATCCATATGGTGGAGAAATAAGAAAAACTAATTTGACGTTACAATAATCGATGAAATGCTTAAACGAAAAGTATTATATAATGAGCTTTTTATAGATCATGGAAAAAGGCGTAAACATGATATGAAGAATGCCGAATTTTGGGATTGCATGAACAACTTGGCCATGCAATATCCTGAAATAGATATCCTTGTAGAGCGCTTCGTTAAGGAGCATCCTTTTGCTGATCTTTGCGAAGATGTACATTTTGTGTGCGCCTCTCAGAGCGTTCTACATCTTGCAGAACAGATTTATAAAGCTCACTATTATGTAGTTCCGTTGTATATAGAGATATCGGAAGGGGAGGATAAGGACGCGATACTACAGGGTCTAATGCATACGAAGTAATAAAGTTATTAAGCGATAGATGAAGAATTATAGCGTCTGTCTTCTGGATATCGGTAGTTGGAAGCGGCATAACCATGGTGTTCATGGGCGTTCTATCAAGTAGTGCTTTACCCTCTCCGTCGACAAAATCAAAATTAATCACTAAATACCCGTTTTTGGGGATAGGCAAATTTCGATTTATTGGGGCTTTCTCCATTTTCTCAAAAACCATCCTTAACGTATCGTAATATTTACGACCAATTATTCGCCTCTTCTTTTGTGTCATATTACATGTTTGAAAAGGAATAACAATAAGTTTATTATTGATAGAATAGCGACTAAGGGGGCAATAAAATTTAATTTACGCTGCTCTTTACATAGTTTTTCTTTTAACTTTTCCTCTTGATTCATTATCTCTTACGCTTTAATGTTAAAAGCCTCCGGCTAAATACCGGAGGCTACCGTTGTTATCCAAACAAACATTTTTACCCTTTTTTCGTGCAAGCACGGCTTTCGCTTACAACTTCTTGCCTTTCGGCCTCTATTCATCAAAATTGTTGTAGCGGAAGATAGACTCGAACTACCGACCTTCAGACTATGATCCTGACGAGCTTCCAACTGCTCTATTCCGCAATATTAACGCACACACACACGTTTATGCACGCAATATACTTATTAATACCGATATTATGACTAATAATCAATCAGTTACAACACCTTTACGTTGTCCCAAATAATGGTAGCATGCGTAATACCACCCCCTAAATAACGCAAAAACGCCCGAAAAGACATGGATAGAAGTAAACATTCCCCAAAAGACTATACATGTGAATTGTTAAAAGGGTATCCCCATTTCTGCTAAAGAGAGCCATTTGTACTAAATAAGGGTATCCCCAATCATATCCCCAATCGTATCCCCAATTATGTTTTTAACACTTAGATAGGCTGTAAAGAGGTCTTAGTAATACTGATATTTATGTTTCCATCAGTCTTGTTTTAGCTTATGTCTCTAAATCGTTTAAACAGTACATTATTTAATGCCAAAAACTTCTATATAAGTATTATTTAGTATATTTGCGAATATAATAATTCAAAATAAGAAGCAATATGAAGGTTATACATGTTCATTTGATATTTGAGAAAAAGGACTATTATTTTGGTTCTATTCCGGCCATATACAGCCGTCTGAACGAGGCTGAAATAGGCATCAAACAAAGTTCATTAGCCCATGCAGGATTGACTAATGATGGCGTTAAAATAACGCGTAGAGCCATTGTAAAGCAATCTGAGCTTATCCGCAGTACCAAAGGGTAGATACGTACCTACTATAGAAAAAGGACTATATTGCACTTGGAAAAGTGTCAATATAGTCCTATATTTGTGCCAATGTAAATTTTAGGTGTTTAGAAAAGACTCATGCTCTATTCAGATGTAAAGCCAATGTAACTCAATGTCACAATTCGTTTTGTTTTCCACTCATCCATCAAATTACTCTTAATCGCCGTTCTGCTCGGTGTTTTAGCCGTGTTCATCACTCCTTTGCATTACATACAAATCGTTCTGTGCCCCTTAGTAAGTAAGATTTTAGGTGCTAAATTTATACATGAAAAACAAGCTTTTTATATGTATAAATTCAGATTTTTAATATCATTTCTTCATTTTTCAGTAGACCAATTAATGCTATGTAGCGAATTCACCCCACAACACAGAGCCGTCTTATTTATACTATTAACCTATTCTGCTCCTCTATATGGGCAAGTTATGGCTGTTCCCAATATCAGGAAATGATGGTTTCTAACGTAGGAAATCACAGTTCCTCTATATAGAAATGATTGTAACTAATAATGAGAACCAGCATGCCTCCTTATGGGAATTAGTTTGCTTCCGGAATGAGTGACTCAAACTCATATCAGAAGAAGAAAAAAGAAGAAAAGGAAAAGGCTATCAGATAAAAAGATGTAACTTTGTAAGTAGTCGATTATAAAAGTTAGTCTTTAGAACTGCAAAAAGAAATAGTCCATGCTCAGTAAACTTAAATTAAATCAACTCTATTTCCGGGATACCCAATTCGCCAATCTGATGACACGGCGTATTTTCAACATTCTGTTGATTGCCAATCCGTATGATGCTTTCATGCTTGAAGATGACGGACGTATCGACGAAAAAATATTCAATGAATATACTTCACTTTCCTTACGCTATCCACCGCGCTTTAATCAGGTATCTACTTGTGAAGAGGCTATCACTCAACTTTCCACCATCCCTTATGATCTCATCATTTATATGCCCGGCACAGGAGAGAACGAGAGTTTTGATGTAGCCAGATATATTAAAAGGCTTTATAAGAGTATCCCGATGGTTATTCTGACTCCTTTCAGTCACGGCATTACCAAACGAATCGCAAACGAGGATTTAAGTCTGTTTGAGTATATTTTCTGTTGGCTGGGCAACACCGACTTATTAGTCTCTATCATTAAATTGATAGAAGACAAGATGAACCTGGAGCATGATGTGAATGAAGTCGGCGTCCAACTAATCTTGTTAGTGGAAGACGGCATACGCTTTTACTCTTCTATCTTACCCAATCTCTATAAGTTTGTTTTAAAGCAAAGCCAGGAATTTTCGACTGAAGCATTGAACGCCCACCAGCGAACACTAAGAATGCGCGGGCGCCCTAAGATTGTTTTGGCACGAACCTATGAAGAGGCCATAACAATCTATCAACAATATAATAATAATGTACTGGGAGTGATAACAGATGTCCGCTTCCCCAAAGACGGATCGAAAGACTCGCTTGCGGGTATCAAGCTATGTGCCGAGATACGCAATCAGGATCCTTTCGTCCCTCTTATTATTCAATCGTCGGAAATAGAGAATACGGCATACGCGGCAAAGTATGGAGCAGCCTTTATAGACAAGAACTCGAAGAAAATGGATGTGGATTTGCGAAGAGCTGTATCCGAGAATCTTGGCTTCGGAGATTTTGTATTCCGTAATCCGGATACGCTGGAAGAGATTGCCCGCGTAAAGAATCTCAAAGAATTGCAGAACATCATCTTTGCAGTACCGGCGGAGTCTTTTCTTTATCACATCAGTCGCAACCATATTAGCCGTTGGTTATATTCGCGGGCTATGTTTCCGGTAGCGGAATTTCTAAAACCGATTACCTGGAACAGTCTGCAGGACGTCGATGCGCACAGGAAGATTATCTTCGAGGCGATCGTCAAGTATCGCAAGATGAAAAACCAGGGAGTGGTAGCAGTGTTCAAACGTGACCGCTTCGACCGTTATTCAAATTTTGCACGGATAGGCGACGGCTCTTTAGGTGGTAAGGGACGTGGTTTGGCCTTTATTGATAATATGGTAAAACATCATCCGGATTTTGAAGAGTTTGAGAATGCACATATCGCCATTCCCAAGACAGTTGTACTCTGTACGGATGTCTTCGATGAGTTTATGGATACAAACAACTTGTACCAGATAGCACTTTCGGATGCAGACGACGACACCATTTTACGCTATTTTCTTAAGGCAAAATTACCGGACAGACTAGTGGAAGATTTCTTCACGCTATTTGATGTGGTAAAGTCACCAATTGCCATCAGGTCATCCTCGCTATTGGAAGACTCGCATTATCAGCCTTTCGCCGGAATATACAACACCTACATGATTCCTTATCTTGACGATAAATACGAAATGCTCCGTATGCTCTCCGACGCCATTAAAGGAGTATATGCCTCAGTATACTTCAAAGATAGCAAGGCGTACATGCAGGCTACCAGCAACGTCATCGATCAGGAAAAGATGGCGGTTATTCTTCAAGAAGTTGTAGGAAACTCATACAATGATCGCTACTATCCGTCCATGTCGGGTGTAGCACGTTCGCTAAATTACTATCCTCTGGGAAACGAACTGGCGGAAGAAGGCATTGTCAACCTGGCTCTCGGATTGGGAAAATACATTGTCGATGGAGGTGTCACGCTGCGGTTTTCACCGTATCACCCGCATCAGATATTGCAGACCAGCGAAATGGAGATAGCATTAAAAGAGACCCAGACCCGTTTTTATGCGTTGGACCTGAAAAATATAGGACAGGATTTTTCCATTGATGATGGCTTCAATCTCTTAAAATTACATGTAAAAGAGGCCGAAAAAGATGGCTCGCTAATGTATCTTGCTTCCACATACGATCCTTATGACCAGATTATCCGGGATGGATTATATCCGGGAGGACGGAAAGTGATCACGTTCGCTAACATCCTTCAACATGATGTATTCCCTTTGGCACGTATTCTTCAAATGGTTTTAAAATATAGCCAGCAAGAGATGAAGCGGCCGGTGGAAATAGAGTTTGCTGTCAATATGAATCGGGAAGTTGATAAAAGCGGAACATTCTACCTCTTGCAGATCCGCCCGATAGTGGACAGTAAGGAAATTCTGGATGAAGATTTATCAGTTGTCCCCGACAACAAGCTTCTGCTTCGTTCGAAGAATTCGTTGGGACATGGCATCATGAGCGATATTTATGATATTGTATATGTAAAAACCGATAATTATAGTGCCGCACACAATCAGGAAATTGCGTGGGAGATAGAGAAGCTGAACACGAAGTTTCTCAACAATAAAAAGAATTATGTACTTGTAGGGCCAGGTCGTTGGGGTAGTAATGATACCTGGTTGGGTATACCTGTAAAGTGGCCTCATATCTCGGCCGCCCGTGTGATTGTTGAAGCGGGCTTAACCAATTATCGTGTCGATCCGAGTCAAGGCACTCACTTTTTCCAGAACTTAACCTCATTCGGAGTAGGCTATTTCACCATTAATGCTTTTATGAATGATGGGATATACAATCAGGAGTTTCTCAATGCACAACCGGCAGTTCATGAAACGGAATATTTAAGGCATGTACATTTTGATCGACCGATTATAGTTAAAATGGATGGAAGAAAGAAAGAGGGAGTCGTATTCATACCCGAATAAACAGTTTTGTTGTGATGTAGCAAAAGCGTTTTGCAAAGTTTGTTTCGTACAAGAAACCCTACTTTAATGAAGAATCAAGGTAGTCTTGAATTGTGCAATTCGATAATAACGACTTCACTGGGGGCAAACAACCGCATGTTCTTCCGGGAAGTACCGATACCGTTAGTTATGATCACAGGTATGTGACTCGAGTTAGTCTTTAGTCCCGTACGGAACCGTTGCCCGTAATGGGACGGTAGTACCGGTGCATAACCGAATAAAGTAATTTGACCGCCATGTGTATGCCCTGCCAATACCAAGTCGGTATACGTAATGGGAACATCTTCGGCATAATCAGGAGTATGCGTCAATAAAATGACAAAGTCAGTCGGTGAGAGCCCCAAGGTTGGAGACTTACCATTCTCTTTTAAGTCGAAGGGGTTACGAACACCTGCTATTATTATCTGCTGCCCGTTACGTCTCAACGTATCGACTTTATGCTCCAGCACGTGGATACCGTTGCGTTGCATTTCATCGATAATCAGTTCATGACATCGCTCATAGTCATTGTTTCCCATCACCGCATATATCCCCTTTGTTGTGTTCACTTTAGCAAGCGCGGAGATCAACGGGCGGACATACTCACAACCCTCCTGATAATCGCCACCCATCAGTAAGGCATCTACGTGCTCATCATTTAGTAGACGCACCAGGCTATTCAGTCCTTTCTCCTTAAACAAACTTTTGTAATGCAGATCGGAGATGAAAGCGATACGGAATCCATCAAATTCTTTTGGGACATCCCGATGATAAAAGTGGTAATTGCGGATACGGCTGATGCCTTTATAACGTGATGAGACTCCTTTTTTAAAAGAAGTCACCAACAAAGTATCCGGCAAGTACAGCTTCACCCGACCGTCCGATTTCTTCAACTGCAATACGCTTCCCGTCCGGTTTTGCAGATCGGAAGCCACTAATGCCCGCTTCGACTGACAGGAAGCGAACAGCATTAAAAGCAATAAAAGTAAGTAGAACTGTTTTTTCATCACCGACAAAAGTATGAAGATAATCTTGTAATCACGCATTTTCATGTACATTTGTCCCACAATTAAAACAGGTAATAATGGAGAATATCAAGCAAAACTCTATCCATGCATGGTTTTTGGCAGCACGCCCCAAGACATTAACCGGAGCAGTAATCCCCGTATTGGTGGGCAGCGCACTGGCTTTTGCCGATTATAGCTTTCACCTGATTCCAGCTCTCCTATGTGCCTGCTTTGCATGTGGTATGCAAATTGCTGCAAATTTTATTAATGATTTATACGACTATTTAAAGGGAACCGACCGCGAAGATCGTCTCGGGCCGGAACGTGCATGTGCGCAGGGATGGATAAGCGCCAAAGCAATGAAAACAGGAATAGCTTTTACCGTAGCTTTATCGTGCATCTTCGGATGTGGCCTGCTTTTTTGGGGAGGCTGGGAACTTGTTATTCTAGGAGCATTTTGTGTCGTCTTCGCCTTTCTCTATACTTTTTTCCTTTCTTATCAAGGATTGGGAGATATTCTGGTCTTAATCTTTTTTGGGTTTGTTCCTGTGAGTGGCACTTATTATGTACAGACGCATGCCATAACCATCGACGTGCTCATTGCATCATTAGTCTGCGGGCTGATTATCAATACTCTTCTAGTTGTCAATAACTATAGAGATCGCGAACAAGATGCTATCAGCGGTAAGCTGACTCTGATTGTCCGCTTTGGAGGTAAGTTTGGAGAATACTTTTATCTCTGTCTTGGCATTATAGCTTCAATCTCATGCTTATACTTTATAATTGAAAATAGGCTTGCTGCGGCAATTCTACCACAAATATATCTGCTCCCGCACATCATTACGTGGCAGCGGATGGTAAAGATAAAGAATGGCAAAAAATTAAACAGCATATTAGGTGAAACTTCACGTAATATGCTGCTTATGGGATTTCTATTAAGTATAGGGTTAATATTGAGTACTTTATAAAAGTAACTTACTCTTTTGTTTTATTGATCCCTCATTAATATATTCTATAAGAAAGGCTTATCCTCTCTTGCCATACATCTTTTCGTAATAATGTTGGTAATCTCCACTGGTCACTTCTTCTACCCATTCCTGGTTATTGAGGTACCATATAATTGTCTTCACGATTCCATCTTCAAACTTAGTTTCAGGATACCAGCCAAGAGCTTTGGTTATTTTCTCCGGATCAATAGCGTAACGTTGGTCATGACCTAAACGATCTTTCACAAAGGTGATTAAGTCTTCGTTTATCCAGTCAATGGCTATTTCGCCATTAGCATCTTTCGTTTTCTTCTTGAGCACTTCACGGTAATGCGGTTCCGAAGTCATCAATTGATGGATTGTTGCAATCGTCAGCTTAACAATTTCAATATTAGTCTTTTCATTGTGTCCGCCTACATTGTAAACTTCGCCTTCATTACCTTTGCGTACAACAAGGTCGATTGCTTTGCAATGATCTTCCACATACAACCAGTCACGCACATTAGTACCATCACCATAGACCGGCAGTTTCTTACCCTCAAGGATATTCTTAATAATGAGTGGAATCAGTTTTTCCGGAAAATGATAAGGGCCATAGTTATTTGAGCAACGGGTTATTGTCACCGGCATCTTATATGTATCGTGATAAGCCATTACCACAAAATCGGCACTGGCTTTCGATGCACTATACGGACTGTGAGGAGCAAGCGGAGTCTCTTCCTTGAAAAAGCCTTCCGAGCCCAATGAGCCATATACCTCATCCGTTGAAACCTGATGATAACGCACACCTTTACGCCAAGTGGGATAACCAAATTCATCCTTTCCCGTCACCCATGCACGGCGAGCAGCATCAAGCAAATTCTGCGTACCGAGGATATTGGTCTGTAAGAAGAGTTGAGGATTTTCAATGCTACGGTCAACGTGGCTTTCTGCTGCAAAATTTACTACATAATCAAACTTAAATTTAGCGAAAAGTTCATCGGCAAGTATGCGGTCACAAATATCACCTTTTACAAAGAAACAACGATCATCATCTATGTTCTTTGCAATGGTACCTAAATTTCCGGCATAAGTCAACGCATCCAATACCACTACTTTAATGTCATCATGTTTTGCCAAAATATATTTTATATAGTTGGCTCCAATAAATCCGGCAGCACCGGTCACAAGATATGTCTTCATTCTATAATAATTAATTCAACATCGAGGGGTGGCAAGTTCCATAAGATACTTACCATATTCTGTCTTTCCTAACTTTTCACCAAGCAAATGGAGCTGATTGCTATCGATCCATCCGTTACGCCAAGCTATTTCTTCAATACAAGAAACATAGAAGCCTTGACGGTTCTGTATCGTTGCCACAAAGTTCGAAGCTTCAAGCAAACTGTCACAATTACCGGTATCAAGCCATGCAAAGCCACGTCCAAAGAGTTCCACCTGCAAAGTATTCTCTTCGAGATATAACCGATTTAAATCTGTTATTTCATATTCTCCACGACTGGAAGGTTTTAAACTTTGCGCTTTTGCCGTCACCGTTTCATCATAAAAATACAATCCCGGAACCGCATAATTGCTTTTCGGCTGTGCCGGCTTTTCTTCAAGAGAAATAACTTTTCCCGAGTCGTCAAACTCCACAACCCCATAAGCACGGGGATCTTTTACATAATAGCCGAAAATACAAGCACCTTTTTTTATGGAAGCGGCACGACGAAGCATCGCCGAGAATCCTTGACCATAAAACATATTATCACCCAGTATTAAGCATGCCGGCTCTCCATTCAGGAAATCAGCTCCCAACACAAAAGCCTGAGCCAAACCATTAGGGACCTCCTGTATTTTATAAGAAAAAGACATNCCCAAGTCCGTCCCATCACCCAATAATTCACGAAACATCGGCAAATCACGTGGAGTAGAGATAATCAAGACTTCACGTATGCCTGCCAACATAAGCGTGGAAAGCGGATAATAAATCATCGGCTTGTCATATACAGGCATTATTTGTTTGGAAATGGCTTTGGATAAGGGATAAAGCCGCGTTGCACTACCTCCCGCAAGAATAATTCCTTTCATAATTTATGCTATATGATTAACCAAAAAGAGTGGTTTAATAACTCGTTTAATCTGGTTAAAAGTGAGTTTTCCTTTTGCAAAATATAAGGTCTCCTAAATTTCTCCGGACGCAAATTTCGAAAAGAATTATGACATTACAAAATTATAAAGTAAAAATCAGCCAGCTAATTCAATAACTTCAAGATCTTTAAAAGTTCCATTGTCAATAACAAAGCGCACCAATGTCCGTGTTTTGTGAAAACCCGAAATGCCGGCAGCCCCGGGATTAATATGGAGCATGCCAAGCGTCTTGTCATATTTTACTTTCAAAATATGAGAATGCCCACTAATAAATAATTTAGGAGGATTAACCATTATGCTCCCACGAATGGAAGAGTCATAATTGCCGGGATATCCTCCGATATGTTTGATTAGCACCTCGGCTCCATCAACCGTGAATCTGTTGATTTGGGGATACAGTTGACGGATATTTTGCCCGTCAATATTCCCATACACAGCCCTAAAAGTACGGAATTCCGCAAGTTTAGCAGCTACCTCCAAAGAACCGATGTCTCCGGCATGCCATATTTCATCGCAAGATTCGAAATAATGAAGATATTTTTCATCCCAATAGCCATGAGTATCCGACAACAAACCTATTTTCGTCATTTTCTTTTGTTTATCTACGCAAAGGTAAGTATATTTGGGAAAATCTTAATACGGCATGGAAAACCAATATCGATATTTTAAGCGAGACATAAGTTGGTTATCGTTCAACTACCGGGTATTGATGGAATCGGAAGATGATACGTTGCCACTATGTGAGCGTATTAATTTTATGTCTATTTACTCATCAAATCTTGAAGAGTTCTACAAAATACGTGTGGCCGATCATAAAGCCATCGTAAATGGAGCAGCACGCAACGATGACGAAACACTAATCTCCGCCACCGAATTACTCGACGAGATAAACCGGGAAGTAAACAGACAACTTGGAGAACGTATTAGAATATATGAACAAAGCATTATACCTGCACTCCGAAAGCAACATATCATTTTCTATCAGGATGAGAAAGTCATTCCGGAACATTTCGATTTTGTAAGACGTTTTTTTCGAGAAGAAATTTTTCCATTCTTGCAACCCGTTCCCGTTGCAAAAGACCGGATAGTTTCATTTCTTAGGGATAACCGGTTATATCTGGCAGTACGCCTTTATTTAAAAAACGTCACAGCACCATCTTCACCCGATAGTATACAACATTTTGTAATAAAGCTACCTTATAGTAAAGTTCCGCGCTTTATTGAGCTTCCTCAAATTGGTGACAACCGATATATCATGTATATCGAAGATATTATCAAGGCAAACCTCGAAAACATCTTTCCAGGATACGATATCGATTGCAGTTATTGCATTAAAATATCCAGAGATGCCGATATCTTAATTGATGATTCGGCCAATACATCCGAAATTATAGAACAAGTAAAAACTAAAATAAAAAAAAGAAAGATAGGAGCCGTCTGCCGCTTCGTATATGACCGGTTTATGCCGATGGATTTTTTTAAATATTTAATGGATGCTTTTCATATTGAAGAAAATGAATTAGTCCCCGGCGACAGACATCTCAATCTCGAAGATCTTCGAAAATTACCCGAATTGATCAAAGAGACACTGCCTGTAAAAGAGATGAAACCAATGAAACTGTCTTTCCTTGATGAACAGGAATCTATTTTCCAATATGTAGAAAAGAAGGATTTACTCTTACATTACCCTTATCATTCTTTTGAACATTTTATCCATTTCTTATATGAAGCCGTACACGATCCCGACGTATCGGAAATTATGATTACGCAATATCGGGTGGCAGAAAATTCAGCTGTAATTAATACGCTTATAGCAGCAGCTCAAAACGGGAAAAAGGTTACGGTATTCGTTGAACTAAAAGCACGTTTTGATGAGGAAAACAATCTTTCCACAGCCACTATGATGGAGTCCTCGGGCATTAATATCATATATAGTATTCCTAAACTAAAAGTGCATGCTAAAGTTGCTCTCATCTTGCGTAACGATTTACATGACGAAGTAGAAAAAGGGTATGCCTACATTAGTACGGGTAATTTCAACGAGGAGACAGCCACACTCTATGCCGACTGTGGGCTGTTTACTTGCAATACAGAAATCGTCAGCGACTTACATAATTTATTTTTAACTTTACAAGAAAAAACAGAAACCAAATTTAAGCGTCTTTTAGTTGCCCGATTTAATCTGATCCCCGAATTGAACAAACTTATTGATAATGAAATAGAACTGGCAAAAGAAGGGAAAAAGGGTCGGATTATTCTTAAAATGAATGCCCTTCAAGATACCGAAATGATCGCCCATTTATACGAAGCATCCGAGGCAGGTGTAGAGATTGACTTAATAGTGCGGGGTATTTGCTGCCTCATTCCGGGACAAAATTATAGTCGGAACATTCGAATTACACGCATAGTAGATTCTTACTTGGAACATGCCAGAATCTGGTATTTTGGAAACAATGAAAATCCGTTACTGTTTCTAGGCTCGCCAGATTGGATGCGTCGGAACCTTTATCGGCGTATAGAAGCCATAACACCGGTACTCGATCACGACTTAAAGCAAGAGCTTATTGATATGCTTCACATCCAACTCTCTGATAAACGGAAAGCATGTTTTGTAGATGATCAACTACGGAATTGTTGGAAATCTCCTACACCCCAAAAAGAGAAAATACGCGCTCAATATGCCTTTTATGATTACCTCAAAAGAAAGAACGAGCCATAATACCTACATGCTGAATCACCAGACTTCGAATTAAGCTTTCGAAAGTCCCATTTTTTTTGCACGCTCAATCATAAAAGCATACGCAGCCTCATATTCATTGGGAATAATGCCATCAAGTATCGCATCCTTTATAGCACTCTTCAATGCTCCAACTTTCTGACAAGGCTGAAGATTAAACGTCTTCATTATTTCCTCCCCACTAACGGGAGGCTGAAAGTTACGAATACGGTCACGTTCTTCCAAATCTTTCAATTTCTGGCGAACTAATTGGAAGTTTTGCAGGAACCGTTGTTTGCGCTCTAAGTTTTTGGAAGTAATATCAGCCTCACAAAGTATCATAAGATCGTCAATACAATCACCGGCTTCAAAGAGAAGGCGCCGTACAGCAGAATCTGTAACCACATCATCCGCTATGACAATGGGACGCATGTGTAAGCTCACCAACTTTTGCACATATTTCATCTTTTCATTCATCGGTAACTTCATTTTGCGAAACATATCACCCACCATCTTCTCTCCTACAAAATTATGATTGTGAAATGTCCAACCGATGCGTGGCTCCCAACGCTTGGTGACCGGCTTAGCTATATCGTGCAAAAGTGCAGCCCATCGCAACCATAAATTATCGGTAACCTTACTTATATTATCCAACACCTGAAGGGTGTGATAGAAATTATCTTTATGGGCTTTGCCATTTTTAGTCTCAACTCCTTGCAATGCCACAAGCTCGGGAAAGATCAAAACCAAGAGTCCGGAGCGATCTAAATCAATAAAACCTTTCGAAGGAATGGGGGACAATAATATTTTATTTAATTCATCCGCAATGCGTTCTTTAGAAATGATAGATATACGTTCTTTATTCCTACACAAAGACTCAAACGTATCATCATCAATATAAAAATTCAGTTGTGCAGCAAAGCGAATGCAGCGCATCATCCTTAAAGGATCATCGCTAAACGTTATATCCGGATCAAGAGGAGTACGAATTATTTTATCCTTTAAATCCTGTATCCCATTGAACGGGTCGACTAATTCCCCAAAACGTTTCTTATTGAGGCATATCGCAAGTGCATTTATTGTGAAGTCGCGTCTGTTTTGATCATCCTCCAAAGTTCCATCCTCAACAGCCGGTTTGCGTGAGTCATGTTGATACGACTCTTTACGCGCACCAACAAATTCGACTTCAAGATCATGATATTTAAGTTGGGCTGTACCAAAATTCTTAAAAATAGAAATATGTGTTCCTTTTCCCAACCGATTGGCTAATGCCTGAGCCATCTGAATTCCACTGCCGACAACTACAACGTCAATATCGTTAGAAGGCCGTTGAAGAAATATATCCCGCACATACCCTCCTACAATATAACATTCCACTCCAAGCATATCTGCTGTTTCAGAAATTTGCTTAAAGATATCAGCTTTTAAATGCTGCTTTAATTCCGCAGTTGTCAATTCTACCATATACAAAAATACAAAGAAATAAGTAATAAAAGGAAGTCCGGATGCAAAGATTTCAAACTACGCAAAGTCAACGGAATCAGTACTTTTTTCATTTACTTAAAAAAATGAGGGTGCAAAGATATAGATATTATTTATAATTTTGCGTGGTTATATAAAAGAGATGTTATGAGAAAAATACTTTTTATGGTTTGTTTTTGCAGCTTATTCATGAGTTGCGATGATGTAGAAAAGAAAGGGAATGAAAGACTTGGGATGGCTCAATACGCCTTTAAAAAAGGAGACTACAACGAAGCAAAGTTGCAGATAGATAGCATCAAAATACTCTATCCCAAGGCATTTAAAGCCCGCAAGGAAGGTATAAAACTATTGCAGCAAGTTGAATTGAAAGAACAGGAAAAGAGCTTAGTTTACCTAGACAGTATATTACAGCAGAAAAAGAAAGAATTCGAGCAAATATCCAAATCATTTGCATTCGAAAAAAATGCAGAATACCAAAGTCTCGGAAATTACTTCTATCCCACTCAAACTGTCGAGAGAAATTTGCATCGTTCTTTTCTCAGATTCCAAGTCAGCGAGAAAGGCATTATGAGTATGACTTCTATTTACTGCGGTGGTCGTAACATTCATCATGTAGCTATAAAAGTGACTACTACAGACGGGAGCTTTGCTCAAACACCTTCATCAAAGGACATTTACGAGACTAGCAACCTTGGTGAGAAAGTAGAAAAAGCCGACTATAAAAAAGGAGAAGATGGTGGAGTTATAGATTTTATCTATTTAAACAAAGAAAAAAGCATCCTTATTGACTTTATAGGTGACAGAAAATACTCCATAAAAATGCAGTCAGAAGATATTCATGCATTAATTAATATCTATGAATTGGCTCAAAATCTATCTGCTATTTTAAAAATAGAAAAAGAGACAGATGAAGCTCATTTAAAGATCAAATTTATTAATAAAAAAATAGAATTTGATAAATCTAAAAGCAAGCAATAAAATATCATAAAGTAAGACGAATAAACATTAAAAACATTTTAATAACAATATAAAACTCAAATAATCTATAAAAGCAGAAGTACATTTTTAAAACTGCAAAGAGACTTTAAACATCCTAATCTATTATTTGATTAATTAAGATTCTAAATAGAGGAAAACCTTGGATAATCAATAAATATAAGCATTTTTTATATCTTTGCCACAAAAAATGCTATGCGTGGTTATTCTGCTTATCTCTTCGACTTTGATTATACTTTAGCCGATTCTTCAAAAGGTATATTGACGTGTTTTAGGAATGTACTTACTCGCAATGGATTTATAGATGTCAGCGACGAAGACATTAAGCGCACTATAGGCAAAACTTTACAAGACTCATTTAGCATCCTTACAGGGGTATCTGACAAAGATCAATTGGAAATATTCCGAAAAGAGTACGTTAAAGAAGCTGATACATACATGACCGCAAATACCATTTTGTTTCTCGAAACAAAATCTGTATTGCGGGCTTTGAAAGATGCAGGTGCTTATATAGGCATTATTTCGACTAAATATAGATATAGAATAAAGGAGCTTCTCGACCAGCATCTACCGAGTGATTATTTCAACATCATTATTGGAGGAGAAGATGTATTGGAAGCCAAACCTTCACCCGAAGGACTATTATTAGCTATAAAACAGTTAGATATCCCGAAAGAAGAAGTTTTGTACATTGGAGACAGCACAATAGATGCGGAAACTGCTGAAGCTGCAGGAGTTGATTTTGCAGGAGTCTTACATGGTGTTACAACAGCAGAGCAACTTCGAGAGTATCCCCATGTGAAAATAATGAATACCTTGGAGGATCTATTTGATTATCAAAACCCTGCCACGCTCGAAGATAAGCATAAAGATAAAAAGACAAAAGACTCTCCAACTCCCCAAAAAGCAAGGAAGCGATTATTAAAAACAATAGCATTGGCCTTGACCGGACTACTTGGCGTATCAGAACTCATCGTATCAGGAACATGTGCTTTTCTTATAATCTTCTTGCTCATACTATTATTTAATGTACGACCATCTGACGTTTCAATATTCCTAAAAAGATTCACTCCCGGATCAATCAACACAATCGAAAGTTATATACGACTTTTTCACTTCAAACAGATAAGGGGACATTCCACACACTCGATAGGACAAGAAGTGATTACCTGTTTAAATTGTAATAACACCTATACAGGAAATTATTGCAATAAGTGCGGACAAGGCAAAGAGGTCACCAGACTTTCATTCCGCCATGGACTTAAAAACATCGCCGGAGGATTAAGCCACATGGAGCATGGCTTTTGGGGTACATTAATGGAGTTGCTATATCGCCCCGGATACATGATAAATGACTTCATTAAAGGGAAAAGAGTACACCATCTCGGTCCCTTCCACGCTTTATTCCTTCTTGCTGCAATCTATATTTTATTAGTTAAATTCGTTGATCCGAATGCACTGGCTCACGAAGATGCAAATGAAAATCAGACAGAACAAATAACAACTGTACGCAATCAACTACAACAACGACTGGACACCACCAAGAATGTACAACAAAAAGCCGCAATTATGCAGCTCCAAAAATACTTGAATACAACTGAGTCCAGCTCAAAGAGTATTGATAAAAAAGACACGGTAGAAGTTAAAAGTGGAAATACAATAGAAGATCTTGCCGAAAACCAAGGCAAAGTTTACGAGCGCATTAGCCAGAAATTGAGTCATATTCCATTCTTTCAAAAAGTATGGGATCTATTACACCACTGGGCACATGGAAATAAAGCTGCAAGCATCATTGTAACATTGCCTCTATTTGCATTAGCTACACGAATGGCATTTCGTAAACGGGTATATCTGCCCAATTTGAATACCACAGAGCACCTGTTCATACAAGCCTATATTGCTTCGCAAATATTATTAATAAGCTGCATTTATTTCCCCTTTAACGGAAAAGCCCAACTAAATGAGCTGTACGATATACCTTATTGGTTGATATTCATTATTTTTTGGTGGGATTATAAGCAGCTTTTCCGAAGCACATGGACAAAAAGTTTTATCCGTACAATCTTGATGTTTTGGTATAGTTTACTCATCATTATCTTACTTGCCACCGTCTTAATTGCAATTATCATTGGCGGACTGTTTTTATTAAAAGCATTTGGATTCTAGTAAAAAAACGAAAAGACATTTGCTCATTCGGAACAAAAAAGATATCTTTGTGCCCAATTATTCCGAAACGGGTTTAACAAAGAGATTTCTAAGTGATTAGGAGCCACCCGACGGAGCTAACTTATACATTATTATAAGAGATGTACGCAATCGTAGAAATCAATGGTCAGCAATTTAAAGCTGAAGCTGGTAAAAAACTGTATGTACACCACATTCAGAATGCTGAAAACGGTACAACAGTTGAGTTTGACAAAGTTCTTTTAGTAGACAAAGACGGTACAGTAACCGTAGGTGCTCCTGTTATAGATGGTGCTAAAGTTGTTTGCCAAGTTGTATCAAGTTTAGTAAAAGGTGACAAAGTATTGATCTTCCACAAGAAGAAAAGAAAAGGTCATCGTAAGTTGAACGGTCACCGTCAACAATTCACTGAGTTAACAATTACAGAAGTAGTAGCTTAATCAATTTTAAAACAGTTAGAAGAAATGGCACATAAAAAAGGTGTCGGTAGTTCAAAGAACGGCCGCGAATCAGCAAGTAAAAGATTAGGCGTAAAGATATTCGGTGGTGAAGCTTGCAAAGCAGGTAATATCATCATTCGTCAGAGAGGTACAGAATTCCATCCGGGTAAAAACATCGGTATGGGAAAAGACCACACTCTTTTCGCTTTGGTTGATGGAACAGTAGAATTTAAAGTAGGTAGAGAAGACAGAAGATATGTATCTGTTGTTCCTGCTGAAAGTGCAGAAGCATAAATATTCCAAATGAATAAAACGAAGAGGATGTAACCTTTATGGTTACATCCTCTTTTTTATAATATCTCTCACAACCCGGAGACATAGAGAGAATAAGTCATTCTGCTCAAAAGCCATCAATCTATATTTTCCCTGATCTTTATGACCATTCAGGAATTATCATGTATATTTGTGGTTTAAATGAAAAATATATCAAAATAAGTATAAAGACATGCTTACAATAAAACAAATCACAGAAAACACGGAAGCGGTTATCCGTGGGCTGGAAAAGAAGCACTTTAAACAGGCAAAAGAAGCCATAGAGACTGTAATAGAGGCGAATAACAAACGCAAAACATCTCAAAATTCATTAGACAACAATCTTGCTGAAATCAATTCCCTATCCAAATCCATTGGCTCACTAATGAAAGAGGGCAAAAAGGATGAAGCGGAAAAAGCTAAAGCTCGCGTAGCTGAACTAAAAGAGGCTAGCAAAGAGGTACAATTAGCTATGGATCAAGCTACGGAAGAGATGCAAGCGGTACTCTACACAATACCCAACTTACCATACGATAGTGTTCCCGAAGGTATAAGTGCTGAAGATAATAAAGTGGAAAAAATGGGTGGAATGGAGACAGAACTCCCTAAAGATGCACTACCACATTGGGAATTAGCAAAAAAATACGATCTTATTGATTTCGACTTGGGTGTAAAAATCACAGGAGCAGGATTCCCTGTATATAAAGGTAAAGGTGCTCAACTACAACGTGCGCTTATTAATTTCTTCCTCGATGAAGCCCGCAAGTCAGGATACACGGAAATAATGCCTCCAACTGTAGTAAATGCAGCATCAGGATATGGTACAGGGCAGTTACCCGATAAAGAAGGGCAAATGTATCATTGCGAAGTGGATGATCTCTATCTCATCCCCACAGCAGAAGTTCCAGTGACCAACATTTATCGTGACGTCATCTTGGACGAGAAAGACCTACCTATCAAAAATTGTGCTTATACCCAATGTTTCCGTCGTGAAGCCGGATCATATGGTAAAGATGTGCGCGGATTAAATCGTTTGCACGAATTCTCTAAAGTGGAACTGGTACGCATCGATAAACCGGAACACTCTAAAGAGTCACATCAAGAAATGCTCAACCACGTAGAAGGCCTACTACAAAAATTAGAATTACCTTACCGTATATTGAGACTGTGTGGAGGGGATATGAGCTTTACAGCAGCTCTATGCTTTGATTTTGAAGTCTATTCGGAAGCACAAAAGCGTTGGCTGGAAGTTAGCTCTGTATCCAATTTCGACACTTATCAAGCCAACCGGCTAAAATGTAGATATCGTACGGGAGAAAAGAAAACGGAACTTTGCCACACTCTCAATGGTTCTGCATTAGCATTGCCACGTATCGTTGCTGCATTATTGGAGAACAATCAGACCCCGGAAGGTATTCATATTCCTAAGGCATTGGTCCCATACACAGGCTTTGAGATCATTGATTGATTGTTAAGATTATAACACGCTAAAGTCGCAGACAATAATTATATACTACAAAATGACTGCACTCCAATAGATCATATTTATTGGGGTGCAGTTTGTTTATGCAAAATCTATTTCAAGGAAGACGAAAGATAATCAACAGCGTAAAGTCTGGAAAATTATTTTCCCATTAGCATTACCAAACAACTATACACTGCCAATACTAAATTGAGCAAGCTATTTTGATTATAGATAGGGTGCCAGCCTCCATCAACAATACAGCAAAGCCTCATGTTTGTTTTTTTTAAGACTCATTACCCACAGATAGCCAACTTTTTAGCTTAATAGCTTTAGCCATGAAGAAAACATCATGTATATTTGCATAACATTATCACTCCGGAAGATATTACGTAATTATACCTACAAAATCATACTATAATGAATAAGATTGTTAGCAAAGAACATTTTTCTGAAAAAGTCTTCAAGTTTATTATCGAAGCACCATTAATAGCCAAGTCACGCAAGGCTGGTCATTTCGTAATAGTGCGCGTGGGTGAAAAGGGTGAACGGATGCCATTGACTATAGCAGGATCAGATCCTGCACGTGGGACTATTACTCTAGTCATACAAGAAGTTGGTCTTTCTTCTACCCGCCTATGTGAATTAAATGAAGGGGATTATATTACTGATGTCGTAGGTCCTTTGGGGCAAGCTACCCATATCGAAAACTTCGGAACGGTAATTTGTGCCGGAGGTGGAGTTGGTATCGCACCGTTACTACCTATAGTACAAGCTCTAAAAGCTGCGGGGAATCGGGTGATCAGCATACTAGCAGGACGTACCAAAGAGTTAATCATTCTTGAAGAAGAGATAAGGAACAGCTCCGATGAAGTTATTGTTATGACCGATGACGGATCTTATGGTTCCAAAGGACTTGTAACCAATGGCATTGAAGACATTATAAAACGCGAAAAAGTCGATAAATGCTTCGCTATAGGACCAGCAGTGATGATGAAATTTGTATGCTTGCTAACAAAAAAATATGATGTACCTACTGAAGTATCGTTAAATACAATCATGGTAGATGGTACAGGTATGTGTGGAGCCTGCCGTGTGACCATCGGTGGAAAAACGAAATTTGTTTGCGTAGACGGTCCCGAATTTGATGGACATCAGGTTGACTTTGATGAAATGCTCAAAAGAATGGGAGCGTTTAAAAGCATTGAGCGCGAAGAAATGCACAAATTGGAAGATGCAGATTCCTGCAAAATAGCACTTGAAAATATTACTCCTACAGAAGATAAAACAAGAAATGCATCTTGGCGGCAGGAATTACGCAAAGAAATGAAGCCCAAAGAACGTACGGCAATACCACGCGTTCACATGAAAGAACTTGATGCAGAATATCGTTCACACAGCCGCAAAGAAGAGGTCAATTTGGGATTGACGGGAGAACAGGCCATTACAGAAGCTAAACGCTGCTTAGATTGCGCCAATCCAGGATGTACCGAGGGTTGTCCTGTTGGCATTGATATTCCACGCTTTATCAAATTTATGGAGAAAGGGGAATTTCTTGAAGCAGCTAAGACTTTAAAAGAGACCAGTGCTTTACCTGCTGTATGCGGACGCGTATGCCCACAAGAAAAGCAATGTGAATCGCGATGTATTCACCTAAAAATGAATGGGGAACCTGTTGCAGTAGGTTATCTGGAAAGATTTGCCGCAGACTATGAGCGCGAAAGTGGACAGATATCAGTGCCCGAAATCAAAGAGAAAAATGGGATGAAAATAGCCGTGATTGGTTCAGGACCAGCCGGTCTTGCTTTTGCCGGTGATATGGCTAAATATGGATATGATGTAACAGTCTTCGAGGCCCTGCATGAAATTGGAGGCGTATTAAAATATGGTATCCCAGAGTTCCGACTGCCGAATAAGATTGTAGACGTTGAGATTGATAACTTGGCACAAATGGGAGTCAGCTTTGTAAAAGACTGCATTGTAGGAAAAACAATCGGTATTGAAGAATTAAAAGAAGAAGGCTTCAAAGGATTCTTCATTGGATCAGGAGCAGGGTTACCCAACTTCATGAATATTCCAGGCGAAAATTCGATTAACATTCTATCTTCAAATGAATATCTCACCCGCGTAAATCTAATGGATGCGGCAAGTGAAGATTCCGACACCCCAGTACCTTTTGGAAAACGTGTCGCTGTAATCGGAGGAGGAAATACCGCAATGGACTCGGTACGTACAGCCCGCAGATTGGGCGCAGATAGAGCAATGATTATTTATCGCCGTTCGGAAGAAGAGATGCCGGCGCGTATTGAAGAAGTAAAGCACGCCAAAGAAGAGGGTGTAGAATTTCTTACATTGCACAATCCGATAGAATATATCCCCGACGAACAAGGACGAGTAAAACAAATCGTGCTTCAGAAGATGAAATTGGGAGAGCCTGATGCTTCAGGGCGAAGAAGTCCGGTTCCTATTGAGGGTGCAATTGAAACCATAGATATAGACTTGGCAATTGTCAGCATTGGCGTATCACCCAATCCAATAGTCCCCCACTCCATTAAGGGACTTGATCTAGGTCGCAAAGGAACAATTAACGTAGATGATCAGATGCAATCATCAATCCCAATGATTTATGCGGGTGGAGACATTGTACGAGGAGGCGCTACCGTAATATTAGCTATGGGAGATGGGCGTAAAGCAGCTTTTTCAATGCACGAAGCATTAAAAAAAGAGATCTGCTAACTCCCCAAAAAGAACATACATATCCAAAAATAAGAGGGTGTGTCAAAACAGACACATCCTCTTTT